>Ga0126338_10001117_pt1 | contig 16734 bp, 11 predicted proteins | sample OrbCmetagenome_2_FD_92529 | JGI IMG/M metagenome (GOLD analysis project Ga0126338, IMG submission 92529) | Coral microbial communities from Petempiche,Puerto Morelos, Mexico - Orbicella C C metagenome | ecosystem: Host-associated > Invertebrates > Cnidaria > Coral | place: Petempiche,Puerto... | reverse complement strand
GTTGCTTCGTTTGAAACTACCGGAAACCTGGAAACATCTACCTTCTTGAGATGGCTCTCAATTTGTTGTTGTGTGGTTTTCGTTTGTTTATGTTTTACTGGACTCGGTATCATACGGATCTTGAGCAGATGTTCAAGAAAAATCACCAAAATATTTGTCAAAATGGACACTGAAAGTTGGAAGTTTCCATTAAAGTAGGTCTTCAGCCTGAGGGAGCTCATAATCGTCATTCAGAAACTGTAATTGATTAAATTCGTCAATTTTTTTGGAAAAAAACTACAATAACAACAAAGTTTTGGCAATAGTAGTTGCAAAATTCTCCACACAATGGCTTTTTGCCTTTCATTTTCCTGAAATTTTATTGATTACTTTAAACCAATCTTGAAATTTGATTGGTTGTTTTGTTTTACTGTCCCATTCTCATTAGCTGACAAAAAGATGGGATTTAGAGCAAAAAATAGTGCGATTCGTGAATAAATCGCACCACTGAGAGCCAATCAGATTGCAAGGATAACCAGTGATTTCAAAATGGATTTAATAAAGTTAGGAAGACTTAGCCATTATGCTATTATCATAATAAAGTTGTCAACTCAACTCAACTCAACTCAGGTTTTAAGGTGTCCCCTATTTTGTTATACATAGTTGTAGGTGTCTCCTATTAGCAGAGGGGAGCATTCTAGACACATCTATAATAAATTTATTTTATTGCTTCTATTTCTGATGTAAAATGAAATATCTTGGTCTTAAATAGAACAAGCTTGTATGGAAGCACGCCCGACACCCCCATAAAAGAACTTAAGTATGCTGACTGAGCAGGGGAGTTAGGGAGTTGTGAAGTACCACCCATCTCAGGCACCTTTTTTTTTAATTCCACAAGGGTTAAAACTAACCTGGTAGTTTATTTGTGTTGTCAGGAGGGAATCCCCATCACGACACCATCATATTATGCTAACATCACCAAAACTCAGTGTCAGCACATCTTCAGATCAGAAACACCAACTGAAATACCTCTTCTGGAAGGAAGGACAAGCAATTTAAATGAAGTTGGCAAAGTGCTAGTGAAGGACTACAAGAACTCATTTGTAAATGTGCTGTCACAATGTGACCACAGTGCAGAGAAGCTTCTTGGCCTAATCACAAGCACCTTCAAATGTTTTCAAGACGAGTCAGAATTTGATGGTAAAAAAGTGTCTTTTTACAAGCGTGCACAGATTTTGGTTTCTGACATCTGGGCTTGCTTTGAAGGGGAATCCCTGGGGAAGTTCACTGATATTACTTGCCTGACCATGTTTGCTGATTACAAAGTGCCGCAGTCGCTGTTGCATTTGGGAATCTTGAAATATACTGACAAATTGATGCAAAGGTTACAAAGTGGAGAGATCATTCCTGCTGGTGACAGATTAGAATTGGAGATCAGAGGAAATTCTATCTGGGCTGTGGAGCTAATTTACCAAGAAGTGAAAGCAAAGGCAAAGATCGATGCAGAATTCAGTTTGTTGTCACCTGAGAAACTAAGTTTGATTATAAATTCTGTTATCATTGATTTTTACTTGTGGGACTTTGCCAAAGAAAAGTTGGAAGGGTCAACTAACTTGCCATGTCATAAAACAAGAACCATATTTTATTAATAGTATGGTCTTATATATGTTGAATTTAAATGTTCTTAAATCTGGTTAGCCTGCATTGCAGGTGTAAAACTGGGACATAAACAGGAGAGAGGCAACTGAAGGGAATTCACCGTTCGAGTTTCCCCGTCATGTTTTTCAGTTCTGATCCCCTACCTCCTCCCTTTTAGACTCCTGCCATGTGGGCTAAATGTTATTGTATAAACTAAGACTTCTAGGCCTTGCAAAGATGAAGAGTTTAACTGTACATGTATATGACAGATATTCTGTTATTTGCTTGATGGAACTAGTCAGGCTGTGACATCAAAACAAGAAGGTAGGCCTACATATCTTTCGTAAATGTTTACAATTTTGACCCAAAAATGGAATAATGCCTGATTACCTAATTCCTAGCATATTTCACTTATTTTTTCATTTGTTTGGTTCATTCTGTTCTTGTTTTAGCATCAAAGCCTGCCTAGTCCCAGTATTTAACCCCCCATGGTTTCTGGCTTAACCGGAAGTGAAATTTCTTGTTTTTAGACGGCTAAAATGTGGCGAAGAAAACAACAGTATCTTTTGTTTTCTGGTTTCCATATAACGATCTTGTGTAGATTCCATAAAAATTATAAATTAAAAAAATATACGTCATGTACAATTTAAGTTCTGCAGACATTACTCCCTCAGAACTTATAACCTACATGGTTGTTAATATTTGTGTTACTTTCTTTTGTATTCTTCTGGTGGTATTTTATACAAGTTTTAATTGAAAAAGAGTCAGCAAGTCTGATGTCATTTTTCCAAGCTAGCGTTGATCGTTTTTCATTTTGTCAAATGAAAATGACATCTGTTCTGGATGTATTCTATGATCATGCAGTTGCTGATTGTAGCACATTGTAGAACAGATAAAAAGGTTTATGTTGAAACCCACTGTAATAAGCAGAGGCCTCATTGTTTGTTAATAAATAAGAGGTTATAAGTGATGGTTATTTAACAATACTGGAACTTTACTCTTGTTTTCAACATTTTATTTATTTATTTATTTAAACATTTGAAATATGGCTGCTATACTTTAATAATAATGTCAACCCCATGTTAAATATTTTTGTGTGCAATATCAAAGCATTCTCAGCTTACATTTAGATAACATCGTGAAAGACAGTGGAACCTCACCTTACGGCTACCATGTTAATATGACCAGCTCATTATTGTGGCCACTTTATTCTGGCCAGAATAAAAGCTCAGTTAGTCATTTTTGTATTTTAAGAACTTTTTTAATACAACCAACCCATTAACACAGCCGTATAAATTATTTTAGGCCCGTAGGTGACCAGACTAACAGGGTTCCACTGTATGCAGAACCTGATATAAATTGAGCATATATATAAAAGTTCAAACCATAAGTTTTTTTTTTACTTTAGGAATAACAAAGCATGTTTTCTCAGAAATTTCCTGTTTTGCAACCTCTAATGTTAAAATATCGGATTTCACACATCTGACTTAGCAGATAAATAATTATGATCTTCAGGCCTTCGTGGCCTGAAGGGAAAAGATATGCCTTGATATCAAGATGAAAAATAAACACAATAAGGCAATAATAATATTGGTAAATCACAACAGCTTTTTCCAAATCAATCTAATACCTGTCTAAACAGTGTTAATACCATTCTGTACAATACATGAAAATATACAAAGCAGGTTTTTTTTTATTAGACCAATCTTTTGTTTAATTTCCTAACAAGTTGTACTTATTTTTCCTTTGTTAAATTAAATAAACTGTGTTTTAGTTTTGGTCATGACTTAACAAACCCTGGGATTGTCACAATTTCTGTCATACCCTGATGATCAATGTCGTCCAATTTCTCCCAACAACACAAACACCTTTAAGTTAACAGGTGGTAAGAGTAAAAAAAATTATCAAGTTTGGAATGTTTTTGTAACTGATGCACCAAGAAATTCTCATAACTAGCATGAACATAAATGTATAACAATCTGTAAGGAGAATTCAGAATTTGACCAGAAAAGAACAAAAATGGCCTTAAGTGTACATGTAGCTCTTGCTGATTTTCAAAAAGCACCATTTCTAGGAGGCCAAACGGTAACAAAAACTATTTTATTGCTTATTAGCATACGCATAGCCTGAAATGTCAGTCCTCTCCCACCCTCAGCATTACCCCGGGCTGACGGCTGGCATTTCAAATGTCAGTCAGTGACTAGTTAGTATTGGCACTAAAATTTATCGAACAAGTTTAAATCCGTGACCAGTATCATATACTGCTGGAGGGAACCAACGCATCTTCAGTCGACGACAGCCACGTGTAAGCCAGTCAAAGACACTGAGCACATTTGTGTTGCATGGCAAATGAGTGAAAATCTTTGTTATTGGTTTGATAAATCTAGGGAAGTTTTGTTCCACATGCTGAGCTATATCTTCCACTGTTGGTTCATGGAACTTAAAACAACACCATTCTCTTGAAACACCATAAACTGGTTTCACTTTCATGCTGTTCTTGTCCCAGAAGTCTCCAGGCTTGCCGCTGACAGCAGTAGTGTTGAAATCATCCCACATTTTGGTAAGTTCACCCAAAGGAAATGAATTCCCTAGCTCAGCGTCAAATGTGGCAGTCAGCTTTCCAGTTTGGATTGCTATAAAGTCTTTTTCAACTTTCCAAATATTGTCCACCCATTTATCTGAATGAGCAGTATCTAGAAACAACAAAAGTCTGGCCCCTGTTGTCGCATTTGTGTTCCTCCACCACTTCAAGATGCTATCAAATGAGAGGGTTTTGTCTTCTGTAAGGGCCCAGTCTCCATTGCTTATCACATGGCCACTGTAGTACAGAATGTAAGTGTCATAATGTAAGCCTGGAAGAACACGCTGCTCAAAAAATGACGTGATTTTCTTTTCAATGTAGTCAGCCGAAATGCCACTTGTTGAGAAGTCTGTGCCAAAGTTGTGAATCATGTGACTGGAAAAAAATCTTGACACAATAGTTATTAGTTCCATTGCTTTAGTGTTGACAGCTTGGAATGCATTCTCAGCAAGAATCACAACATCGCCAGTTGGACTGTACTTGTGGGCAGGTGCGACCACGGCATAACCAATGGCTGTTCCCCCAACAGATTTACCAAGCTTGGCCAGGATGTCATACATGAGAAGTTCAACTGGAAGAATGGCCAAGAGCATTCCAATGAATACAGGGTTGGTTTCTTGCCATCCTGAAGCTATGACAAGAAATGTCGACAGCAGCGTATATAGCGTGACAATCTGCGACACCAGGCAGAAATGACGGAGCCCTTTGGATGCCATTACCTCTGACATGCTGTTGTCACTAAATTCTCCTCTTGCTTTCAAGACATTGGAACATTCCTCGAGTTTTCCAACAAATCCCCAGCAAGTTACAATAAACATAAAATGAAACCACACCCATGGTATGGACAAAAACACAAATATGGGTAATCTGTAGACTGGCAAGTCAGGTTCTTTGATAAGCTGAGTACTGAATGCATAAAACATTGCTTCCAGAACTAATACCGCAAGAATTTGCAATCTGTGAATGCACCGTCCTTGGAAGATAAACTTTTTCCAGGTTTCCAAAAGCGACAACCTGGAGAAATAAATATCAACCAGTGATTCAAAGGAAAGGTGGACAATGAAAGCTGATAAAATGTACGGATTGTAGTTGACATCACTGGCAGGAAAGAAGTAGACACTTCCAAAAAAACACAAACAAACGGCACCCAGGAGAGAAATGCTAGACTTCATATGAAAAGCCATTAAGTGCATAGTTACTGCAAGGATTATTGTTACCATGCTACCAAAATGCAGCGTTCCCGTTGCGCCTGAGAGAAATCCTAGTAGGAACAAGCACTCTTCAAGAGTAAGGAATATCGACTCGTATTCTGGCGAGGAACATGTTCGTTGAACCAAAACCTTGAGACAATGTACACCAGTGCTCGCCATAATAAGAATGTCAGTGACATCTAAGTCGTGCAAAGAATCGATTAAATGGTCGAATGCGATCTCCGTGAAGGATAACACACTGAAGAGAACACCCATCCAAAGATGAATAAATCCGCGTCCAAAATCTCTGTACCCGTACAAATAGCTCACGATTGAAATCAATACTGCAAAGGCTACCGCAATGGCGAGAAAATGAATGCTTCCATCTGTAGTATGATGCAGCCAGCGCTCTCTGATGCCATTTGCAGCTCCGGCGAAGAAAAGGAGAAAGCAAAGGGCAGACAAATACTGCGAAAGCTTGCTTGAGACTGTCGGCAGCATGTTGAACGTAGCAAACATTTAAAATTTGAAGAAAAATCACATCCGTTGCAAATGATGCTTTCTCTTTTAAGATTGTGTAGGGCCTTCGAGTTTGATCCTGCCCCTTAGGCTCTATACGTGCAACTCGCCGTTCCTTCCTGAAATCTGGTGTGGTCAAAGCTGAAACACACTTATTCAAATCAAATGGTTCCTATTTTTGACGTTTGCTTTGACACGTTGAGCGTCCGCCATTTTTAATTATATCACTTCTGACTGCGCACGTTTTAGTAACCAGTGACTGCTGTACATTTCCTGTCATTTTGCAGCTCATGTTCCAAGATGGCGGATGGTTTGGGCGATCAACAAAAACTTTCAGATATCGTGAAAGGATTGCACGGCAGACTAAGAAAACAACTAAGAGAAGGTTAGAAATTAATTTTTTTAATTTATCAACTAACACTAAGATGCGGAAATGGTTATCCCTACACGAAATAAGAAGCGTTAAAAACGCTGAACAAACAGCATGGCTAGCCAGGACATTTCACTGATCATACTACTAACTACGCACTGATGTATTAGCAATAAGATTATGAGCTCGAGATTTCTATCGCGTGGCGCTCTCGTCAACTATCACGCGATAGAAATCGAGAGCGAATAATCTAATTGTTTTAGTATAAATCTACTAGTCGTTCAAAACTTTATCTAAATCCTCTTCACAGACACTTCAAAAACGCCAAGAAGCGGCCGTCATTTTGTTGACAAGCACACACCGCTACGCTACTCACTATCTATCATAGAATAGATAGTGGGTAGCGTAGCCAATCAGAGAACGGCATTCGGGATAGAACACTAGTAGATTTAAACTAATGTCTGATAGAATGTCATGGTTTGATTATTCTGCTTTTCAAGAAGAGGAAGAAGAAGAAGATTCCCGACAAAAGTTTTAAAATTAAAAAATCTGGCTGATGCAAAGTAGTTAAATGCCATAAAGACAGAAATTCATGGTTGTTGGCCCTTTTACCAACCCCACCCCCTCCCGCCACCACCACTCCTCTGTCTGTCATAATCTTTGGCATGAACCAAATTACGTAAGCTGGCTTATAGATGACTCCTTTGGCACAGAACTTGAGAACCCTTGGGGTAAGGCTTCCTGAAAGTCGTTCAGTTTTTGCTGAATAGCTACTTCCAGTGTAAATTTGAGCTCCTCTACCTCATGCCATTTGCACCATCACAGACATCTTTCTCTTTGCAAGCTCCGCCTTAGTAGATCAACTTGTGACTAAATCAACCTTAGCAATGGGGTATCTTGCATGTGGGTGTACATGAAAAGCAGCCCAGTACTCTTTCACCCCTTGCCCTCCCCCCCTCCCACTCCCCTCTTGTGTATGCACTTTAAAGGCGCATTGACTCCTGAATTGTCTGAGACTGGATTTTCACAGTACTACTCCGACTCTACTTGGGAGGAAAAATAGGTTCATGTGGAGTGCCAGGGTAACTTGATATGGGATAAAATGCCGACGCTTGGGGAGAGTGGTCATCTGCAGTAGCCTACAGTGTTACAACCCATCTAGCATTAGTCCTAACTGCCAGAGCTTATCCTGGTTTCCATAGCATGAAGCGGCTAGGAGTATTTCTACTCCCCCTGGATGGGATGCTAGTCCATCGCAGGGTTACCCCCAGCATTAAGTTTGCCGATACCCATTTATACACCTGGTTGGAGAGAGGCACTGTGAGAGTAAAGTGTCTTGCCCAAGAACACAACACAGTGTCCCCAGCCCCCCAGGGGAGGGGTACTCCCTTATATGGGCTATATAGGTATGTGCAGCCCCTAAAGGTATGGTTTTTCAGCTGTTTTGGTCATAAATAGGGTATTGATTTTAGCTTATTTTGGCCATTTTGGTCATATATAGGGTATGGTTTTTGCACTCTAGCCGTGATATGGGTATGTTTTTAAAAAGAGGCCACTTTTTCGTCATTATCGAAAAGAAAATCAACAAAAGCCCTTCACAAATTATGTTTACAGTAATTTAACATTGGTCTGAACTAGGGGACTTATTATAACACAGGTCTGAAACAGGGTTTTGATTTAAGGGTTAGGTCATAAATACGGTTTCAAATTTTTAGTCAGGTTATAAATAGGGTAGGGAATATCGCAGATTTTTGGTCATAAATAGGGTAAGGGATTTGGGAAGCGGGCCGCACACCCCCATCTGATTTTTCTGGGAGTTGCCCCCCTCCCGGGCCCCAGCCAGGGCTCGAACCTGGACCGCTCGATCTAGGGATGAGCACACTAACCATGAGGCCACTGCGCCTCCACTTTTTAAAATTCCTATACCCCATCTAAAATTATTATTATTATTTGTTCTCTACTGTCTGCTTCTCCTGAAGCTAATGGTGACCACAAAAAAGTCTGGGAGAACCACTGCAATGACAAGGAAACCCTGGAGGAGTATGCTTCAGCCATGCGTATGCTGGCCGTCAATCATTGGACGAAACAGGCCCCTGAAGGGAGGGTTGAGTGGTGTTACGAGACGGCAATTGAATTCTTTAAAGGGGAAGGACTGAAAAAGTTAATGGAGAAACAGAGGAGGAAGAGGCAGTTTTCTGGAGATGTGAGAGAGTGTTGCTGTTGCTTTGTTACAGAAAAGACTAGGATTTGTTCAACTACAGTGTAGGTACATTTTGTTTGTCCAGTGAACAGTCTGTTATCCCAAAATGATAACCTTTGTCCCAAAAGTCTGAGCTAACATCTTTTCCTGATGAATCTACCCTCAGATATCCGGCAGTCAGTGAAAAACTTTTACTTCTTGATGTTGGAAGCTGTTTTGATCCATTTTCCGAGTATGAGGATGTTTATTCAGTTGCTATAGACCTTCAGCCGGCAGAGAAAGTAAGTTAAACTTGAGAATCACACTACGAGGGGTTAAGGCTGGTTTTCACTAGCGCATAAATATAAACATAAGCCGATATATGCAGACACTATAAGATGTTGGTACCTTCTTCGATTCACGCGAGAACATCAAGCATAGCCTGTGTACATCCGGCTGTACGCAAGCTAATCAAGCACTTCTTGTATGGGTATTTAGCGGTTGCTGTTAAAGATCTCCTTTCCAGAAGAAACGTTAATGTTGCTGTGATCCTCGGTGGACTAACTTCAGTTTTGTAGCCCTTGGATAAGTCATCAATAAGCCGTTTAAAGCGAAGGTCTGTGCGCAGTATGAAGCTTGGATGGTGAAAGGCCCGTTTACCTACACGCCTTCCGGAAAGAAGCGGGCGCCCAGCAAAGAGGTCAGTGGCGAATCTAGGGGAGGGACCCGAGGAGATCGATCGAGCATGGAATGAAATCCCAGCAGTGCTGATTTCCAAATCCTTCACATCCTGTGGTATCACTATGCTACTGGCATTACTGAAGATGAAGCAATTTGGGACGAGGAGGGAGAGGAAGCAGAAGATCCAGAAGACGCAATTAACTACGAGTTCGAGACGGAAAGCGAAGCCGAGGAAAGCGAATGTTCTTCGGAAAGCGAAGGTTCTTTTCTGAACCACAAATCTGAAAAAGTCAATGACCAGCAATATTTGTTTTATGTTTACGGTATTTAGAGTACTTGAGTCCTTTGACAGGTTTAATCATCAGGGAAATTTGGCAAATTTTATTTTTTGTGGCGCGACCATACTCGGCTATAAGACGCACCCCGAGTTTAGAACAAATTTCGATTGAACAGGCATATTTTCACAAAACGCTGCGCCATATAACCGAAAAAATACAGTAGTTAGCAACACCTTACCGAGTCTGTGTATGTTGTCTATACTTATGCTAGTGTGCTTGTGACAATTAGCTAAGGGTTGATATTAGATATTTGAACGTATTACACTTTTTCTTTTATCTGCACAGATGGTATATGAATGTGACTTTCTAAATCTGGAAATTCAAGATGTGCCACACTCACAGCAAGACTTACACTCTGATTGTGGGGTTGATGTAACAGGGACAAAATATTCCAAACATCAGTACTTGTCAAATGAACGCTCTAGACTTGTCACGAGCCTTGAAGAAGGCAGGATAATGCAACAGGGAAGTACTGCAACTTCACATCCAAATGATGAACATGAAACAAACTCATATAAGTCAAACTTAGCGGATTCTTCTCTTATAGACAGAACAAAGATTGTATACTTGGAGAGCTTTTTAACAGAAGGAAAACAAGTCAAGATTTTACCATCTGAACTGTTCCATGTTGTTGTATTTTCTCTTCTGCTGTCCTATTTTCCTTCTGCTGAACAAAGATGGAACTGTTGCCGTGAAGCTCATCAACTCTTACGTCCTAATGGGCTCTTATTGATAATAACACCCGACTCAAGCCACCAGAATAAGAACGCGACCATGATGAAATCATGGAAGGCTGGGATTGAGTCTTTAGGATTTGTGCGATGGAAATATCAGAAACAAACTCATCTTCATTGCATGGCTTTTCGTAAGGTGGCTCCGTGCCACTCCTGTAACCGTAGCAACGGTAACGCTGAAATGATGTACATCCCGCAAGATTTCCAAGAGGAAGAAGATGGCGGCTCTTGTGTGAGTTGGCAACGAGAGGATGACGAATCGGTAGTAATGGAGTGTTTTAGCGAACTTCCGGATTTATAATTCTAGCTGCTGTGAACTGATTGTGCTCTTTTCCTTCCTCTGTTCAGCTAGCTTGAAACAACCCCTGGGGCCCGTTTCTCGAAAGCCCCCGAAACTTTTCGGGCCCGTAAAGCCATTCTCAGTTCATCCGTATCTAAAAACGGAGAAGTGTATACCCCTGAAACTTCTTGTATGAAGGAAACCTATGTTCATGTTAAGAAAATGTGAATAAAACAGCTCTGTAATCGTAGGGTGCGAGATTTTACTATGGCTTTCCGGGCCCGAAAAGTTTCCGGGGCTTTCGAGAAACAGGGCCCTGGGGGGACCTCCATATAAAAAGGACGAGGGTGCTTGTCGTAAGGTACCTTTTAGGGGTTAAAAACGCGGTTTTCGTACCTCTAAGGGTGTTTAGCCTCAAAAGGTCCACAGCGGGAGCTTTTGTGGTGCTATTAAGCCGAAAAAATATGACAGGAGATAGTTGAAAATCAACTGATTTTTAACTTCGTCTCAGAATTGGTACCTCTTAGGGGAGGAAAAATTTCAAGCCACGCCCATAAAACAGGATCTTGGTATCTCCCAGGGGTTCTTTTCAAAATTATCCGACGAGCAGCCCGGTCCTTTTTTTTATGGGAGTGCCCCCCGGGGAAACATCTTTACTTTCTTTGAACTCTTGCCTGTTGCATTGGTTCGCATGTCAAGCTCTGTACATCGGGTAGCCGGGATATCAGTATCAGTTGACGGCGAATTCCGATCTCCAACACTGGATTGAGCCGCAATCTTCTTCCTGAAGTAACTAAGCAACTGATCAAACCATGATGACGTGACATACCTTCGTAGCACTCTCGTACGCTCGTTCTATTCTTTGATTGAAGAATAAAGATACGAAACCGTAGGAATACTGAAACGAAGATTTAACAAAAACTGCAATTCTTCTCCTGACTTTTGTATCACGTGCGCGTTTTACAAGGAAACGTTAACACCCGAAGAATTGAGCTTCTAGATAGAGGAGAAAGACTGTGTGGCAAAATGTTGTCGTTAAAATCACAACAGATTCAGCAAGTCCTCTCTTGTAGTTGTTACTCCTTATCGGTACACATGCTAGGTGTCATTAGGCGAGCAACGTTGAATAAAACGGTTTTCAATGGAGCGTCGTTCTCAGAAACTGCCCCTGATTTTGTATATACAGACATTTAAACACATGTTGAAATTGTTGCGCGCAAAGTTGTGGAAGTGGAACGTTTCTGCGATATTGCACGTGACAACTTAAGAGATGGCAGATAATGAAATTTAGCCATTACTTGCAATGATAGATGATGGACACATTAAAATCGTTGCCCTCAGTGTTGTGCACGTAGATTTCGAGATATTGCGCGCAACAGCTTTAGGAATGGACACGTGAAATTTGGCCATTATCTTGCGCGTAACTTTCAGACAGCGGACACGCGTTGAAAACGTTGCACGCAAAGTAAATAAAATCAATTTACAATATTTAGAGAGGAAGCCACATCAGCCCTAGCTGGTTTTCATGCAGGTCCTCTATCCTGGTCGAATTGGAATTTGGAGTGTTGGTTTTTGATGGAGGGAGGAAAACAAGAGAACCCGGAGAAAAACCCTCGGAGCAAGGCGAGAACCAACAACAAACTCAACCCACATATGACACCGGGTCACATTGGTGGGAGGCAAGCACTCTCTCACCGCTGCGCCATCCCTACATTCTAGGCGCGAAAGTTTTCGTGATGGACTAACATCTGATGAAATTTAGCCTTTGCACGTAATTGTCAGCCCCTTCTACTTGCGAAGTGATCGTAATGACAAAATACGCCGGCGTAGAACATAGTAGATTTTTTATTGAATATCCAGCATACAAAGTATTTATTGTTCTCCAGCCTTAAGGAAATAAATTTACATCAAAGAGCAGAAATCAGCAACATGTTTACATGTATCTTGATATTGTGTTTTAATTAAAATGCTTGAAATTAGGTTGAAATGAGAACATTTTTCTATCCAGCAGAAATTGAAACAAAAACTCGCAGGAAATAATTGATTTATTGGAGATCGGAATCAAGTTCAAATCGGTTCAGAGTTTAGCTATGGTTTGTAGACCAGTACAAACTCAGGATCGCCAGAAACAGGAGAAGGTTATGATGAAGACGAATTCGGTGACTTTTGTTGAAAAACGGCTCATGGTCATGATGACCGTCTCGCTTCATTAGCCGTTTAGCCTTCAGTGACTCGGCTCTGGGTAAACCAATCCCTTCCGCGCGGTCTTTGATGACAGCGACAGCAAGCAGCGCTTTGGCGGGCTCCTCGTCACTTTTGGCGGGAGAATTAATGAACGCGACAGCTTTCATCGCCACCTGCTTGCACGTGTCCTCATCCTGGGATGTGATTGGTTCGTAAACCACTGAAATGTCGTGGGTGTCCACAAGATCTATGGTCAGCTGACACATATCAACATGACTTGTCTGGTCAAACAGGTTTTTTAAGTCGGTGAAGATAGCATCGACTCGGTTAAGGTCTTGAGGTGGTTGCACTTTGGCGTTCAAGCTGATCATATCTTTTGCTGCAGAGTCCAGTCGAATGCTTATAGCAGTGCCTGTTTGAATGAAACTAGTTAGAAACGACTACCATTGAGTATTCGCTTTAACGCCCATCTACACTACGCCGGAAAATTTAAAAAAGGCGTTTTCATTCTGAAAACGCATCAAATGTTTTCCGTCCGTACTACACCGGAGGAATTTGATAACGCAACAACCACCACCGGTCATTGTGGATTTGTGTTTGAGGAAAACTCGTGCAGGGATTCACGTGATTATTGTGATGTCATTGCTTTCGAAAAGCTCCCTTTTCCAAATATTTTCCGTCCACACTAGAACACAAAGCCGGCATTTCCAAATAGCCCCGTTTTCGAGACGGGTTGGCGTGGACGGTAGGCCTAACCATAAAAATAAAGCTGCCATTTCAAATTTCTCCCGTGTAGTGTGGACGGGACGTGAGACAAATGTAGATTAGATTCTGTGCAAGAGGGTTTTTGAAATGGTTAGTAGACTTGACACAGTTTTAGTTGCGCGCATGCACTCTTTGGCTAAGGAAATATAGAATATAAAGGAAAAATGGTGCTTTATGCTTTCAGGTCGGTATACATCTCTATCACAAAAATCTAAACAGACCAACTTTGGCAATTGGAAACAATTGAGACAGATGAAAACTTTTACCTTATGATTCGCGCTTTTTACATTTCCCTCGCGTTGTAGAATTCCTGCCCTGTTTTATGACCAGACCAGTTTAATATCAGCCCATGTCTTTGGCTTGTTAAATTTGTCGACTATTTTTATACTATTTTTAAATGTTCACTTTTGGGATGAACTCCTTACCACATATGGGGCAACAGCTTCCCTCAGGAATGACAGGATTTTCACAGGCTGCTCCAGGACATCTAAGGAGTTCTGAGACAGTTTTACAGCGAGCGTTGAAATGCCCCCCCAACGCGCTGTTCTGAAAAGGGTTGTTCGTCCGATACACTTCGTCACACTGTCCGGGGTAGTCTACGTGACTGTTGTGAAGAGATGCGTGACAGGAGCTCTGATACGTCACACCATCTACACCACACACCTGAGAATGAAAGGACGTGTAAAGAATTTAAACTCAATTTAGAAGCCAGTTCGAATTTCACCCAGAAAATGACAAGAGCTTTCTAGCGAACGTGGAACGTGAGAGTATGAAACGTGCGTGCGAGACACGAGTATTGCGCTAAGGAACAAGACATCTCTAGCTACCTTGTTGCACGTCTGCGGACTAGGCCACCAAATATTTCACGCGTTTGATTAAAAAATTCTCCTTACAGGTACTGTAAGAAAAGTATAGATACAAACAAAGAGAATTTTGATATTGGATCAGCTCGTCAAGCGTTATAAACAATCTCCTTTGCAGGCGTCTGATTGACTTATTTGCTTAGTATTGTTGCGTGACTAATCTCCGTGACTCACGCAAGTCGTACATAATGAAGATAATCTCACCTTTGCTTCAGTTTTGAGACATTCGTCTTTACACGGTCCGTAATAAGCCAATGCCACTCCTCTGCCGAACATAGAACACTTGCTCATGTAAATGTTGTGGTCCTCTCCACACATCTTTTCCACCTTCGCCATGCTGCAGTTTAACTTGTCTTTGGGGGTGACTGGAAAACAAACAATACGAGAAGTGTTTCACATACGGTTGCGGCCAATCACGACAGACTCAAGTTACGCATTGAACCAATCAAAACTCTCAGCAAAAGTATGCAAAGAGCCGGTGCTAATACCGGTGTTAATATACGCGCGGGAAAATATGTAACTGGTTCTAAGCGCGAGAAAAATTACAACCGGTGTGCCGGGCGCGGAAAAACGCGCGTCAGCCAATTCATGATTGGTTTCAGTTTTTTCTGTGATGTGATTGGAAGAGGTCACAGCATGTTTCCTCTGATTGGTTAGAGTATTGCGTGTGTTTTATGAACCGGCAAGAATTCGAAGCCGACGCAAAATTAAAGTTAACGCATAACTTATCTGATTTCTTACCACATCGATGTTGTGGGCATTCAGTAACATCTCCATCCCTTGAGGTAGTCGCTAGGCAAGGTCCTCGCCTGTCTATAATACAAATCTCGTGGTCTGCACATTTGATTCCATCGCAGGGATGCTGAAATAACAATTTAGTTTTGAAAACATTCAGGGGCCAATTTAAAACAAAGAAGAGACCAGACTTCCTAGATAACAAAAAAAATCCACCAATATTTCCTTGGCCTGCTTGTTTCAAGAGTAGTGGATAACCTTATTCAGAGAATGAAATTGCAGCATTGAAACAACGCCATAGCAAAATTTCAGTCGCTGGTCAAGGGTTTTCTATGAACAACTGGATGATAGATAAGCGTCCTGGTGCAGTTTAGTAAGCAAAATCTGAAAATCTTGAAGCTGGGTCCATAGTCAGACAAATTTTTCTATTTTTCTTTCTTTCCCTTTGAGTTTGTGGCGCTGTTGCTCGTTCATTAACTGGTAAATACGGCGAAAAGAAGAAAGAACTTTCTGGTCAGAACTTTTGTTACTTAAAACAGACCCGCCTCAGTGAATACCGCAGAGTGATCTGTCTTAATTTAATTGCGTCTGTTCGCCGTCTCTAAAACGTTTCTGTCTAACCAGTTTTTCTTAATATATAGAGAACAGACAAAAGGTCGCATTTGCAATCTGTTTTCAAAAGAGAACGAAGCAGCAACGGTTTGGAAAAGCATTAGTACACAAATAAAACAGACCGTGTGTAGCATTAGACTACATTAACAAAAAAGCACTTACGAAATTCTCGCACTTTCCCTGTCTTACATCCTCGATGCTATATCCTCCGCAGTGGTGAGCATGGCAAACTGATCGATACGTTTTCCAATTAGGGCCACACACAGGGGAGACTAGAACATTATCGCATTCCATGCACCAGTCCTTGCCTCTGACGACCCCTTCGTTCACAATGGCCACCAGCAGGTTTTCCGCAGTGCTTTTATTGTCGGAACCCGTTCGGTAATTGGTGTAGTTGTAATTAACGGCGGCGCAGCGAGTACGGGTGCATAGCAGCTCGCCTGAAAATATATAATTGATGCCCAGGATTAGAACACATCGTTTGTATTCAAAATTCAGGTCGTTTTCAATACCTCTTCCAGGCCATTAATTTCGTTTCCAGACTTGGTTATGAATCTACAGATCAGAGGTACAAAGCTCAACAAACGTTGAACCTCAATGTGATGGACTGCGAACGCACAGTAACCGTGAGACTGGTCAATCTCTAACGGAGCAAATATCAAAGGGGTGGGGTGGAGAGGGTTTTTGAGTTTCTGCTATTGACCGTTTAGCAATTGACCACTCAACATTTAAGCCCCGGGGGATACTCCCTACAAATGGCTATACGGGGAAACTACGCCCTAAGGGGGTACCTTTTTCAGGCTTCAGGTATATAAAAGGTTAGGGATTTCACAAGATGAGGTGTATGAAAGGGTAGGGAAATCTGTCATTCAGGTGTAACGTTAACGGGAACTGAATAAATGATACTTATCTTTTGGTTAACATCTTTTCTGGTATTGCTTGATGTTCACCTGTAGTTTTGTTCACTGACTTGCAAGGATGCAGTGTTCTTAATAGGTACGTGAGAGGGAGACCTGTTTTCTATGAAAGGTATAGCAAAGGGTACCTTTTTTGTCTTAATTGTGGTAAACAAAAGGGTAAGGGGTT
>Ga0126338_10001116_pt1 | contig 16746 bp, 8 predicted proteins | sample OrbCmetagenome_2_FD_92529 | JGI IMG/M metagenome (GOLD analysis project Ga0126338, IMG submission 92529) | Coral microbial communities from Petempiche,Puerto Morelos, Mexico - Orbicella C C metagenome | ecosystem: Host-associated > Invertebrates > Cnidaria > Coral | place: Petempiche,Puerto... | reverse complement strand
TTCCCAAATAAATATTTCTTCAACTTGCATTTGCTAATTTTATTATTGCCTTTTCTGTCCGACTAGTTGGGTGATACTAAAACAATTAGACCCTTCGCCCTCAAGGGCCACGGGTCAATAGCCTATTCGGCTTCGCCTCATGGGCTATTGACCCGTAGCCCACGAGGGCTACGGGTCTAATTGTTAAATAGGACTGTTGACCTGGAAGTATTTTTTTTAACTAAACAAGCTGAAATAAATTGTTGTTTCCCAGGGTTTGTTCTGTTCTACGAGGCCAAGTACTTTTATAGTCGGGTAATATCTTTCAACTAGTCATGCAACAATTAATGTGGTCCTACTAGTACGAGTTATGGCAGCACGTTGCAGAAGTGGACATAAGATTGCTACTTGACAAGTTAAAAGGAAATTTCTGTCCATATTACTTGGCCTAAAAGCATTATATCATTGCTAGTGGCATGGGCTACAAAATTATGCTTCTTTTCTTTTCATCTTGTGTTGTGATTAATGACAATAATAACTGAAAATATTCTTATGTTTGGGATTGCCAGAGCTTCATGGAATACTGCAAAGAAATTTCATAAATACATCTGATGTCCTTTGAAATGTTCTAGGCTTGTCATGCATCCTTTTGCACTTTTCTTGTGGTGGTTCTTGCAAGGTTGACCTGTGGATACGAATGAAAATAAAAATAAACGCAATTGTTTTTTTTTTTGAGCAGTGGTAAAGTAGTCCACTCCAGCTGAAATTTAGTAACTGTTTATGATTATTCTCATGCAAATTAAGCAGAGAAAAAGCAAGATGGTGTAGACTGGTGTAATTAATCCCCTTTCTGAATGCTGAGAATTGATAGTTTGTAAAGTTGACAATGTCTTGCAGAAAATGATCCTTCATACTCTCGTCAATGTTTTTTGTATTTAAACATATATGCCATTGTTTTCCCCAAAAACACCTTAAGGCTTATCAAGGGGGATTACAATATCTAAATTTTTCTTCATTTACTTATGCTCACATACAAACACACACACAACAACACAAAAATTGTACTGAAAATGATAAATATATGTTAATATTGCTAAGAAGAAGATAGATGTTGGTCACTAGCCAAATGTGTCACTTCTTTCACCTTTGAAAGGTCAGGATGTTGAGATGGGTGGCACCCACTCCTTCAACTCATCTTCAAAGCTGTGGTTTATGCAGTCCAACGAGGCCATCTTGTCTCTCAGACGTCCAGGCATAACATCATATATGTGGCGTCTGTTCCCTTGACCCACTGGGTGTGGCATGTAGTAGTCTTGGTAGCCAGGGCACACAGGTGAGATACATGCAGGTCCACAATGAAATTTAACAAAAGGAAAATCCCTTTTGTGAATGCCATTGACCATTGAAAACACCTGAGTCAGCACATCTGATGGTTTCATTCCATACTTGCTACAGGAAGTAATAAAATGATGCAATGTTGTTAATCTGAATGTAGTTTACCCAATTGTGTTGTTTTCGAAATGTCTACCATTCTGTGCCCCTCCAGGAATTCCAGTGCAGTTTCATACTTTCCTTTAAACGAATCGCCTTTTGATAGCCCCCATCCCTCGGAATTTGTAATCACCATTCATTGAGCTGTTATTTCTTGGAACTATATATTGTGTTTCTGTACTGTAATCACATGTGAAAAACTGCTTGTCAGTGTGTTTGGCTCTCCTGTCCATGCCTCCCCCTGTCAATGAAACACCCTATGGAAACATGACGTTCTAATTTGGAATTAATTTTCTGATCGCTGATTGGATGAGTAGCTATGTTTTGCTTAACTGTTCATCGTACAATAAACTACATTGTACAAAAAAGAAGAGTACACTCAACCTGACTTAGTGGTCATCCTCTTTTTAACATATGATCACCAGTTTCATGTACATGACTGTATTTGTCCGACTCACCCTATTCTCCTACTGAGAAGAGGAGCTGGGCAGGGAGAGAGGGGAGAAGAGGGCACTGCAGAGCCCTGAAACTTTTGTGGCTGTCTGCCTAGCCTAAGAGAATGGTAGGAGAGGGAGGGGAGGGTATCAGGGTGTCTAACCATTAAGTGAACTGCTTTTGTTTTGGGGTAGACACTTATCATGGCTGTTACGTGATTGTATGTCAACGGTTAATGTATCATGGGCTGTTGATGCTTAGGAATCTTGTATGTTTGTTACTATTCTGGAGATTGTATCAGTAAATGAACCTTTCAATGTCAGTTCCATTTAAGCAAGAGTCATTAAAAGGTTCTTGCTTCATTATTACTTATGTGACTACATCTCTAGGATACATCCATTATTAACATTAAGTTTATACATGAAGCATAGCATGTTTTAGTACTCTACATTTTGCCCCTCCCTCTTCCTTTTCCGACTTAAATTTATGTCTGAAAACTCTTTAGAAAATACCTGGAGCTTATTGTCACTTCAATCATTCCATCTTCCTTCAAAAGTCTTAATCTGTATGGTTGCTTGTAGTTTTGTGATGGCCTCATCCAGAACATGCCAGCATCTCTATACAGAACTGGTCGACCACTTGGATATTCAATCATACTGTTCTTGTGGGCACGTGATAGTAGGCGATGGAACAGGGGTTCTGGAAGGAATCTCTCAAAGAACACATAGAACTTCTTATCTGTGTCATTATCATGCCATACTGGTGGTATGCAGCCATCTGCAGACATTGGTAGCAAGGATGGAACAAAGTGAGTTGGCTGGTTGTGATCTTTATCTTGGTTACACATTTCCACCTTCCTGTTTGATAAAGGACAGATCAAATCATATTCCTCAAGGAATCCAGTCAGAGCTTCAGTTTCTTGGTCTGCTGTGGACTCCGAGATGATTCTTGCCTGCAGTGATTTAGTCAGCATTCCCTTGTCATGGAGTTTCCAGTCACGTCTGAAGCCTCGTTCCTGTGTCTCTTGTGGTGGTGGCGTGACAAGCTGGATGATGATATCAACCAGTATCTCAGGCTTAAGAAGGACCCACTTGGACAGATCTTTATCTTTGTCAAGGTATATTACCAGGCCTTTTTCATGGAAGTACCTCAAGGTTTCTTCAGACCAGTTGGTGCAAATAAAAGTTCCAAATGCTGTTGGAAATTCTTCAAGCGTCACACAGAACTTGGCTTTCTTGTTTTCTCTAAGACTTATGATCTCGTCCTGAATTTGGATCCATGAAAGAGGTATGTCACGACCTATAGTTCCCTTGTATTCCTCTGCAACAGTCATGATTTTCTTTTGCAGAGTTTGAACTCCAGGGTCATTTTGACCGTGAGAGTTTTCAATAGGAAAGAAGATCAATTTGTCCACATCGTTCTCGATAATCTCATCACAGTAGAGATGCCAGAGGTTTCTCTTCAGATGGCCATTTAACTCCTGTATCCAGATCTTGTTCATGTTTCCTCTATGTGTTCCTACAAGGAGGATTGGCGTTTTCAGTGGAACATGGCTACAGACAGATTCAAACCACAGATGGAGTGTCTTGATTTTTGCATGTATGTCTTTGACGCTATTCTCTGCAAACTCAGCCATGTTGAATACAATGGCATAAATGGCCTGGCTCCTCAGGAACATATGATGGTAGGCATGATACTCATTATCTCCGGCAAAATCAAGGATCTTCAGTTTAGGGGAGCAAAACTTTTTATTGAGAGCATCTCTCAAAGATCTTTGATTCATCGCTGCTTTCTCTATACAAACTGCAGTGAAATTAGTTGAACTAGTTGAACCTTCATGGCCATTGCCAGTAGTGGCTACTGCAGATGTGATACAAAAGTATTCTTTGTGGACTGTATCACAGAAGAATACAAGGAATGTTATAACAATGTTCACATCTAGAGGTAGCAAACGTCCAACACAATAAAGGCAAATGATTGCAATAATGAATAATACTTTGTCACGCCACCGGGGTATAGAGTCTATAATTCTTGGCACTGATTGAACTAACAGAAGTGAACAGCAGCAAATAACCACTGCCAATGTTAACACTCTTGTTAACTTAGTTCTATTCGGATTATGCATCATCAATATTGCAAAGCAAGTGAAGGTAAAGCTTATAATAACAGTTATCACGAAACGACCAATAAAGAAAATTTCTACAGGTCGTTGGTTCTTAAGTTTTAGTTGTCCCGGATACCGACACTTCCTGTCAATACCAAGCGACTGCTGAAACGATCTTGACTTTTTGTAATAATCGAAACACAGAAAACCTAATAGGAGAAAAATAATAATGATGAACCTACTACAACTATTTGCCGACATTCCTTTAAAAAGATAGGCTTCAGACAGAACAGAAAGAAATGTACCCATTAACAAGCCACGATGGTTGGCAAAGAAACAACATGCGATTGCTATCAATCTTATGGGTTCCGAATGAAAAGTGCACCATGCCGCAACCATAATCAATGGCGGAAAAACTCCATATAAAAGAATTATTCCTGGACGCTGGGTAGGATCCTGGGCTTGATAGCATAGAAAAACAGCTATCAATATACACAACAAACCTAGCCAATGTGCCCCTTGGGGATTGTTACCCAGCAAATTCGTGGACTCTTGAACAATCACATTGCCAGCTTTCCCAAAGATGGTTAACTGAACAAGAATTTTTTTAAAGAATCGAGAGAAGTTTCCAAACATAAGATCCTTTGGTTCTAGGTTTTGCCACTTCTCGTTCACAAGACTTTGATCAATTCCTTGCGTTTTGGGTTGCTCGAGATCGAACGGTTTTCCAGTGAGCGACTTCACCAGACTTGTTTTTCCTACGCCAGACTCTCCAAGAACCAGACACTGTCCTTGAAACACAAACTGCTTGCATGTTCTGTCTTCTTGATCTTCTCGTGCAGGTTGTAATCCCAGGCCCTTGAGCAATCGTTCGCATGACCTCCTTCCTTCTGGTAAACGACGATCAAGTTGTAGCTGCGCCATTACATTGTTGTGAGTATTAAGACTTTCATCTTCAGTGAGTAGTATACGCTGAAAATCGAGACATGTATCACGAGCCATGATTGTAAAGGACGACGTTTAATTCTAGTCGAGGCAAGGCAAATGCAGGGCTTTGTCCCAGATCTATATTTATTTCCGTGACATCATACTTTCCCAAAATTAGTCACCAGTCCTCTTGTGCGTGTAAACCGCCCGCGGGTTGCTGGTTCAACCAGGCTGAGGTTGAATTTTAGTATTAAGGGATAAACTCCTCGCAAACCATCAATATTCATTCCTTGCGATATCCGGCATAAGAACTTGATGAATCAACTCTTTTTTTGGTGGTGATTGTCGCAACATGCAAATAACTCGCTTGAACTCGTAACAAACGCATCTCTCACCATGAGCTCGAGCTATAGGAGACGTTGATCAAGCAAAAGCTTGGTTACCCAAGTATTGTGGCAAGAATTTGATCAGCGGAAGTAAAATGACGACTTTATTTGTAAGTAATTTTCCTTAATTTAGTCGACGTTCGCGTCTCCTACAGCTCATGTATCCATAAGAGCTTGGAGCCGTAAAACCGTAAAATCAAGTGGTGACTGGATTTGTTTCCTGATTTGTTGAAAACAACGCGGGTTTCATCTGATCAGAGCAGTTTTGCACATGTTTGGAGTCGAGCAAACGCTACACTGAAGCCGGCACATTTCAACTTCTTCCGATAGCCAATCTATAATTGCAGTCTAACTAGACCTGACCACAGTCAGTGTACTTTTAATTTCCAAGAAATAATGGTCTGATGGGTTGCTAAAGGTGTGTTTCCACACAGCAACGTACCCGAACAAGGCTTGCAAATTAAGAAACGTCTAGTGCATGACAAAATAGCTTTTTTCCTTTGTTAGAGGTTTAATAATCTTGATGAAGAACACGAAACAGACGCAGTGGCCGTGATAGAGCCATTTGCATAACTTGACTTACTTTGAAGAATATCCAACTTCTCTTCATCATTTTTCTGGATCAATGCGGCACTAAATTGTGCTTTCTCTTCTTCTTGCGCGGCGATCAGTTAGACTCGAAGGGAAGCCATTCGGGGTTCAACACCTACAAAGAGTGTTAATGGATGTTAGCCGGGAAATAAGAAGCACTTATGACTGGCCCAAAGGGAAACAGTGAGTTTTGTTTTCCCGAGACCCTCGATATTCCCCGAGGCCAAGTCGAGGGGAACATTGAGGTCGAGGGGAAACAAAACTCACTGTTTCCCTTGGGGCCAGTCATTAAGTGTTTTGTTATACCTCCCAACTCAAAAATAGACAAAACTGCGAAAAAATTATTTGCTTGACGTACGCTAGCTGGCAAACAAATTTGCCGCGGTTTGAAGGTGCACGACCTGATCACGTGCTAGTCGGAAGTCCTTATTAAGGAGTGAGTTTAATTTTTGTTCGCCCTATAGTGAGTCAGTGAGATTTGACCCTCGACACGTAACACATTGTCCTCCAATCGGAATACGAATTTGAGTTGGGAGGTATAACAAAACTCACTTAACCCAAGATTCTGAGGTTGATTGTGTGCAAAGGACCATTCTCCGTTTCCACATGCCCCATAATACACCTTGTTTGCCCCTAAAATTTTGCATAAGCATTGTCTTCAGTTTCTCTTGGGACGACTGTAATACCCAGGAGAAATGGCAAACAAAGGTTATGCAGAATTTTACGGGCAAACAAGATGTATTATGGGGGATGTGGAAATGGCGAATACTACTTTGTTCGTAATTTGCTTGAAAATGTCGAGAATCAGAGTCGGGAAAACTTTGATGAGAGATAAGCTTTAGCAGCCTTGTCTGTAGGAAATCTCTTCTTCTCATGAGGTGCGCGGAATGATGAATGACGTCTACGGTCATGTAAGCTGTATTATATGGTTTAAAAAATTACTTTATTGTGTTTAGCTTAGAGCAGGCAAATTTTTCTTTAATTTTAATTTGGAGAGCGGCGCAAATTAATGCAGGTACGTTCGTTATTTTTTCGGTCATATGGTAAATGAGTAATCTTGTGAAAGTTCAAGCAATAGGCCATATTCGTATTCTCGGTATTGGACTGGAACTAGCTTGCAATGGAGGCTCATGCGGGGGAATAAAAAGAGACAAATGTCATTTGCATTTGAAAAGACTCCCCGCATTAGCCTCAGTTGCACGCTAGTCCCAGTCCAATACCGAGAATACCAATATGGCCTATAAACGATTTTCACTACTCAAGATATTAGAAAATTCTTTCAAATAGCACTCACCTAAAGTTCGTGCAATTTTCAATGTAAAATATATATACTAATTATACGATTTAGATATGTCGAATCAGTAATTTATATTGCCACTTCACCCTTTCCTAGTCGTCTCTTGTGAGAAAATAATTATAAGGCGTTTTAGCAAACCGCGACGGCGACACCAGCGAGAACGTCACCAAATAAAAGGTCTAATGAGCAGAACAATGGTTTTGCTCGTGCGTTTTGAATCTTTGTACATTTCTTTGCCCTGCTATGCAAAACAACAAGGCGAAATGACAAAGTCGTACGTAGTTTGGAGAACGTGACCCGCAATGGCTAAATTTTCGTGTCTTCCTTCGTAATGGAACACCGTCATCACATATTTAGTTTGAGCGAATGTTTAGACCGATAGGCGTACTAAACAGATCTACACAGTTGCGACAGTCGAGGGTAAAATGTAGATACATTTTTTTACAAGGCGTCGTCTTCGGCGTCACCATCGTCATTGCTAAAACTCCCTAATATTAAGAAGACGCTGGGGAAATGGTAAAGAGGCAGAGAAGGAAGATCTCCTGTCTTCTATCCTTCCCAGTTCAGTGATAGAGATGGGTAATTGCGAAACGCAAATCCACTGTACTGTTTGGTGTTTTTAACGTTCTGGGGAAAATGCAGGTGAACTGATGAAGCTACAATACTTCTTATCAAGACTATTTAGCTTGCTGCGCATGTAAGATGGTTAAAGTCAGTCTCGTAAGGCTAATGGGTTAATCCGGCAGGTTAAGAGTATCTGAAGTAAACCTAAGAACCCTGATAGACTTGTAAGGTAGATTTTGACAATTAAAATTTGATGACAAAGTAATATTAGTTCTCCTTATATCTACTTGCTTTCTGTCACGCCACCGTTACTCACTATCTACTTAAACGATAGAGTGTTTCTGTTAAGGAACTATCGGCTGATAGTTGCCCCGCAAAAATTTGATGCTCTTAAAACAAATATTTGCCCGAGAAGCGAATATTTTAGGTTTAAGAACATCAAATTTCCAAGGGGCAACTATCGGACCGATAGTTCCTCGATCGAAACTCTCTATTGTTTTTAGTGTTCGCCACTAAATTTTCTTCCTCGCGCCAGTTCAAAACTCATATTGAAATGCATTTTCAACTTTTTTAAATGAAAACAAAGAAAACAGACAAAAACCATCTTAGTACAATTGCAATTGTTTATTTTCTATAAGCCCCTTGTATACAGAAAAATTTTCACGCACGAGTACTAACCATCCGGCCGCTTCTTTGCGTTTTCTACTGGAAAGTCTGTGAATAGGATTTAGATTAAGTTTTGAATTACCAGTAGATTTGCTATAAAATTGATTCTTAACTTCGCTCTAGATTTCTATCCGTCATAGTTGGCTAGGGCGCATACACCAGCGTCTGAAGTTATCGATGAGTAAGTCTTTAGGTGATTTCTTTTTAACTAGCACTCGTTGTATAATGTCAAAGTGTATTTTGTTGCGCGGAAACCGCTGGCAACCAATAATGATTGCCCGTTGACGATCATTGTCTCGCAGACGACGAAAAACTAGTCTGCAACTTCAACCTGTTCGGCTAGAGAAAAGCTCTCCAGTCATCGCTGACTAGTTTTTACAGTTTGTTACCAATAACGTTCGTGATAAATTTGCTTGCTAGTTACCTATAACTTTTTGTTATCGACTGCTAAATAGTTTTCCGGCGACAGCAAACTCATCCAGTCATGTTCAAGGCCCAAAGAAACAGCAATTTGATGCTGGAGACGGATAGCTACACCCTCTTTTCCAAAAAGAATCTTTTATTCAAAATGCGCTCTGTTCAAAAAAAGGCTTGCTTGATTGTAGAACATTTTTATTTACAAGAAAACGGTAAAAAAAGGTAGGCATTGGCAAGCACCATTCACCTTATGCCTTTCTAACTGTCTTGAGGGATTGTGTGCTTATACTGTCCAAACACTTATTGTCAAACAAAAACCCGGGAACAAATGTCGTTTCTAAAGTCTTCCTGCCATCACGTGAACATTTCCATTTGTCATATTATCCAATCAAATCCAAGCACGAGTACTCGCACGTCCTCGCAACCTTGACGCGTCCCTATGGCGCCATAAGAAGACGTTATGTTACCTAGCAACGTCTCTAACAAAGCATCGCAGGCTCAGTCGAGTCTTGACTCCAACCAGAAACGGCACCTTTTCCCCTCGAATGCCAAAATTACTTCATATATATTCTAGCATCAGCGCGAAAGTGGAGGGAAGTTTACACAATTAAATAAAGATGGACTCTTTTCACTGACCAGTTCTTGTATATACAATAAGCGAAAACGTTTGCTTTGATATTAACATTCATAAAATATTTACATAATAGAAATTTTCGCGTTTTTGGTTGCCTTCTGTTATCTCGTCACACCACTCGATGTTGCGTGACAAACTTACAGGAGCTACTGTCACGTCATCGTTTGCGTTATACCGAGTTAACTCAGAGGAAAGGAAAGCTCGGAATGGCACTGTACTAGAGTATAAAAATACCAAAGATGTCCGCCATAAATAAAATGGATCTCGCCTGATACGTTGAGAGGAATTATGAGAGAACTTGAATAATGCATGACACTGAATGTTTCAAGAGTAGCAGTCATCTGTGGCATGGCTCCCTTAAAGAAGGCTACACTTTTCTCGAACATATATTATCTTTAAAAATTCGTTGATTGTCATTTTTGTTGGCTAAAGAATATTCAACAGCAGTAGAACAGATGTTGAGAAAATAAAAATCTTCCCAATTGAGTTGTAACCCGCAGAATTGTTGCTTGAATGGCTTTGATCGCGACCACGAACAATAACAATCATGTCTTTTTGCCTTGTAGGCCTTTCTGGGTTCGTTGCTAAGGTTGCTTGATTGGTTGTTTCGATCCTGGTATTTTGCGTGGAGTATTGAGTAGGCTTTGTTGTGGTATTCGATAACTTCTTGTTGCCGCAAACTGAAAAAAAATGAAACAGATAAAAAAATGAGTAGATAGGACAGTTCGACACATTGTAACCCTGCTATACGCCCCTCCCGTTTATACGACCATCTTGTTATTTCGGCCCATATTTTAACGCGACTGAAAGCTCGAATTAACACACTCAATTTCATCAACCGCGATGCCGCCATTCTAACGGCATCTCCCATCTCCATCTCTCTATTCCGCCATGTATCCGTTCTTTCGTTTGTCCGTCGCTCTCTCGCACCCTCTCTCCGCTTTTCCCCCTCCCGTCCCATTCCCTCCCTCCTCTCTCTTCCTGCCCTCCCTCCTTCTTCCCTCCCTCCCCGCCCTCTCGTCCCTCCCTTGTCTACCCCATTCAACCATCCTGTATTCGAAGGGATCCTTTGGCGTGTATAGCCTTTTAGTATAATATGTGAGTTGAATGAAATCCGTAACGTTCTTCTCGGCACCGAAAACAAGTTCCGAAAATCTTAGAAATCATAAAAAATAAAGAAAACTGATCGCATATTAAATTGCTTCTAATATACCAGGTTAACAAAGATAATCTGGCAATCTCGTTTGGCGATGGTTTGACTGAGATCCCGTGTTAATGATTTAGCAACGAATGAAGTCAGTAATATTAACTTACCAACACTGGCCATTTTACATCCATAAATTTCGAGTCGTACACAGGGCCTTTCATTCTGTCCAGACAGTAACGGTTGAATTCGGACGAGTCGAGCTTTCAAGGGAACCGGCAACGTGTTTTGCCTAGCACGTAAATTCTTTCTGTAACCATCAAAGATCTGGAGAAAGATACAGTCGTAATGTTGACAAGTTGATCCAAAAGAATTTGACACAACACCATAGGAATTTGAAACAATTTCCAAAGGTAATTTGACTGTTCTCATTTGCTTTTTCCTTAACTGGTTCTAGTAACTGCAAAACACAAACATCTGGCATTGCTTCTCTTTTCGCCTTTTCACTGTTATAAATTGTGGGACAACGAAATAACTCCCTGTTTGCAAGATTAGGGGAAGCTATCTTGAGGGGAGAAACACCGTAGTCTTAAACAAATACTTTGAACTGAAATATCAATGCCAAGATTTTTCATGTCCTAAGGATTTTGGTCATGGATCGTATATTTCTCACACTATTTTTCGTACTTTGTTAATAGTCTACTTTCCCCTGAATCTGTGAAAGGCTCTCACCCAAAGTGCTCGCCTGGAAGCTAACTGAATATTTTGCGGAAAATGAAAAGAGTTTTGGACTTTTGTGTCAGCAGAGAGCTTCACGCGAGATGCCTACTCTTCCGAGAAAACATGGAACGTGCGGTGAATGAAATTACCTTTCCGTATTGATAATCAAACCAAGCTTTTCCATCACAGCTGTAGTTTAGTTTGTATCTTAAAGCCAGGTTTCCATTTGCTTGCACACCTTGCGTCGCTATAGCGGTGATAATAGAGTTGTTGACCAAGTCCACTTGTAGATACGGATTCATGTCCGAATCGTCCGCACACCACCCACCTAAGGACATTTGTTGAGCACTCCTGAGAAAAAAACAGCAGTCCATCAAAAACCTAAAGCCTATTTATACAGAGCGCTCTGGCCAATCACAATGGTCACAGACAATACAACGAACCAACCAAACTCGAAGCAAACACAATAGATGAGAAAAAGCGCGGGAAAACGTGTGTGAGCGAGTCGCGATTGATTGATTGGGTGACAAAGTGTACCGAGCACTTTAAGCCAGTAGCTCAGCGTAGTGATTACTTTGATTTTAGTTTTTTAAAAAAACGCTTCATTAGAGATAGAATCGCTGGTGACCAAACTGGTTAACTAGGTTGGCATCACACTTTTGAATCGATTGGAAAGCATCTCGTATGATACTGACAATCAACTTACCCTTGGTTATGAAGTCTTGCCTCGGATGGTCTTGTCCAAAGACTCTTGAACGAGGAAGCTTTGATCTGAGAATCGTTAATACCACCAGACTGCATCCCCAAAGCATATGAACAAGCTGAAGAAGACATGATAAAAAGACGAGTGTAAGATAGATAAACTGTGGTCGGCCATATAAAGACATGGTGATAATTTGTTGGAACCATCAGGAAAGCGATACTGAGGTTGTCAACTCACCGATGGGTGTTGCATTTGTAGTGGCTGCTGCACCGTCTGTGGGTGAATCAGCCGACCCAGATCCCAAGGTCGAGGATTTTGATGGTGCTCCTGTTAAGGGTGCGTTGCTTACAGGAAAAGAATGCAGAATAGTTTGGGTTGTTGCCATGGCAGCTGTAGCTTGTGTTGGGTGAGGACAGGCTGAAATGAAACAATAAGAGAAAAAGTGAGATCGGCTTTATTAAGTGCTTATTTGGTAAATGATTATTCCAAAGTCAATTCAAAACCATGATAATATCTTGCGACAACTACTACCACCACCTCCAAAAGGACAATACTAAAACCTGTCTCTAGCAATGTTAGCTTTGCAAGATTAGGTGGGAGAGAAAGGATGTGAACATGGGCAATGAGTGAACAAGCGAGACCCCAAAAAATTAAGTATCTAGAAATAAATACGGCTGAAAATATAGATAGTCAACCATTACCAAGACATAAGGGTACTGCAACGTTTAACATATATTCTGAGCTCATCGTTACGAACATGACATCATTTTTCTTTTTTCTTAAGTTAAACTCCATTTCTATCTTTTGATGGTTTGATTAAATTGATCTCTCTGTAAATTAATGTAATTTTATTTCTACCTTGTGTTCCCTGGCATCCGTACAATTCCAGTCTCAGACATATTGATCCAAGCTGGTTCCACGCAATAGGTCTCACTCTTATAAACCGTGCAACTATCGGGGAAAATAGCTTGTTCGTCACCACACCATCAGAATCGTTATTTGCCTTAAATATCTGCAGAGACAACAATTTTAAGATCAAATCATTGTTACTGCAAATTATCAAAGTGATTCCATTTGCTATTAATAATATAATAAGTAGATTAGAGTGAAATTGAAGCGTTGAAGTTATGTGAAAACCTTCACTATTTCTCCTGGTTTACCCCGCGAAAGAGGCGAATAAAACTCAGATGCTTCGGCAAGCAAGCTTATAACTGACAGTCCACGAATAGTATTGCTATCTTCGCCTCTAAACTTAAGTCGTCTTTTTCAGTATAAGTATATTCTACTTCTCTTAGTGTACTTGTGTGTGTTTTTTTCGCTTTTTTTCCCTTCCTTTGCTTTTGGTGCATTCGCGCACTGTTTAATTTTTCTTAACTACTTTTTATCCCACATTATGATCCTTTTGTGTGCCGTTGACAGCATTTTTATTCTTTTGGTAAGTCTTAGGGATCTTTAAGGTAGGCCTGTACATAAGCCCTAATGGCTTCCATGGGCTTCCTTGCCTTATACATTGATATGTTGTTAATGTATTTATAAATGCCAAAACAAAACAAGAACAAGACTGCGTAGGGAGATGTTTATTTAAAGTGTTAAAGGAATGTAGTTGTCAGTTTATAAGAACAACAATTTGGACAAGCACCGTTGAAAAAGGGACTCGTTCGCACACGTTTACCCACGCATCGCGCCAGCTACTTTTTTTTAACTTCAAGTTATGATTGGTTCACTGGATTGTCTGTTAATTGTGATTGGCCGAAGTAATAACTTTGGTTTTGGTTTATCAACGCTCACTTGAAAACCCGCTCTATGAGGCGATCCCTTAAATAATAATCATGATATGACTTACAACAAGCGCCCCTTGGTGCGTGTATGAGAACCACTTGGCTCCATCACAGCTGTAGTTTAACGCGTACTCGGTCACCCAGTTACCATCTAAGATGTCACCCTGAGTAGCGACCGCTGACACGTTGGTTGTCTTCAGCAAATCAACTTGAAACCATTGCTCCATGTCTATGGGCTCTGCACACCAGGCCCCAAACGAATCCGAACTCCTAAAATTGCGAGAGAAGCAGCCGTGGGTGAATTGGAATCTGACTATAGGCCTCTATTTAGTTTAACAGGTATGCTGTTCAAGGCTCTCAGTTTGCGGGAAAACTCAGAAAGGAGGGCGAGCTAAAAGAAAACGCAGAGACGTTGGGGCTGTGTTCAATTTCAAATCGATTCCTGGTACAACGCCTTTAAATGAAAATGCGTTAGATTTATACACGAACATAAGCATGTCACCAGGACTCGCTATGAAACTGAAGCGAAGGGAACTCGAAAAAAGCCTTCCCACTTTGCCAGGTGAAGAGGGACACAAAGGAAATAGTTTCTGCTTTTTTGTGGTTATTTCGAGCAAAAGGAAACCACGACCGTGGTATTGCCTTTAATCCAAGTCTCATTGTTTTATTTTGAGTAAAACATCCGTCGATTGGAAGATACGCGAGAGGAAATAAATTACAATAACCCCCAGTTTGTGTTTTGAGGGAACTATTAAACAACAACATTTATGAATAAACCAATTTTAAACTATGTGAAGCTTTAGAACATGAATACTGCTGGCAACACTGCTATGCAAAAAGTTTATTTATGGTAAAGTTTATTTTGAAGTTCAGTGCAAGGTTTTACAGCTCTTTCTTGGATGTAGTTTGGTTGTGGGCTAAGCGGCTGGATGTCCTGTGCCAATTAAAGATTACTCCTGAATTTACTCCGGCTGAGTAACTTGTACTTACATAGTATTATTAAGCCTTCCAGCGGAAGGTTGTTGCCATATACTCATTGATGTGGATGCGGAAAGCTGGGAATCCTGTATTGAATGTGATGCCAGGCCAAGGGGCGAAGAACAACCTGTAGATTGTGACAAACATGATTTGGTAATGCTACATATTGGTCAAGTTATATTTTCAAAATCTTGCCTTGCCTGCCGCAGTTGTTGTTGGAAAGTTTTATAGAATATAGTTTGCTTAGTTTGCTTGATAACCTAAGTCAGTAAGCCGGTCAGTCAGTCAGTCAGTCAGTCAGGTTACTTTGAGTCTGCGAGTCAATGAGTTAACAGTCAGTCAGTCAGCCAGCAAGTTGGCCAGTCAGTCAGTCAGTCAGTAGATAGTCAGCCAGTCAGCCAGTCTGTCTGTCTGTCAGTCAGTCAGTCAGTCAGGTTACGTTGAGTCTGCAAGTCAATGAGTTAACAGTCAGTCAGTCAGTCAGTCAGCAAGTCGGCCAGTCAGTCAGTCAGTCATCAGTTTCAAAAGTTAGTTAGGTTGTGACTGGGACACTTCAGGGCTCAATTTTTCAAACTTTTAAAAATTGTTATTAAAAAAAGCCTTTCATTTGTCTCATTTGCTCTCAAAATTTTGTTCATCTCAACACATAGAGAGCAATCTACATTTTAATTATACCGTTATCTGTGTTTTAGCAAAACTGAAGCTGCCTTAAGAGAAGTTATCTTCTTTAGCTGTACATTTATAATCAAAGGAAGCTCAAAACTCCCTAGCCTCAATCTCGCGCCGAATCACATTTGTGCGAAGCCTGGGATTAATCTTCAAATGAAATGCCTAAACAGTTTTTTCCTCTCATGTTAAATGCAAAAGAAAGTTACACATATCAGTTCAGCAAAACTCAAAATCACTACATCAGTCGTTTCCTAAAGTGAAATTAATAAGGAAAGTTCATTCCTACAAAGGTAGTAAAAAGAATTGTTGAAATCCAGGACAGTTATGAAATTGGCTCCAATTGAATCGAAACTGACCTACAGTCGAAGCACGAAAAGCCAAGGAAATAAACAGCAAATTATGCCCTTTCCTTCTTTTATCAATAAGTCGACTCGATCAGTGTTATTTCAGGAAAATCGAGCTAAGATAAGGGGAAGAATATGATCTGCCAGTCCTGGGCTGCCTGCGTGTGTTTTCTTAATTGGATTTTGCTTTGCTCAGCTGCCGTTTACAGTTTACACCTCTGTTTAAATTTTTTTTTTTTATTTCCTCAGATCGGCAGCTTCATCTCCTTCGGGTTGCATTCTCTACTCGGCGGACGAAAGAACAGCCAAATAGCTCCGAGTCCATGTATTTACTTTTGCAACAATAGCAAGCGAGAGCAGCTGTCAAAAGAAAATTAATTAACTGCTAATGAAAAATAATTACTTGTCTAGGGCCATTCATCACTCGGGACAGCCGACAGGTTACTGCTGATCGATTGTCTACAGAAATGAGAAGTGTGTTTACTGTAGTAATGGTGTTCATTGAGCATCTGAACTGATTTGATCGTCTTGGAAGTCATTTGTCTTGTAGGTATTTCAGAGAGGAACCGATAGATTAGGAAGTATTTGTATTCGATGCAGATTGCGTGCGAACATTCGCCAAAGTTTGTACATGTGTTTTTCTAATACCTAAACCTTCAAGGGGGTGTAGCTGTACATTTTGCAGTTCCTAGTTATTGAAATCTTTTGAACAGAAAGTCTTTCACAAAAAGCAACTAGTTTTCTTCGAAACTGTGAGGTGGGGTGAGTTTATGGGTGAATTTTTTATCACCTTTTCAATACTCCCAATATTACGGTGTATAATATTCTCAGTCCCTAATCAAAAGCTAACAGTGTGCCGTAGAAACTCGATGTCACTTGCGAGCCAAAGCAACCATTTAAAACACATTCAAGTCTCTGA
>Ga0126338_10001115_pt1 | contig 16751 bp, 22 predicted proteins | sample OrbCmetagenome_2_FD_92529 | JGI IMG/M metagenome (GOLD analysis project Ga0126338, IMG submission 92529) | Coral microbial communities from Petempiche,Puerto Morelos, Mexico - Orbicella C C metagenome | ecosystem: Host-associated > Invertebrates > Cnidaria > Coral | place: Petempiche,Puerto... | reverse complement strand
TCTTGGGAGACACTCTTGGCATGATACTCTTGGGAAGACACTCCTGGGAGACACTTTTGGGACCCATGACACGTCTCAAATGTTGCACCTGCCACGCAAAATGACGACAGAGGTGTCCAACGTGCTGCGCTTGCCACAAGAATGCGACTCATCTTCTGCGAACCTTTCAAAGGTAGTGCGCTTGTCACACAAAATGAAGTTCGACTTCTTTTCAGACACATGAGAATGTCACGGAGTGCCACGCCTGCCACGCAAAACGCCATTACCACATCCTTGGAAAGTAACCATGGAATCGAGACTAGACGCGTCGGAGGCTCAAAACGAGCATTTCGGACGAGACTTTCCCAAATTTTCACACTTTGTAACTCCCAAAATCAGCAACCCCAAAATCAATGTTTTGTGCGAGGCTTCCGTCAATTTTCATCACATGTCCAAAAATGCCACACATTCCACGGAATTTGCACATTTTCGCCACTTGACGCAGCCCTGACAATGCGACTCGCAAAAAGCACACAACACGACACGTCCAAAGTGTTCCGCCTGCCACGAGCAATGAAAGTCACTTTTTGAAACCGACGCAAAAGTATTGCGCGTGTCACACAAAAGGACTTTCGACACATTATGAAACATGTTGGAATGTCATGAAGCCACGCCTGCCACGCGAAACGAGGTTACGACACGTGTGAAACCGCCCAAAATGACCACTTTTGTAGAACTCCCCATAGGCACGGCCATAGCGACCTCACACGGATGGTTGCGAACGGTTGCAAACGGTTGCGAACATAAACGCAACATCCAGCGAACACACCTCAACCCCCAAACCACCAGAGTGAAACGGAAACCCCTGCTACGCATTCGGGAAAAAGAGTTTGGGTGGCATTCATTGTCATATCAACTCACCTTGAGCCAAGCACTATCGCCTTTTTTGCCGGAAAATTCAACCCACTTTTAACAGTATTGCGTCCGCTAGTGACCACTGCTAGTAGAAAGCGCCTTACAGCCTACTAACCAGCTTGCTAATTATTGCGCGGCCTCTACAACCTAAAAAGAACCTCAAACCGCCGTGAACATCTCAAACAATTACTTTACTTCGAGTGATCCCCACCATGGCATATATCGATATATACTGAACAACTTTGAAACATATATCTATATATGCCATGGTGAGGGTAGCAACCTAACTAAATGGACACCTGGCTGAATGAACAAGTGAAGGAAAAGGAGACCCAACATTCTCAGCATATATGTTAACACATATATTTTGGCATAGTATCTGGCTAACATTTTGAATTTATTGTCTGTCATTCTATCTGGCATATTTATTGAACATCATTGTAGTAACCTGTCTGAAGCACACCCAATAGAAGCATCATTTTTTCTGCGATGTTGCCGGCAGCTCTGTCGCAGCGCTGCTCCGTTGCCATCTGACATAAAAAAGGCTTCGAAATGACCAGACAAACGAAGCCAAGAAATGCTAACTGTTGTAGGCAACTCTCTGCAACACGAATCCACCAAAACATGTCTAACTCCCATTTGAAGCAATCCGCACATGGAAAGAAGCATTTGCAAACATGCCCAAACATGCCAAACAAACTTGCAAACAAACATGCCCGAAAAACAGGCCAAAACATGGCAGAGTACCACCTGAATCAGTGACCAAAACATGCCAAAACATGCCAGGACAGCATTACCATCGCCAGCAGTTCTGGCGCAAAAGAAACATGCCCAAACATATCAGATCACCTCCTGAAGTGGCCAACATATTGGTAGCAAACGCGCCCAAACATGTCAGAAGGGCACCGCATGCCCAGCAGAGATTCTGTAAACTAAACACGCCAAAACATGTCAGGGTTACCTGTTGAATCAATGATTACCTGTTTGCCAATGCCATTGCCACCAGACCGACCAAGACAAAACCACTACAAAACAACAAAAAATCATTGATCGAATTTCCTCTTGACATGAAACAGGCCAAAACATGGCAGAGCACCACCTGAATCAGTGACCAAAACATGCCAAAACATGCCAGCATATCACTTACCTCGACCATATCCCAAAACATGCCAAAACATGCCAGGACAGCATTACCATCGCCAGCAGTTCTGGCAAACAAAAACATGCCCAAACATATCAGATCACCTCCTGAAGTGGCCAGCGTCATGGCAGCAAACGTGCCCAAACATGTCAGAAGGGCACCGCGTGCCCAGCAGAGATTCTGTAAAATAAACACGCCAAAACATGTCAGGGTTACCTGTTGAATCAATGATTGCCTGTATGCCAATGCCACTGCCACCAGACCGACCTGGACAAAACCAGTAAGGTCACACTACTCCATCGTTGCTTGATCGATCAGAGAAGGCCAGGCGGCTCCAAAGCAGCTAGTATATCTTCAACGACGAACATCGATTCTGCCAGGTGTGGCCAGACATGCAAATGCTCCGCAGAGTCCAAATCTTGCAACAGGATGAGACACATTTGCAAATCCTCACAGAGTGCCCGTCTGTTCCGACATGCTCTTAAGGCGACATAGCTATTTCGCGTATCGCCAGCAAGAGTTGCAGTAAAGTAAGGCCACAGAAGCGGCAACATTACCTGCGCTGCAGCAGCAGCCTCTGGATCTTGGCACAACAATGCCAGCCGCAACACTTTCCATACCTGTTCCAGATCCTGTAGTCCTGGACGTCGACCCACAAAATGAAAAACTATTTCCAACGCGTAGCAAATCCGATGCGCGCGGTGCGCCAGGTTTGCATCTCTCTCAAAGCCGGGCAGAAAGAACTCCAACCAGTCTTCGCACCATATAGGCATAGCCATGTCCGCGCCGACACTACCCACTACAACCAATGATGGTGGCCAACGCATCCAATGAAATGCTAGATACTTTCAAGCGGCTTTATAGTCAGAGCTACTATGCATAGCACATAACTTGGGCTGCGTTGGGCACCTACTTGAGATATGCGTATGCATATGCGGGGTTGGCACTGTTACCTAAAAGCGCTCTTTGAGATATCTATATATGCCGGCTTGTACTCCGGACAGCCATAAAACTGCGTGTTTTTCCACCTCAATGTGCAATTGAAGCGCAAATCTTTCTCTGAGCGGCCACAAGTCTTATGCCGCTGCACTTCCGAGAGCATGCCTTGCTTCTGCTCCCACTCTTGCATTGAAATAAACATAGAACTTTGACACAAAGCTTCCCAGGTTTCACGAGCAGGAACGCCATGCCAGAATTCATTTTGGAAGTTGCCTGCCATAATCAAAGCATCTCCGTCTTCTTGAAACAACATCTTGCCCCAAGTTTTCTTTTTGGCCGCCGAAAGAGTCAAAACACCACCGCGGCCAAAGGAAAAAGACGTGATGGGATCTCCAGGAGAATATGTCCTACACACATCAGCATGAGGCTCGATGCCATGATTCTGATTGTCATCATTCAAGTTCCACACCACCTGCCAAGATTTCCGAAACCACACAGGTTCAACGGCAGTTCCAAACGCTTGAAAATTTCGATGCAAGGTCGCATCAAAAAGCTTGGCAAACTTATCTCCAGCATTCCACAAAGATGACGCTGTAGGAATGCAAGCATGATGCGCATCAGCACCAAAGACTGACCTGCAACTACACGGAGAACGAGTCACTTGGCAGCTAATGTAATACACCTGCTTACCGCGACTCAACATCTGCTGCGTCTTCAATGGGTTTTGCGAATTGCCCCGAGTGTTCCGTTCATAGGTTTCAATCTCCGACAATTGCTGAGGAATCAAGTCCACAATGCCACTCAAAGGACGCGGAGCTTGACACGCTACCTTCACAACCAACAAAAATGACTGCTTGCTGCCATGCGGTAAGCGATCGCAATAATTTTGCACCCGCACATCCGTTCCAAACACAAGCTGTGCGAATTTCACAGTGTCTTCCCAGCTTGTGACAGCTGTTGGCCAAGAATGCTTCACCATGGCAGCAATCAGTTCGAGAAACAAAAGTTTTCCAATCACAGCAACATGTACTGATCTATGTATGCGACAATGTGCTATTGGTTGATGACAATGTGTTATTGCAACGGCACTTCCTTCTTGTTTATCTGTTTGGCGACGCTGCTGACAACGTACTGCCGACAATTCTTTCTTTGTTTACCCGTTCAGATCTACCAAACCGACCCGGACAATACCGGTGAAGTCCCAAGCTAACAAGCTATCTCTCTACATACCGGTCTGACAACCGAAGCCCCAAAAGGCCAATGTTTTTTGCACCGTCACATCAAACAGTGTTTCATGGTCAGTTCAAATCACGACCAGGACCACCAGCCTCTTTCATGGCAACGCGAAACCAGCACGCTGCACAGCCTACCCATGCTGCAATGCAACACAAAGAAATTTGGCTCAATATGAAACACATAGAGACTCAATCACCACATGACATTCTTCTGACTATCCTGTCTTCATACACCCTGGACAACTTCTCGGCTCCGACCGCCCAGCCTCCACAACCAAAAAAGCGCAGGGTGAAAGCCTGGACTTACAATCCGATTGAGACCACCGGACAACTGTTTTGCTGCAGTCACGATGTTTTGTTGCTGCAGAGACTTCTATGATCACGAACTGCGTTGAACATCCGTTTGCTGTTGCTGATGCGTCCTGCATCAAGTACGTTGCTGTTGCTGTATGCCTGCATCACATTGCTGTTGCTGATATGTTGTAAATGGTTGAGCCCATTCACAGCAGTGCCGACCAGATGATAGCAATTCGGAAGCAAAACCAAACTTTCACAACCGTACCCTCAGTCATCGTTCAACTGGCATTTAAAGTGACATACACAACATATATACTTTAGTCCAAATAGTTCGTGACATATCTTTTTGAACATATCTTTTACCACGCTATCTGGCATTCTATCTGGCGTTCTACCTGGCATTCTATCTGACACATATTCTGACACATATTCTCACATTCTGACATTCTATCTGACGTTCTATCTGATATATCTTCTGACATTCTCTCTGGCAATCTATCTGGCATATTTGCTGACAGTCTTTCTGGCAATCTATTTGTGGGATCCAGCAGTGATTGAGCTCCCGGTCGCAGTCCGGCAGTGCCCAGTGCGATCTGGAGCTCCCGGTCGCAGTCCGGCAGTGCCCAGTGCGATCTGGAGCTCCCGGTCGCAGTCCGGCATGCAGTGCCCAGTGCGATCTGGAGCTCCCGCTCGCAGTCCGGCATGCAGTGCCCAGTGCGATCTGGAGCTCCCGCTCGCAGTCCGGCAGTGCCCAGTGCGATCTGGAACTCCCGCTCGCAGTCCGGCAGTGCCCAGTGCGACCTGGACTGCGAGGAGGACGGCGCGGAGGAGAAGGAGGAGGAGGAGGAGAAGAGTTCTGATAAAATCTAACAACCCTCACCTGGCAGGTGGGGAAATATTAGATCACGCTTTGAGTCTGCGCCATGTCTTTTTGTGCCGGGACCAGCTTGTCAGTGCCATGTCAGTCAACATTACAGCTCTCATCAATATCATCGTCTTCCTTCGGCAATTCCTCCTCATGCTGCTCTGCATCTGCTGCAGCTTCCGTCAACGCATCCTTCTGCCCTGCGCCTTTCAGCGCCCGCGCTGAGGCCTCTTTCAGCAAAGAAGCCTCACTGACTGGCTGAATCTGAGTGAATCTAACTATTAAGTTATATTTAAAGAGCTGTGACTCAGCCTGACTCCATCTGATTTTGATTCTGATCTGAGCTATTTACTGCCAACTCTTTCAGGTCAACTTTGCTTTTACCCTTCCCAGCTTCGGTCCGCAAGATTTCCTTAGACGACAGAATTGAATCTGAATTTGGACGGACAAAAATTTGTCTGACTGACAACCTGCTATTAACGGCTTGACGAACTTAGCGCAAGTCTGCCATCTCCATAAGCTTTTGTGCGTCGACTTTGCCATCAGGATCTTTGGAAATGAAAGGAATTAATCTTTGGAAAAGGTGATGCGCAAACACAGCAGCTATGGCGCTGAAAAAAGCACAAAATCTGTGGCACCCCACCGTCACAAGCTCATTGCGCTCTTTGGTCCGACGGTTGACCATGGTACATGTATTTCTCAATTTTGAGGTTGCTCAGCTCGGAATCTGTCCCCAAATTGTTCTCGTAACCCTGGGCCTTCAGGTTTGATGCCGGCCGCTTCAGGCTGGCAGCGGGTTTCTTTCGAATCGCTGGCTGGGCATCGTCAGCTGGGTCTGGAACTGACGCAGCAGCAGCAGCAACCTCTTTCTTGCCCTTCTTGGACTTGGCAGCCGACTTCGCTTTTCCGGATGTCTGGAGCTGGTTCATTCGAATCATCTTCGGCCGGCTCAGCATTCTCTGACTCACTGACCTCGAAGCCAGTAGCCACTTCTACTTCAAGTTCTGCAGCGGGCCGCTTCATTGCTGAGGCCGGGCTCGACTTGACAGCGGCCGTTGACTTCTTGGAAGCAGCAGCAGCCATCGACGGCGAAGTAGTACCTGGACCAGGACCAGACTTGGTCGCCATGGAAGAAGCCGCGACCAAAGGTTTCTCATCATCATCGTCCGGTAGATCGGTAACGTTGCCTACTGGCATTGCATTGCATCTACTTAGGATTCCTACGCTTGATTTGATGCGGCAAAACCTGGCAGTGGCCAGCAGTCAAATCTCAATGTAAAATATAAGTGGATGAGGTGCAGTCTGCTGTGTGTTGCCCCAAATTGCTAATCACTACAAATTACGGCCGAACAGACTTTCAAATCCTGCCTGCCTGCTGAATCTTCGGAAGAAATTTGACGCCAAAATGGTCAGAGACATTTGAGGCTTGCTCCGACTGTCACTTCCAGCAACTGGACTGGACACACTGACTGTGAAAATCAACGGGCCGGTTCTGATTTGGGTACGACTACTTCAAAGGTGATGTTAAAGTTTATTGCATGCAGCTGCTACGCCGAAACACTGCTGCTGTCAAATGGATTGACAGATCAGTTCAACTGATCAGGACTGCTAGGACTGTCAGCCGACAAGTAAGCCAACATTTTGGCTTCACGCCTCGAATCAAAGAATGTTCGACTATGACCTTGGGCAAGATGAAATGAACATCAGACCTTGACTCTTGCATTCACTTTAAGAACCAGTCTTCAACCAAGACTTACTAGCGTCGCCTGCCTTCTTACCGACTGTCGTCAATTATTTTAATGTCACAAGGAACTTCCCAGACTTGTGAGGCAACGCGTGATTGCGGAAGCTTGCCAAACCCAGCCGGCAAAGCTAGATAGCTAGTCGCAGGAGGCGGCAACTTGCTTCAGCTCAAAGACATTCACACAAGGGTTCGATGTCACGGCGTACCGGCACGTGTCTGGATCATCGTCCTAAGATGGAAAAAATGTCAAACCATCACACAGCCCGTTTGGTAATGGATCTGACAGACAAAATCAGACTCAGTCCCAGCCACTCCTTGATCACCTGCGTCACGGTGTGAAGGACATCTCAGTCAACTGGTCTGGGCAGCTTGGCGCGCCAAGTCTGCCAAGCATGAAATCTTCTTTGACTGACCTGCCACTTGCACCAGCAAATCAGTGTCCTTCTCCAAAAAAGGCGATGGACTTGTCCTTCATAGATTTGGCCACACCTGTTTAAGGCTGGATGATTGCAGCGAAGCTGAAACTGAATTCAAAGTTACGTTGAGAACCTCCCAGTGACTACTCAATATGGGCAGCCAAAGAAAATGGTGGCTATCATCCTAAACCCGACTCTTCCTCCCAGCTTGTCTTGGTTTCCTGGAAAGTTCCAACATTAAAGCCAAAAAGTTCACAGGGTCCCAACTCGATCTCGCTGCTGTTGGAGTTCAACAGCCACAGCTCTCCAGTGCAATCCAGGGCGATCTTGGCCTTGTCATTGTTGACGACGAAGGTTTTTGCTTTCAGCCTTGAAGACTTGAAGGCAAGTTGATGCTCAATTATTAAGCCCAACGATTCTTTCCCGTTCAATACACGCCAAAAATTGATTCACTGATAAACAAATGTCGTGGAAAAATGCTTGAGGGTCACGTTTTTTTTGTGTGTCAAAATCATCCAGGCTCAACACTTCTTTCGGATCCAGTTTTGCCAATGAGTTGATTGGCGCATCATCCGGTGGGTTGAAAATTGATCGGCGCTGGGTTCTGGCTTTGGGCTTCACTCCTGCCAAACCCCACGCCCAGGGTGATTCGGAAAGTCGCGCAGCAAATCAAAATGGCAAACGAGTGCAGCACATTGGGCGGCACCTATAGTTCTTTCAGAACAGCTGGGGCCACGGTGACTGCAGAGTCTGAAAGCAAACTGACGTTGTTCTCTTCGTTGCAGTCAGCAACAAGCTTCTCCATCTCCTCTCCCTTCAACACTCCAAGTTGACTTGACAGCTGGTGGCAACCTGGGGTTGCTGTGGCTGCAAACTAGTGTCACCAAAATTGCAGTGATTTCAAAGAAACCCAGCAATTAGTGATAGACCACTTGATGCTTCTTGGCTTAAATCCAGGAGGCTGCAGCAACGTTTAATTGACAGAGAGCACCTTCAGAGATGGTTTTGCCTCTGAAAATTTCTCACTTGGTAGGACAGCCGCTCCGGCCGCAGAGCACTTGTCCCAGTACTCCTGAGGTCAGTAAGAAACATGAGAAAGTTCAGGCTGGCATTCAGTTTTGAACCTTCGCAGGACAATCGGAATGGAATCCCGTGCTGACCGCGGTTCAAACATCATTATGACATCATCGTGTAAGGCACTCACCTGCATCATGACACCCTCAAGGTACTTGCAGTGGCACTCGCATGTCAAGTGAGCGTCATCATCTTGCGGATCATGGAAGGCAATGTAGCGCCAGTCCAAACCCTGGCCTGACTCCAAACGTTCTTTTGTAAGGCCCAAACTGCACGGCCCCATTCGTTCGACCTGGCATCATCATGATGTGAAAAATCATCTCTAAGGTCGCAGTGTCTCTGATTGATTCTAAAAATGGTTTCAAAACTCTTTGCAGCACAAGAACCGGTTGATGGTCTGAGTCAAATCTACAAAGTAGACTTTGTTGTCCGGAATTTCCAACTTGTCAATCAAGTTGACAAGTATCTGCATGGTCCCCTCGACTCCCCTTTGCTGGACCTGACATGTCAAGAGGAACCGAGACCGCGGACACAACCAAATTCAAACAAAACTATGGAATCTGTGATTCAATGCTTGGGACAAACTGAGGATGATCAAAGACTGTTGTGAGACAAGAAACTCTTTGCGGAGCTGATGGCTGCCGCTCCGCATCGTCACTGATGAGATCCATGACACGCGCCCGTGATACAGGACCCACAGTGCCGAGCAAAGCACTGCTGCGTGAAGAGCCCTAGCTGGCTTTGTGAAGGCTGGAAATGGCCAAGTAGCCTGAGATGAAACACTTATTCTTCATGGTCTTCATTCCAATTAAAATCACTAACAGCTTGAAATTTGGGAAATGGACAAGTTCAAGCAGCACGGTTGGCAACGTTTCCGTTTGTCTCCACCGTGACCAGAATCTTTGAATGATAGCGTTGCTTCATTCAAGTCAAATGTCCTGATTGTTCAATCCTATAGTCAAACCGAGCTGTAAACCATCAACACGTCAAGGTGCGGCGCAAGGCTGCTAAATAATGTTAAGACTCCCCATCAACTTCTCCTCGATGGCTCGCCTGTGGCTAAGGATGGCGGTCCAGTCATTCGAAGTATGGTACTGAGGCATCAAGACAAAGAGCGCAGCATCGCTGTTGGAATTTGAAACCGACTTGGAGGCATCAGCAGCTTCGTCCACAAGCAGCTGATGTCCATGATCATGAGTGTGAACCTTATGGGCGTGGGGCTCATTGACCGACCCCAACCCTGATGTGAAGCGAAACTATCTTGAACTTTGCTTCTGCGTGCATTGACCCTAACCTAAGAAAACCCAGACTTTGAACTGCCATGCGTTTGGCTGTTAGGATTTCGGACAATGCCACAGCTAGATGCTGCTGGCCCCAGCACTGACAACAATAAAAATTTGGCTGTTCTCTTCAGTGTAGATCCTGATTATTGCAGAAATGCAACGGGCTGTTGTTGCGCTCACCTTCTTCTGGGTTTTGGAATTTCGATAGCAGTGTGTGAGGGTCACTCAAGCCACCCGGGGTCTCCATGTAGCGGTGATGGGGATGCCCATCGATCCCCTGGTCTAGCTTAAATCCAACAGTTGATTGGCTTAAGTTACTGCTTAAAGTCTCAGCTACCAATGAAAGGCTGCTGGCAATCTTGACGACAGTTTGTATGGTTTTACGGCAAAGAAACCTGGCGATTTGCATGGTCCTGCGCTCGCTGCAAATAGTTCCTCATTGCTTCGAAATGATTTTTTGAATCTTCTTCTGGCCAGCCAGAGCCATGGGGGCAGCCTTAAACCAGACTTGGATGATGTCAAAAGTGATTTTGACTTTCTTTGAAGAGAGAGGCACATGAAATCCAGGCCTAAAGCAACGCAGCTCAAAAATGGAGACTAGAAACTCTTCAGCTGCTTTTTCGTTCTAAACCAAGCTAACGGCAAGAATCAAGCTAACGGCAAGAATCAAATAATGGTGTTGCCGTCATGAGATAGACTCGAATGAAACCATTGCAGGACTTTCTCTCTGCCCGGTGGGGAGGATTCCTCCAACATGTTGATGAGTTCGCCATCAGCATGCTTCAGCGTGAACCTGGGCTGCACTGCCAAACGAACTCTACTGCAAACATTTCATCACCGCAGTTCGGCCAATGACACCTCAATTCAATGACACCTCAATTCGGCCAGGGGCCCCTTCAAGATTGATTGCTTTTGAGATTTGACAAAATCAACTGGAAACTTCTCGCCAAGCTCGGTGCGACAAGCCGTGAATGCTCCACATGCCCGATCAAAATCTCCTGAAAATTGGCGCAAACTGCGACGAGAATCTTTACCGGCAGTCCACAAACTAGAAAAAGGCAAACGGCAAATCATTTGGTGGGTCAATGGCCACTCTAAATTTAAGTCAGGGCGGCCTCCCACCCTGCCATGCTCGGTTTCGCACCACAGAAGTTCTGATTGAACACTCCGTACTGGATGGCTTCATGCGCCAAGCCTTTCCCAGTGTCCATTGCCTGCAAGGGAGAGAACTGTGCTGCAATCAATAATTTGGAGGAATCCAATCCACTGCCTATACCCGGCTATATTATACAACAGCCCACAATCCGTTTAATTAAAGCCGGGTCATTTCACCATGGCAGTTAATCGGTCAACGATTGGTGCGTCTATTTCGTTCAGCAAATTCGTTGCCGCTCCAGATTCAATCTTTCCCAACTTGTATAGGCTGACGCCAGTTCGGCAGCACTGTTCCACATGCCCACCTCCACACGACAAATAATTAGCAACACTCGTATAATGACTAAGTTCAAAAGCAATTGTCACCAAGGAAAGAAAAATGACGCTGCAGTTCCACAAGCCTCAGCGTTGGGGTCACATCCCATCTTGGCACGGAGTTTCATCTGAAATAGTAAGTTGAAAGCGTTGGGTCGACGCTTGGCTGAGGCCTGCATTGTGACACCTAAGATTCACACGTTGGCAATGAGGTGCTAAAGTGAATCAAACGTGGGCTGAAATCAGAACTCACGATCAAATCTGTCATCTAGTGACTCCTGTGCATGGTGATAATTCCAGAAGGCTCGTCGCCAGGAACTACAGCTACGGCCCCATAGATGGTGCAGAAGCTCCTTGCAGACGAAGCAGTTCCAGCCTGGAGAAAAATACATTGAATGCTCAACTAGAAAACAAAGATAAGTAGTTGCTGGTATATCGATGTCAGTGTTTAAAATGTGTTCAAGTGACTCGGCGATTGGTTGCAGCTCCTGCAAGACACCAGCAAACAAATAATAGTTTTTCCAGTTTGGAATTTACTTGGCGGCCAAAGCATGGGCTTTAAAACCATTGCAGCGGGCACATCAGCTACCGTGCCTTCATGATCTCTGGAGTTGAATAGGCAACAGCAAGGATGGTGTAGCAACACACCATCCTGGTCCAACCCTTCAGTATGTATAGTCCATGCGGCGCAAGCAAGCCTTCCTGGACACTGTGTTCATCGGAGGACAAATCCCCCAGAGAAATGCCATGGTGGGGCTGCGCGTTGAACTGAGGACGATGGGTGGATACTGTGATCCTTTCTACACCACCCAGATCGAAGTTTGTCATCCCTGACAAGTTGACGAAAATGTGATTGAATAAAATTGGTCTGAATCTAGTGGAATGTTCGAACATAACATTGTTTCGGGCCCAGGCCCATTCATCAGAATGAGTTCGCGCACTTCCTTGACCGTATCCCCAAACCGAAAAATGAGTTTTCTATCATGCTTCCACGTGTTCTGATCCAATGGCATCAGCTGTGAACAGCCTAGTAGCCGGCTCCACGACTCCCTTGAGGCCACACTCCAGAACCTATGGCAACTGCCATGGTCGCAGGGAAACAGGGCCCGCTTGGAACAGGTCGCCTTACTTGGCATAGTTCCTGGGATGCGGACTGTGGCTGCTGTCGCAAAAATCTTGATGCTAAAAAAATTGGTGGCCACGCACACCATCCTTCCTTGGAAAGTTCATGTCGATCCATGACAGCAACTCGCAAACATTGTCCTGCAAACAATGCCACGTGAAAACCCCGAGAAGGTTTGGGATGGTGATGTCATGGAACCTGCCTGGGTGTTGAACGCTGGAGCAAGAAAAACATCGATGGACTTGTGAGTGTCCATCACTCCACCCCTTGGAAACAACATGAATCTTGCAAACAAGATATATCAAGTATCAAATTTGGAAGCTTGCCTGAATACATGGTGACAAAAACAACCCTGAGCATCGGATTTTGATTACAATCAAAGAATTCCGATGTTTTTTCAATTGATTTTTTTTGATTTTTGATTTTTGATTTTCACCTGAACTATCTGCTTGATTTTTTGATTATTTTTGTTTTTTTGGAATATTTTTTGAAAATGTTTTTGTTTTTTCGATTTCTGTTTTGATTTGTTTGCTTGATTTTTGCATTTGTTTTTGTCAGGCTGCTGGCATCCTGGGCATGCAAAAATGGCAGTGATGCACATGGGGAGGGGGGTTGAAGTTGCCCTTTGTTCTGCAATTTTGGCTCAAAAGCATCTGCCGCCAAAACCTTTTTGAATTCTAGAGGCCCTTGGTAAAGGGAAGCCCTTGGTAAAGGGGCGCCCTTTCAAAAGAAGCCCTTGAGGAAGGGATGGCAAAGAACCAGAGAGGAGGACCTAGGCACTTTCCTAAACCTATGATAGAAAGGGGTCTCCTCTTTTAGGTCTTCAGCCAGTCAAGTGGGTCCACACCAGACCCCAAAGGCATACACCACAACCTGGGGCTGGTGAATGCCTTGCTGGACCTTTCGCCCCAAGCTGAGCTGCATTCACAGGCACTCAGGGATGCATTGCTCAGGCTGCTTTCAGCAAGGCCAATGCTCAACAATACTGGCCATGCAGGGCAAGTCTGGGTACACCAGAGAGCTGACAGGGTGAATGCGTTGCTAGCCCACATCAGAAAACTTGCAAGAAGTGGCCCCACAGCAAGGTGTGCTGGAAACCTGACAGGGCTGGAATACAGCCAACTGTGTGAGGCTTTGAAAAAGGTGCAGCTCAGGCCTGATGAACCTTTGCAAAAGGGTGCCCTACCATTGGGAAATGGTGATGATGAAGCACAAGAAAAGCCAGCCAAGAAAAAGTTGAAGAAAAATAACAGTGATGTGTCTTTGGATTCACAAGGTTTTCCTATGTTGCTCAAAACACCTGAAAATGAAAAAAAGACTTTTGCAAATCCAAGCAGACTCTTGCAAAAGAGGGTGGGGCAGTCAGTGCATTCACCAGAGCCATAGCATGAGAACCTCAGGAAAGCCATGGGTGTAGGAAAATGCATGAAGAAGCCAGCAGCTGCTGGTGCTTTCAAAAAGCCTGCAGCTGCAGTACCCAGCACTGGGGCATGGCGCAAAATTTATAAGACAACACCCAAAAAAGACCCAAGAGCATACCTTTGTGGAACCAAAGCCCCAGGAGAAAAGCCAAAGCTCATTGTGGAAGTGACTGAAAGGATGAGCAAGCAGTATATTTTGATCATTGAAAAGATCAAAGAAGCCTTGGAAAATGACAACATCAGCAAAGAAGAAGCATTGCAGATGAGGAAAAAACTTTGCGAACAATTCCCTTGAGAGAGGGTGGCACACTCTTATGGCAGCCCAGCCTTTGCAAAAGTGTTTTTGGATTGTCTTTGCCCAAATGACCCTTGGGAAAGGGCAACAAGACAAAGGCTCTGGCCATGAGAACAGGACACCTTTGCAAAAGGGTTGCCTGCCCTTGAGAAAGGGTCACCTTTGCAAAAGGGTTGCCCCTTTCTCAAGGGCCCTTGAGAAAGGGACACCTTTGCAAAAGGGTCGTCTTTTTTAATAACAGCACACCACAGTGTGTTGCTGGACATTTCCTTGGCACCATATGGCCAAGAGGAAAAAGGTTTAAGCTGCCAGTTGGTGGGGGGTTTGGTTGACCACAGGCCCCCAGAACCCCTAATAATAATAGGCCCAGAACCCCTAATAATAATAGGCCTAGGGTGTATGCTTATGTCTAGTCAAATGGAAATTTGTCATTTCTCATGTGATGTTTTTTTTAGCACCCCATATATATATATATGTATGTATTTATACACCCATACACATGTAAAATACATCATTCATACAGAAACAAAATATAGCTTTATATTAGTGGTGTTGCCATGTGCTGCATGTAAATTTAATTGTTTCCTGGGGTATGTTTGGGAAAGGCCATTGCATGCTGCAGCCATTTGAGCCATCAAACCCAGAAGCGCCCAATCTGTCTTCAGATTGTTTTTTCAAATACCCTTGCAACAGGGGTGATTTCTCTCCCTTGAGGAAGGGTGCCCTTGGAGAAGGGATGCCACCCAAAAGCAATTCAGAATGGAAGGCCCTGCATCTTCACCTTTGGAAAAAGGGAAAAAAGCAAGGCAAAGGAGCCAAAGTGTGGCTTCAAATGCAAGCCTCCAGTGGAGGAAAAAAGAAATCCCCACTGACAAAGAAAAGGAAGAGAGAAACAAGTGGCTGGATGACAAAGAAAAAAAGCCACACCACCAAGAAATGAAGGAAACCCTTGAGGAAGGGGACGCAGACAAGCAGAGCAGCAGCAGCAGCACCCCTGAAATGGGGAATACCTCTGAAAAGGGGAAAGCCTCTAAGAAGGGGGGTCCCACTGAAAAGGATGGTGCCTCTGAAAAGGCTGGCACCCCTGAAAAGGGGAAAGAACCTGAAAAAAATGAGCCTGGCACTGCTTCTGGCAGCAGAAGCACCCTTGAAGAAGGGGAAACAATCAGCAGAGGGGACCTTAAGAGGGTCATGGTGGATTTTCACAACACCCTTGAAACAGGGAACATCATCACCAAAAGCAATGGAGAAGCCCTGGTGAAGCTGCTGGATGCAGGGTACCAAGTGTGCATCTGCTCCTACTGCTTCGAAAACAGGAGAGGAAAAGTGGAAAGGCAATTGAATGAACAGCCATGGAGAGACAGGGTGTGGAAAGTGATGTTCACCCAGAAGAGGGTGAAACACCCTGAAGCCAAAAGCAGCCTCTGCAGAGTCTGGGGCATGAAGGCCCTCTTTGATGACAGCTGGGACATCTTGGAGGATGCCCTTTCTGCTACCCCATCAGGACAAAATACGAAAACCACATGTGGTTCAAGAACCATGGCAAAGCAGAAGGCCCATGGAATACTTTTGCAGATGCTGTGGAAGCTTTCCTTGCCAGGGAAGCTGAATGGTTCAAAGCAAAGACCACAGCCACCTGAAGATCCACACAAACCCTTGAAAGAGGGAAGCCCTTGACAGAGGGAAACAAAACATACCCTTGAAAGAGGGAAATTGAAGCCAGCCATCCCTTGAAAGAGGGTACCCTTGAAACAGGGCAGCCACAAGCTGTGGGAACCCATAGGTGGCTCAAAAAAAACCTTTGAAAAAGGGAACCTCAGGAATCCAAAAAGGATTCCAAAATTATTGCATGTTTTTGGACGTTTTTGAAGACCTGGTTGCTGCCCTGTTTGTTTCTGAAACAATTATACAACAATGTTTTGCAGCTAAGGGGTAAAGAAACCTGCACAGCACTGGCCTGACACCTGGCCTGTCCAAAAATTGCAACCACAGGGTTGGGGGGCTTGGTGGGGCATCTGAATTTCTTTGAATAGTAGAGGGTAAGGGGTTGCCCCTTTGATTTCTTTTGTAATTTATGTTTCAAATATTCAATAAATACCAGTGGCTGTCACAGAATAATTGGGATCACCCATCAGCAATCTAATTCCACCCCAGGGATGGTTTGGGCCCTTGTTGTATATCAATTGGTTCTATTTCTGTTCAATTTGTTACCCATCTATTCATCCACCCTGTCACAAGGGACCCCAATTGTACAATAATTTACTGTTTGGTGCAATACCAAATCTATAAATTTGAGGGACCAGTGATTCACAGAGACCCCCAAAACCACAAAATCACAGATAATGAAGGTGATGAAAGGTGATGAAACACTAGGTTTTCATCACCTTTCATCACCTTTCATCACCTTTCATCACATTTCATTATTTTCTATTTTTTTCCTCTTTTGGGTCGAAACAAATAAGATAAAGGGTTCGAAACTCATTTCATGCATGGCAGCAACTTTGGTTCAAGGTCAATTTCACAAACAAAGGTGTAAGATTTTGGGCTATATCTG
>Ga0126338_10001114_pt1 | contig 16760 bp, 6 predicted proteins | sample OrbCmetagenome_2_FD_92529 | JGI IMG/M metagenome (GOLD analysis project Ga0126338, IMG submission 92529) | Coral microbial communities from Petempiche,Puerto Morelos, Mexico - Orbicella C C metagenome | ecosystem: Host-associated > Invertebrates > Cnidaria > Coral | place: Petempiche,Puerto... | reverse complement strand
TTAAAGTGGTCAATGGATACGGGACATATAGGCCCTTACTTAAACCCCTCCCTCTCTAAACGGGGCAGATTTTTTTTTTTTTTTTTTTTTGTATAAATTTCAATGAATGAAAACTTAAATTTCATCTCCCTCCATAATGGGACACCACTTTTTCAAACATTCAATTTCCCAAATCATTTGGTTAGTTGAGGTAATTTGCATTCCTCTTCAAGTTGTTGGTTTGAAACAGGTTTCCTTGTTTGAAAATTTCACTGCTAGTGATGCCTGTTGTTTATCTGTCATGGGTGAGAAAAGGGGTAATTATTAAGTTTTTTAGTGGACATTTTGTCTTATGGTGATCACCATATTACACCTGGACATTACTAAGCAGCTGCTAAAAAATTTGATGCTTCAAATAACAGCTTCTAAGAAGACTGGAAGCTACGTGAAAATGTTAAAACATTTTGAAGTACTAAACAGGCAGAATAATATATGTAGACTGAAGTTGTAGACTGCAATAAAGAGCAGAGATGCTTGAATTTGTCGTCATTATTGAATATAAGTGAACTGCAGTACATGTGAAGAAAGAGGCAATTGATATACTGTACATGGCAAAATTGAGGTGCTGGCCTGGTGATATGTGAATTCATTGTTGTCTTATAGGTAATCATGTGAGTGCTAGTGCAATAATTACTAATTAGAGGATTTACACCAATTTGAAAGAATTTTCAATTATAAATAAATAAGGATTTACAAACCCTTAGCTGCTTGAGCTTTCATACAATTACTTGAGTATGTTTACTAAAGTATATGACTATAAATATGCACACATAAATTTATACTGCAGTGCAATTTGAAAATTAACAATAGACTGACCTGCTCTTAGGCGATCACATTGGAGTAATTTCCTCTGCCATAAAACTCAGTTGGCAATAATAGTTACAGTCCAGTCATGAGATTAAAAGCAGAGGGAGATACTTGTTACTCTTTATGCACTTTTGGTACTAGATCATTATTACATACAGCTTACAAAAACCATAATTAAGCAAGGCTGCCAATAAGGGCCATAATCCATAACACCTGTTACGGCTGAGTATGTTTGATGGGCCCTTGATGCTATGGGTGAACTGGACTATAGTTGATACAACTCACCCATAAGGCAACAGTTTGTTATGGGTGTGAAGATTAAGGCTACAGGGGAATCAAAACTTAATGACAGCCTTGTTAAGTTTTCTTTTTTAACTCTTTGAAGACTTTGAGGCTGCTGACAGGAAAAGAGCAGTGACCATCGATAATCCAGTGGATATGAATGAACTGACTGCGAAAAGTGGAGAGTCACCACAGAAAGCAGAGGATATTCATGACAGATCAAGAACTCTAGGAGATATTGAGGGAAGAGCTTCGTCACCTTTGAAGGTATATTATACTCACTTTGTATCATCTTTCCCTTCTCTCCATGTGGAGAATGGGACCATCAATGATCTGCCTCCTCCAAGCAATTCGGTCTTTGGCCACTACACTAAATTGTATCTTCAAGGTACAGTGCACACATATTACTGTGTGCTTTGCCTGTATGCTAAGGTTCTTGCTGTTTCAGTCCTGTCTGTGACTTTCTTGGTCATATATATTCATTCCAAAAGACCACTAAGACAGAATTAGTTATCTACCGGTAAAGCTTTGTCATGTACTTCCAGCTTCAGCAAGGAAGTTTTAAGCCACCTCTTTGCAAATTATTACATTTTTTTTTGTATCTCTTTCGCTATGTTCTCATACAACCGATTTGTGTGATGTAAAGGCTCTGATGAAATTGATACTTGACTTGCTGCAGATGCTTTCCGTAGATTTATAATGTTGCTTTTAACCCTGAATAGGAAGACGTTGCTGTTAGATCACGGACAATTTGGTACACAGATGAAGTGGAAGACACCCCATCAAAACCTGACAGTGCAGCGACTGAAGAGACCGTTAGTTATTCGACAAGTATTGTAGGGGGTGTGGTTCATAGAATGCCAATCTCATCGTAAGTTTGAACATTATTTGAATTTTGCATTGTGCATGTTTGACTCAGACTTAACTAACCAGGCTCCTATTTACACAAAATTATCGTAAGGTCTCGCGTAATGTAACCAGGATCTAGTTACTTTCTGTGGGAGGCACCATGAGCTAATGGTTACCACTTTGGACATCATGTAGAGTAGTCCGGGTCTGAACGCCAGCTGGGTCACTGTAGACTTTCTAAAAGCTGTTCACTTTCAGTTGAATGTTTTGCACTACTCCATATATGATCTACCTTGCAGCCTTTGCACTTAAGTTTTGACTGCAGCAGACATTTTTCACTCTCTGAGTTCAGCTTGTGGAGCTCAACCTGTGGGCAATTCTACATTCATTGTGTTGTGTTTAAGTGCAAGACACTTAACTTTGAAAATTCAATTCATAGGGCCTCTCTCCACCCAGGTGTATACATATAGCTACTGGCAACTCCCCCCTGGGTGGGATGCTACATGTAGTCCCCAACAGGGTTACTCACTAACCTTTGATTTGCTGGTAGCTATTTAAGTAGACACTTGGGTGGAGAGAGGCACTGCCAGAGTACAGATTCCTGGCTGGTGATGAAAAGAAATGTGGTCAACTGTGTTTGGTGATCAAAGGAACGTTATGTTTTCCTTGTTTATCACACATAGTCTACATGTATTTATGCACACTCTATCTTTACCTAATTTCGTGTTTCAATCTTAAGCTCACCCAAAACCCAACACAAGCCCAAGGAAGGGGGTAGTCCACAGCTCTCGCCATCAAAGAAGAGGTCAGTCATAGATTCTCTGCTTGGACGGCATAAAAAATCCAAAGGTAGCCCTGAAAGTCCGCAAAGAAGTAGTGCCGGAGTTCAAGATGCTGAGAAAGAAAGCCAACAGGGTCCACCTGAATCCACTCCTGTTACTCAAAATGGCGTTGTAGATGCTGCAAAGAGTGACACTGAGCCATCAGGGAGTGGGGCTAGCGCAGAGATTGCAGAAGCTAAAAGCCCTGATGTAGATCAGGAAACCCAGGTCAAAGATGCTACGGAGAAAGAAGGTGGAGGTGATGAAATGAAACTAGCACCGGTAGCACAAAGTGAAGAAGATACTAAGCAAGAAATAGCTGAGGCGAAAGAAGGGGAGGTTGAGTCCCAGGATGCTCAGGAGGTTCGGGTGCCAGTAGAGGGTGCAGAGGGGAAAGGTGAGACCAGCACTGAAGTTCCCGAGGGTGAACAGCCAGAAGAACCTAAGGACGCTGCTAAAAGAGCTCATTCGGATATTCCAGAGGAAGAAGAGACTAGTCCCCAACCTGTAGTAAAGAAGAAGAAACCCATTTTTGGTGGTATCTTTGCTCGGCGCAAGAGCAAGAAATCAAAAGGTGATCTCGGAAGCCCTCCTATTGAAACAACACAAGAGAAAGAAGGTGGAAAACCAGATGAGGAGCAGCTGAGAGAAAGTATGTCGACAAAGCCTGCGGATGATGCTAAACTTCAGGCTGTGGAAGAGGAAGAGACAGTAGAAAATGGCACAGACCAAGGAGGTTCACCGGACACAAGTCAGACCACTGATACTGCACAACAGGAAGTAACAGAAGATATGATTAGTCCGGCAACTGATCAAGCTGTAGAAAGTGCTAAGGAAGAAATTGCTGATGAGGGACAACAAGAAGTACAGACAGCAGCTGAAGGGGAGGAGCCAAGTGCCAAAGAGGAAGAAACTGTGAAGACTGAAGATGTTCCGGAATCCACCGAAGAACCATTACAGTCTACAGATGCCGATGGCGCTGTTGACAAAGAAGAAACAGAACAACAGTCAGTCCCCAGTCAAGACACTCAGCCAGAGAATAAGCATTCTATTTTCAGTGGGTTTTTTGCGCGGCGTAAGAGCAAGAAATCGAAGGAGTCTTCGGCTGAAACACCACAAGAGAAAAGTAACAACGTTGAGGAGCAACAACAAGGTGGAAGTGAGTCGACAAAAGCTGCAGACGATACCAAATTGCAGGCTGTGGTTACTGTAGAGACATTAGAGAATGGGACAGACAAGGATGTAGCTCCAGAAACAAGTGGCACCACTGATGCTGTACAACAGGAAGTGGAAAGTGCTCAGGACGATATAGCAGATAAGGAAAAAGTCGACGAGAATATTGCAGAGCAGGAAGAAGAGGAAGCTATAGGAGGGGAACCAAGTGACAAAGAAGAGGAAACGGTTGTGCCTGAAGATGCTCAGAAACCTGCGGAAGAACCATTGCAATCTAAAGATGCTGATGCCACTGTCGAGAAAAAAGAAACAGAAGAAGTACCAGTCCAAAGTCAAGAAAGTCAACCTGAGAAAAAGCACTCCATTTTCAGTGGTCTTTTTGCGCGACGTAAAAGCAAGAAATCAAAAGGTGACGTCCCAAGTACCCCTGGTGAAAGACCACAGGAGAAGGAGGGCGACCAAGCAGTTGAGGAACAGCAAGGTGACAGTGCGTCAACACAAGCCGCAGATGATGTTACGCCACAGGCTTCGGAAAGCGAAGAGAAACAAGACAGTGCCGTGACAGACCAGGATGCGCCAGCAATTGACACCAGTGCTACTGAACAACAAGAAGTAAGAGAAGTTGTAATCAGTCCAGCAGTAGACCAGGCTGTGAAAAGTGCTCAGGACGAAATAGCGGATAAAGTCGATGGAAATATTGGCGAGCAGGAAACAACATCAGAACAGGAGTCAAGTGGCAAAGAAGTGGAACCTACCGGAACTGAAGATGTTAAACAATCTACAGAAGAGGAAAGTGAAGTTGCTAACCATAAACCTAGGGTTGAAGAACCTAGTGAAGACACAAGCAAAGAAACAAGTGGTATGTTATTAACATTCTTCTGTACTGTATTGTACTGTGTTGTGTTGCGTTACGTTACGTTGCGTTGTGTTATCCATAACATTACGTGGTATTGCGTTGTGTTACGTTGTGTTACTACAGCTATCAAATTGCTCTGATGGTATCTGCTATGATGGTGCTGAATCAGCTGTTTGCTGCTAGTTAGTTTCCATCTGCGTGAGCAATAGAGCCCTTTTTCCGTGTTTACATAGCCTCATCTAAACATGAGAGGTACAGTGTATTCGGAGAATTCGAGACGAAACGCAGTCGAGGGTTTACATAACTTTCGAGATTCTCAGTTATTTTATAAATGTTAGGAGGAGCAGGAGCAGGAGCAGGATCGCCCTCGTAAGCTTCATACAAGAGGTACATCTTCTCTCTCTTCAGTTTCAGACAGGCCTGCCGGGGAAAAAGAAACATCACCTGAATCAGAAGAGGCTCAAGATAAAGGCGATGTAGTGTTACGGGAACGCATTGCACTGACTCATGGTTCACACATTCCCAAAACACACGGCATGCAAATGAGGATTAGTTATGCTGAGACCATCGGAGAAGGCAAGTGATTATTTACTGACTTGTCACACGCTCAAAAGTTCATTTCTCTTTACTAATTTAATACATATTTTGGAATTTTATTTTTAAGAATTTAGTAGTATATCGAGGCACTGAGTTATTATGCATGTACGGTCTTAGTCTGTACGTGGCTAGCCCCGATCGCTTCACTGTTGCAAATCTTTCAGTTCCGCGCTCGCCGAATGTTTTTTTCCGTCCTCGCCGGGAGCCTGTTCGCAGGCTAGTGCGTGGCAAGAAGACTGTGATCGAGACTTTGTCTCCTCGTTGACGATTTTTTCTTTAATTATTGTCGTCACTGTTCTATTTGAAAAATGCGTTGGTGTTATAAGGAGTAGATAGACTTTGATCATTCTCGGGAATAATTAAGTAAACTAACGTGAAAGCATCGTATATTTGTTCGAGGATATTTTTTCTGTCGCGAGAAGGAAGCAGATTTTCGGGAGAGAATTTTGATGAAAACACATTAGCTTTGAGGAAGAGATTACGCCCACAGTCAAATATCTGAGCATATGTAAACAGTAGCTTCCATTTGGCGCCAAAATATGCTCGGATATTTGTCCGCGGACAATATCTGTTACGAGAAGCGAACAGTTTTTCGAGAGAATGAAAAAGTGTGATGTGAATTTTACCGTGTTCCGTGAGACGTTTAGACCAATAGCGCGTGCAACAAAAAAAGTATTATTATAACTCATTCCATCTTACCATTTTATTAGGCGGTCGAGAAGTCGAGGTGATTGGCACACCAGAACGAGTCTCTGAAGCAACCAATCAGAAAGGCAAAACGCCTCCTGATCACCGCGTGTCATGCCGGGATCTGGGAGACGCTGATCACGAGGGATGGCTTACTAAGAAAGGTAAGTACGTAGCAGAGGGGTGGGGAGGGTGGTAGTACTAATAAAGTCATGTGACTTGGAGCGACTCCAAAATTTTTTAACCTATGTTGTATGTTTTTCCAGGAGGGCCTCTGTTCTTTTCTAGCTGGAAGCCCAAGTGGGTAGTTTTGAAGGAAGGAAAACTGTATTACTTTAAAACTTCCTTTGACCCCGAAGCCGGTGGAGTTATCAACATGGAAGGAGTGACTGTTGCTCCAGCACCTGAAACGAAGAAGAACTTGTAAGTTCATTCATCACACGTACTTGCTTGATTCCCCACGAAAACAACACACCAGCTTTCCACTAGTGACGTGAAAATGTTGCTGCTTACCGGGAAAATTGGGAAAGCATAAAAAGTTCGTAGCTTTTTTCGTTTACACAATCGACCAAATTCCAGACATTTTTTCAATCTAGTAGACTGGCGCGTAGCCAAATCTCGCGCATGCTTATTACGTTTTTCCGCTCTGAAGGTTCGTTGCCGTCGGAAGCATGTTTGACCTGTCGTCAACCTCGTTCCCAGGGTCTCTCTTGTTCCCGCCCTTGTTTCTCACGGGAAGATGAGAGACACTGGGAACGAGGTTGGCCTGTCGTTTCAAACCGCCCCTAAACCAGCTCTATTCTAGATAAGGGGTGTACTTTCATTTTGTTAGTTTGTAACTTTTTTTCTTTTTCCTCACAGCTGTTTCAAATGTGAGCAGCCGGGCCCCAAACCTCAGGTGTCACTCTTTAAGGCGGACAGTAAAGAAGACATGGAAAAATGGCTGACGGTGTTAACGGCTGCTTCTAAGGGAGAAGTCATACACAAAACAAAACAGCACCATCTGACGCCCATGGGTGAAATCGCCATGCGAAAAAAGTCAGGATCCATTTCAACACAGCGGACCAGTTCAGTTCTTGGTCAGTATTTAGGGTTTGGTTCTTTCGCTGTTTAATTGATTAATTAAATCCCTCAGCTGTTGTTTGGGTCACATGGTGCTTCAGCTTTATTGTCGTGAGACTCCTGGTATGACGAACCAAATCACAGCCAAACCGAGGATGGAAATAATATATCTACCATGCTCCTAATTGCCTCAAAAGTGTGGCTTGCAAACATATTTCTAATAAAGAGCATTTTTCTCGTGACGTCAGGGCAGCCATATTGGTGTTCCAAAACAATGAAACGGAGGCCACGTTGGTATACCAAACCGACCCTGTGGGAGTTGAACTCTTTTCTCATGTAAACAATTCCCTTTGTTTCAATAAATTTGCATGTGTACTGGCCACGTGAGTGGAAATGCTCTATATTTTCTCCATGATTTCTTATTTATTATTGTTACTACGTTGTAGTCCTTCTTTGCAACTGAACTGAGATTGTAAGAGATTCTGCGCGAACTGATGATGTATACTCTTCTTTTGCGTGACGATTTGGCTTGAAATTTCCATGTAGTTAAGCGTCCCTTTCCAAACTCTACAACATGGTTAGCAGTGTTGGTTAATCGAAAAAATTTGAAACCGATCACTGCGTTTATACAACCTCTCAACTTAATTTGAGGTAACGCATCTGGTGTCATTTCAATTGTAGCTGTTGGAGGACGCCACGACTTTTTAGAAGACGAGGAAGACTTGAAAGCAACACGAAGGAGGTCTACATCAGGCTCTCTGTCGAGATCACCCGAAAAAACGGAAGGGAAAGACAAACGACCGTCCGTGTCCAGTGGCACGCATCCAGTCGTTACTGAGACACACCCGGTACCTGAAGACACACGGCCAATACTTAGTGACACACAGGAGGCGTCTCAACCATCTGAAGACAAACCAGAAGAAACGAGCAAAAGTAGTGAAAGCGAGATGACTGAAAAGCCTGTCCCTGTGGTGGATGAGGTTTTAGTGAATAGTGAAAAGATAGCGGTTGAGTCTGTGCCTGTTATTGAAGTGTCTGACCAACAAGATACACCCGCTGTAGAAAGTTCCAGCGACACTGCCCAAGAAGTTGCATCTTCTCACGAGGAGGAAGAAGGAAGTAAAGGGCAAGCTAGTGTTTCCGTGGAGGTGACGGCTGAAGCTGAAAGCGCACAGCCGGAGCAGGAATCAGCTCCAGACGTTTCGGACTCTACAGTTGATGAAACAGACGGGACTGTAAGCACAGTGACGACCGAAAGCTCACTTACCGTTGTAGAGACAGTAAAATCCACTTCCGTTATTTCAGAAAAAGTCGAGACAGTAGTATCAGTGGTTAAAACAGAAGTAACAGAGGTTAGTTCTGCTCAACAGCCGTCAGAAACTGACGAATTTAAACAAGACGCGAAGGAAGACATGAAGGAAACGAGTCTAACCCAACTTGATGAACCATTGTCGCCGTCGAAAACCAAATGGTACTTCACATTAGACCGGCAGGAAACGTGGTCTGTGCCACCCGAGGTCGAACCAGAGAAATCTTCGTCGCCTCCCAAGTCCCCCGGCTCAAGATTCGACAAAGTATCGATTAAGAGCGACAGAGGATCCATTAAGAGCGACAGAGGATCCATTAAATCTTCGTCGGACGATGACGATTTGTTGGTCATGTTTCAGAATGTAAGAAAAGCGCGCCTGTCAATAGTGGGTGATCACGTGTGGGACTGTCCAGAGAGGTTGCGGGCGCTGTCTTCGGTTCATGATGGTAATGAGGAGACACTTGTCAAACTTAGAACACTGGAAAGAACTCTTAAAGTAAGTTAAGTTTCTGAGCTTTTTTTTTTTCTTTTTTTTTATTTCAAGTAACGAGTGTAAAGAGGTGGCACAATAGAGGATTAATCATTTTAGATCACCCCCGGAAATATCAGGACGGTCCGGAAATATCAGGACGGTCCAGAAATATTCCCAGGTCTTCACCCTCCCCATTTTCATCCCCCGCGAAAACACTAGCTCAACTCGCCTGGTAACATCCGCGGAAGAACTGGGTACCATGTCTAAAAATAACGTGAGAGGGATTACCATGGCAACAAGGCCTCTGTGGAGGATCAACACTCTAGATTTCACCCTTCATCCTTTCTTGTATTTTTTTCCTAATTGTAACAGCGTATACAGTAAAGGTAAGGCTAGCTTGAAAGATTTACCGATATATGTAACATTTTTTGTGTTTATAGGATAAAGAGAAGCATCTGTCAGAACTTGACGAACTGCTGACCCAACCGGAAATAAACCGAGACTCGATGTACGCGTGGAAATCACGTCATTCAGATCTACTGGAGGAGTTATTTCTTCAGTACGATGGGGACATGCAGGAAGAGAGCAAAAAAGCAGCTGAGGGAAGGGAGGGTGAAACGCAAGACCAACAAAGTTCTAAATCGGGGAAGGAGGATGAGGAAGCAAAATCTTCGGAAGGATCGGAAAAGGAAGTCAAAGAGGAAACGCCTGAGGAAGTGGCAAAGAAATCAGACGAAGAGCAGGCGACTTCTTCTAAGAATGAGGACGAGGGAAAGATGGACGACAAACAAGTAGCGGATGAAGGAAAAGAGGAAACCGTACGAGACCAAGAAAATGTCCAGGACGAACGACCATCAAGCGAGAAACAGGACGATTCACAGCAAAAAGAAGATAACAATTTTATAGTGACTGTGGAGATCCAACAAACCCCGACCGAGAGTGTTTCGGTTACAGACTCAGAGCAAAACGTGCAAGAAGCAGGAACACATCATGTCAAGCAAGCACAGGAAGAAGAGACCGTGTCTAACAATGAACAGAGACTCCCTGACAGTCAAGAGGAAAGCCACGAGCAGGAGGATAGTGATGTTCAGGATACGCGCTTTTGATTCATTACAGAACAAGATAGACTTCTAAAGTCGGTCTCCTCGAGAGATGCGGGAACTGAAAGGTAAAGAGGTTGTAAGTTAGTCAAGAATCAATTAGCGTATTGCTTTTTGTCCAGTAACACGGCACATAACCATGCCAGCTAGGGAAAGATTACAAACAGGTAGGGTCGATTATTTGAATGAAGCCTAGGTAGTATTTAGCAAGGTCGCGGATAACATTACGAACGCCGTCTTCATTATAATTTTGGATCATTTTGTTATAATGAGTTAGCTTCTGTAGTTTAGTGATTACGAGTCCCTTTTAACCCGGTTTTAGTCGGCGCTTTATTCACCCAAACTGACCGGATCTATTCCTATTTAATTAAGTGCAATAAGTATTGGTGACGGGTAAAATTAGGAGACAATGTTACTCTCGTTATGTCAAAATTCTAATTATTAGAATTTCGACGAAACGCAAGTGAAATTACTTCGTAATTTCACGTGTATACCATTTGATTATCGTTCAATATCATGGGTGACAAATTACGCTTACGATCGTGGGTTTTTGACTTGTGTATTGTCGAGAGGTCATCGAGAAATTTCGCGCCAAACGTTGCCATGGCAATTCTATAACTTCATATGTGAAATTATAAATTAACGCTGAAATTTCGCGCCAAAATTAAGGAGTATTTTGTCATCCATGATATTAGAACGAGAATGATTCCTAACTCAATATGCAAGCGAACCATAACAGACCATCACGCGCTTGCGTACGCTCAGTTATTAGCCGCTGTTTGGGAAAGGAGTCCGCGCTCAACATAAACCAGAGAGCGGCGGTAATCCAGCCTAGCGCATGTTGGAAATTATGATTAGAAAAGTCAACATCTCAGGGAAAAGCAACGCTTGAATGGGAATCCGATGACAGACGTCTTCCTTCAAAACTGTTTCCTTGAAATTTAAAAAAAGTTGTGCGGGAAACAACGGTGAACTCCTCTTTACAGTTTAATTAATCAAATGATGCTTGCAAAGCAAAGTGATTTGTTGTTTACTTGAAAATAGTTTGATATTTTACACATTTCATATATTCACTTGCAAAAAAAAAGAAAAGATATATTCAGTACAATTATTAAATATCATAACTATGAATGTCTGGGAAGTAAAAGAGGTTTTGTTTCCATCACATGACCCCTTTTGTTTGAATGGAATTCATGAACCACAGGAATTGCGAAAATGTTCAGCTTTAGAGCATTCCATAACAAATTTATTGCGGAAAGACGAAGAGTATTTTGAAATTTTGAAATTTGCTATTATCATTATTCACCCATCATCACAGATGAAACCTTGCACTCTCAAGAGCTCCAGGATCAAATTTGACAGAATATTCCTAATTTAAATGTTGTAACAATACCAAAGAGCAAACATTACCACTTAAAAGTGCTGCTCATTTACCTGAATGGATCATCCACAGAGTGAAGAGTAAGAACGACTTTTTACAGCAGAGCGAAAATGTACAACAACATTAGTTGAAGGTTTGTCTGGGGAAGAAAGAGCATCTCAGCGGGTTATTGTTTTTTTTTTTATTCCTCAGAGCAACATGGTGGGTCGTTCCGTTTTGGTGGTATTAATATTTACCAGTGACTTAATCGTTTTCTTTGTAAGCTGTACAGCATCATCATTGTCATGATGTGGGAATGAATGTTTGTGTTAAACCAGTAACCTGCCAGTTTAACCAAAGATCATATTTGGTATATCATAACTGCCGATACTCCCAAGTCTGTGAACAGGCTCCCTTGTAGTGCGTGTTCCGAGGGCGTTATTCCACCCCAGGCCACACTCGGCTTGCTCGGCTTTCCGACTATTTTGGATCGGGTAGGAGCCCTCGTGAGGTCGTAGATGAAAGGCTTACTACACTTTGACAGACAAATGGAGCAAATAACAAAACCAATGTCCTTAGCCCCAAAATTACAAGCTTACGAGAGCTGGCTGCTACACTTCTGATTATTTTTCACCCAATAGCACGCGACAAAGGACTAGAGAGGCTGTTCACAGTTCAGTAATGATGTTGTCCGTGTTTATATTGGAGAATGTATGTACACCAGGGTTTACTTCAGGAGTTTGCAAAGAAGGCCCTTATCTAGAATTTCAGGGTTTTTTTTTTTTTTTTCAAGATAAGGGACGAAGACATTGGATCGTGTTTGCTCGGTCTTTCGGAGCCGGACTTCATAAACAGAAAGCTTGTGTTTTCAAAAGAATAAATCATTAAGACCGTCAAATTTGATGGTCAAACCTCGATGTATTCCACATCAGAGATATACATCTCAAATTCAAAAGAAATATTTGTATACAGCATTTTTGAGTTCTTCTCCATGATGAAAATTTTACGCCAAAAGTTTTTATAAGCTCAAGGATAAATTTCAACTGACAATATTTTCCTAGAGTAAACCCAACTGGTGTAAATGCGAATGAAGCACTATATGGATATTATTTTGTCTTATTTTGGATGACTGATACCATACTTTTATACAAATAACTAGTTACAAGTAACTTGTTATTAGCCAAGGCTTTATCAATTACACAATTGCAGAATGCAATGAAATTTTCTAAAACGCTATGTCATGGATATAATAAAATTATTTAATGGAAAAAGTGTGGAATAACTTATAGTTGTAGTTCGAATTGTGATTACTTTTGGCCTTTTAAAAGATAAGAGTGCTAAGCTGTAATTAGTTCAACAGCGAAATCGCGTCACACTTTATTAGTCATGCCAATTAAAATTACGGTCACAATCTCCTCCGTCAACTAAGAAAAAAGCGTCCATTTTAACTGAAAAATCTGGTACTGACAATTGACCCACACCCACTCATCCCTAAAACTTGTCTCGCTGTTCCAGTCCGGTTCCTGTTCCTGTTCCTTGTCATTTTTGAATTTGTATAAATAGTCTGTACCAGGTCTTCCAGGCCAATGGGGCCGATCAGCTTTTTTTTTCTTTTCTTTCGTCGCCGCCGGCTTTTTCGATCGTTCCCACTGACCGAGAGCCTCGAACAGGTTATTGTCTCAACTACAATCGGAACCAGAACCCGTTTTACTAAGCATCGTTAAGTAATACCCTAGAAAGTTCGCGTGACAGTTCTTGTGACCGGCATACCGTTTTGGTTCAGAGAAATCACGTGACCGGGAAACCATTTTGTTTCTGAGAAATCACGTGACTACTACGAGTGCCTCTGCGAGGAACTATTGAAATTCGTCTGATTGCACTAAGGACCATTTTCGTTTCTTTCTAAGTTTTCAATATGGATGTTCCAACTCTGATGCACAACCTTAAGGAGGAAGTAACTTGCTCTGTTTGTATTCACTTGTACGAAGAACCTAAACAGTTGCCATGTTTGCACATTTTCTGCCTTGAATGCTTGAACGACTTGGCAAGGACGAGCGCCCGCCATGGAAAGATCAAATGTCCACTCTGCCAGATTGAAGTGGCTGTTTCTGAGAGTGGCAGCATGGAAACTCTGCCAGACTGCTTTTACTTGAAAAATGTGCTCGATATTTTGGCAATAAAAGAATGTAACACATCAAAAGTGACTTGTGGAAACTGTGGTCAGAAAAGCGAAGATACAAGTTATTGTTTTAACTGTGGCAAGTTTTGGTGCAAAGATTGTATAAACGCGCACAACATCTTGAGGGAAAACAAAGAACATCGTGTTCTGGCGCTCACAGATTTTCAAGAAAAAGACTTCCAGGATGTTCTCCAGCGTCCGGCATTTTGCCGGAAAGAGCTTCACGAGAAAGGAGTGTTGAAGTTTTACTGCAAAGAGTGTGAAGTTCCCGCTTGCCAGACTTGCGTAACTTTGGAGCATAACAGACATGAGGTAGAACATTTGGAAATAGCTACAAGAGCGGTGAAGGACAGCCTCGCGACTCAACTTGAGACTACAAAGAAATCATGCCAGACAATGTCCATTCACATTCGAGAACTGGAGGAACAGACCCGCATTACTGAACATCGCTCACAAATTGTGAAGGATCAAATACAGCAAACTGTTCATACAATGATCTCGACTCTACAGCAACAAGAACGAAAGTTAGTAATGGAAGTGGAAAACCAGACAAAGGAAGCAATTGAAATGTTCGCGAAGGACAAAGCTAAGTTTCAGGATCAACTAAAACAGAGAGAAAAAGTCATCACACAGGTTGAGCGCCAGCTTGAACGCAGTAGTGGTGCAGAACTTGTGCGAGGAAAATCGAGTTTGAATGACTTATTTCGAGAACTTCCGCCCACACCAGCTGTCCTCGCCTCATCGTGTGAAGGGAGAAGTCTGGCCACTGTGTTTTTACAAAACCGAGCATTGCTTCATAGTCTTCAAACTTCAGGCATTGGACGCCTTGATAGAACTGCAGTACAAGCGATTCACTGTACTGTTGAACTAATAAATGAAGCCATTGCCGGGCTGGAAACACGGCTGGAGTTGATCACTCGACGTTTGGATGAAGAACAACGTTATTTCACCAATTTTTCCACGGACATTGTTATTGTCAAGGTCGCGTCTGTACAAGGTGGTACATTAGCCGGTGACATGCAAATTAAGGACAGGAAAAATGGCAGGTACGAAGTGTCATGTATTCCAAAACAAGATGGAGAACATCAGATTACAGCGGTCATAAATGGACAAGAATTTAACGAGTTTCCAACAATTACTGTTACTAAACGTTCCTTCAAGCCTGTTGGTTGCCTTTCGCGAGGAAGTCGCCATCCGTGGGGTTTAGCTACGAATAACTCGAATGAAATCTTGTTAAGTGATAAGAGAAAAGATCGAATTTTAGTCTTCAATGAGAAAGGGGAGTTTATCAGGTCTTTTGGACAGCAGGTTAGATACCCAACTGGATTAATATGTGATAACGCGGGTAGGATTTTTGTTGCTAACAGGGGTAATAACAAAATATTGGTTTTTAATCAAAATGGAGAATATGTTTCAACTTTGAACGAATCCGGATCACTTAGCGAACCCCGGGGGATATCACTAGATTCTGAAGGAAATGTTATTGTCTGTGATACTGGCGGTAAATGTGTTAGAATTTTTTCTCCAAATGGCAACATTCTCAGAACAATAGGGAAAGGTTGGTTGTCTCAACCGAAGGGATGTTTATGTTATGAGAGTAAAATCTTTGTCTCTGATTCTGAAATGCATGTTATCAAGGTTTACGATAACAAAGGAAGATTTCTGTATGAATTTGGAAAATATGGGACCAAGGATGGGGATTTAAATCAGCCAGTTTGTCTTGCAGTGGACAAAACAGGACACCTCCTGGTTTGTTGTGCAGGAAGCCATACTGTGCAGGTTTTTACTCTAGACGGAAAATTTGTCACCAAGGTTGGTGAATATGGAAAAGAGTTGGGTCAGTTTTACAAGCCAACTTCGGCATTAGTGCTCAAAAGCGGTCGTATTGTTGTTTGCGAGTTAGGAAATAACCGCTTGCAAATGTTTGAATAGATTATCCTTTGAAGAACAAATTCTACAAGGTTTAGAACTTTTGTAACCCCAAAATTGTATCGAATTTCCGCGGCTAGGGGGTGTCAAAATCAGTAAGCCATAGATAACTGTACATAACAATAACAGTTGATACCATTTGAGAAAGAGCACAATTTTTAACTGATAGCTGAGATCCAATATCTGTAGAATTTACTGTTAGCTAAGAAATAGGATGAAATTCTAACTGAGATTGCTGAAATTAAACTGATGGGTGAGGTTACAGTACATGTACCTCATTCAATCCTGCCCCAACAGGTTCGTTGAATTTAAATTCTGTACGGTCGAACTTCATTTAATTTCCAGTTAAATTCTCGCGTTGATATAATTTAAGCTTCGAACTCGTCTGGGTAATGATAACAATTTCTGGTATGTCCTAAAAAGAAAGGAAGTACCTGTAATTCCGTATAACTGTTAGTGTGATATGAAAAGGAGTAAATTTTGTTGCACTGTCAGTTTAATCTTTAGTAATAGTCACTGATATCGCACTATTAGTTTGAATTGGTTGTAAATTATAAAAAAATAAAAAGATATACACAGTTGGATGTAATTCACTAAACTCTGTTGATCAGATTCCGTTGTTTCGGTAAAGCTGGGTGCTGTTTATTATTTTTTTCGACAATTATCCACTGGAAAGCGTTATATCCTACTCAACTTCCCTGTAATTACCTGACTTTCCAAAGTCCGTCCATGCCAGAAAAATGTCACCTCGTTTCCTGTATCTACTTTTCAGATATTCAAATATCTTCTACTAATGAGGTTATCCTTAGCAGACCGAAATTATCTAATTTTGTGAAGACACCTCACTGCAATTGTTTAAACCAGTTAAAACCTCTCCACAACGGCCACCTTGGGGAAAGAGGAAAGTGGTTGTGAACGCAGAACTTAACGTTACTCACAGGACGGTTTTGTGAATCACGTATCCTCTCGTTGTCACAGATATTCTAAACGCGTTTCAAACATTCCCCAGAATGATGTTCGTGACGCAGTTTATTGTAAACAGCATTTATTGAAGCGAAGCGATGTACATAGATGATGCGAAGCGTAACGAATCAAATATCGAAGCGATGTATAGAAGCGTTGTAAAGAAGCGTTGTTGAGAAACGATTGAGAAACGGTGAAAACGGTGAAACGGTTTCGAAAACTAAGAAACAAATAACGAAGTAGAAACTACAATTAGGCTAGCTAGAAAACTACTA
>Ga0126338_10001113_pt1 | contig 16763 bp, 10 predicted proteins | sample OrbCmetagenome_2_FD_92529 | JGI IMG/M metagenome (GOLD analysis project Ga0126338, IMG submission 92529) | Coral microbial communities from Petempiche,Puerto Morelos, Mexico - Orbicella C C metagenome | ecosystem: Host-associated > Invertebrates > Cnidaria > Coral | place: Petempiche,Puerto... | reverse complement strand
GACGTTAAAGAACCCACACACTTATCGCAAAGAGTAGGGCATGGAGTTCCCGGTGTTGTGGCCTGGTCTTGTTCCGAAATTACATTGGGGGCATCTGTAAAAATAAATCCTCATTCGTTGTAATTGCAGTCTGTCTAAGACCCCCGCAAAGTATTGTAAAGCGCATTGAGCATATGGAAATGCGCTATATAAATACCGTCATTATCATCTTTAGCAAGTCGATTTATTGTTTTGATACTTCGCGTGCATTACTGTGTTTTGGTAAAAACAAGTTAAATAATATTTAATTGTTATATACCATGTATGTATGGAGTTACATCTTCATCAAAGTGTACAATTCTACAGAACTTGGCCCAATTCCTTGCTCGCTCCTTGAATTGCTCAGGGGATTTGTATTGTTCCTTGCCAGGCTCAGCTTCTAGCGCTCCAAATAGCTCACCAAACCCCTAAAAGTATGATTCAGTTGTTTTATTCTGTTTTATAATTTCCATGTAATCTTTGTTGGCATTAGCAAATTGAAATACCTTTGACTCAGTAGCTTTTTGTAATCAGTTAATGGAAGAGGAGAGGTAAAATTAGTGTTACCTTCCACAGTTTTTTTACATTTTTGTAAGTGAGGATCCTCTGAGGTGGCAGTCCTTCAAACACAGGCTTAAGATCAAGGTTCTCCAGGATGTTGTAAAGATCTTTTCCTGAAACAAAAGTGAAACTTGATGTTTGAAAATTTACATTGGTTCCTCTAACATCTTGCTTTGTGACAATAATTTGTATATGTCGATAATTTTGAAAATCAGAAGATTCTGTTTTAAAAATTAACTTCAGAAGTGTTTGCCACTATCCAAAATCTTGTTGAAATTAATGAAAAAAATTAGCAAGGTACTTAAGCTTTAGATATGTTGATTCTCTGGCTACTGAATTATTTAGTAAATACCATCGTCTTGTCCACTGTGTTTGGGATAGCCCATCTTCACACTGAACTTCAAAACATTTGAAAGGAACACCAATCTTCCCAAGCTCTTTTTCCAGTACATCCTTTCTTTTCTGATTAAGGACCAGTTCAATGACCTGTGATTTGTCAGAAAGAAAAAAAAGGATAACTTGCAAAATATGTATTATTGTACCAGTTTATTATTGCCTGAAATTAATCCCCTTGCTTTAATATTAACATTTCAATGCATGGCCACTCACTGTCTCATAATGTTGTTCATCCTCAGTCTATCTATCATTGTCATGTTTGTTAAATAAATCGTTCTTTCCTGTTTGTTTGTTAATAATGACCCGACACATTAATGTTTTGAACAATCCATTGAACATTTACATGTAAAAATTGAAAATAAAGTGATACCTGGTGAAAGGGCAGCCCCATTATCCTCAGAAAGAGATGAAGGATGTCAATAATGACATGGTCAAAGGGGACTGACGGCAATGGTTCGTGAATAGATCCCTTTCTTTCTTCGGTGGTCTTTCCAGTACACTGTTTTATGCAATCATGAAGCGTCCTTTGAATTGGCCAGTCTTGTACTGGAAGTAGACAAACATTAAATAACGATTAACGACAATAACAATTATTATAGCCATGTTCTGTTCACAGCCGGCTCTTAGTAAAACCCCTGAACGTAACTTAGATGTAGCTTTATTACGGCAAATTCACTTTGAAAGTAAATTCATCTTTATCAACTTCAAGCGACATATATTTATGTATAGTCAACTTACTTGTGAAATCAGCGATTTTTGCCTTTGTGCAGTAGCACCATACGCAAAAGAATTTTGCTGCAGCTGAGTTAAGTCCATACACCACGGCAAGAAATTTCCAATCAGAACAACAATACCTAGGAGTGAAATTAATTTAGCATATGTTACAAGATATACAAACATCAGGCTTATATCTAGGCGTATGCGTACTGGTCGTTGTCAATGTTTTTGTTCTTCAGTGTCTTTTTATTCTTAAAGCTGATTTCTTTATCAAAACTGCGAACGTCTTGGGCTCAAATAAGATATTAATCTCGCCATCTTGTAAGAATCCACAACACTGTAACAGAATGCAATTGATTTTCTCATGATACTTGATTTCAGTTCGTTCAGTTAGTTATACAGATATTTTGAGTTTGGGTGGCCTTTATGAACAAGACATGCACCATGTTTTACAAAAGGAAATATTTACCATGTCACCGATTAGTGTATTCCATCGACTGTTAGCCCGTGATTTTGGAGCTCTTCAACTTGTGAGAATGTGGCATTCAGGCAGTTTTGTACTTCAGTATAGTCTTCTTTTCCTAAAGTAAAATTAATTTGAAAATTGTTTTTAACTCGGAGAAAATTAAAGCTAATGCTTTCTCGAGACCAAAACAAAGTTTCCTACCATTTAAAGGTAATTTTGTATGCGGCCAAAATAACTCGAAATACCGTGACTGAGCCCCTTTATGTTTGCTTACAAATTCAAGGGATTATTAAGGTCCTTACCATTGCACAAAGCAATAGTGTACTGATAGTCACACCCGTGATTTTCCTCTTCCAAAATACTGAATACAGCCATCACTGTTCCAATCTTGTTACTTGTTCTCCGGCCATCAGCAGCAAAGCGGAGGCTGATTTTGTAGCCATTTGCTTGTACAGCTTCTTGGACTTGTGGGATCAATAGGAGCTGCTGTAGAATGTCCTTTATGTTGCGCCAGGCACCGTGTCCCTTTTTGGCCTGGATAAGAAAATGTCTATGTTAACGTTTAGAGTAAATAAAACGGAAATAACAATTAAGAATTTGTTAAAAAAAATTGTTAATGAAGGTTAGGTCATGTAATTTTCGATTTAGAAAAAATAAGTAACATCCATTGGCATGGTTGGCTAATAATAATTAACAACAAATAGCATACCCTCTTACGATTGCGACACAAGGAATTGCAGTTTACCGTTACCTTGAGAGCTAAGTTTCATCGGAAATGTCCAATCGGAAACTGGAAAAGGCTCGGAAAACGTTGGAGTACCAGGAGGATAATTTTTCATACCCTCCAAAATGCTAAAAAAAAAAAATCGCATCCCGCAGGTTCGGAGAATACCGCAATACCGCATTTCGAGATTAGAATTACCGAAATACCGCAAGGAAAATGCGGTTCGGAGAATACCGCAAACCACAATGTTCCCCACAGTAACTGTATCGTCTTGAAAGAGAAATAAGGTAGAAAGAAACATACCTCTTTAGGGACAAACTCCTCGATTCCTTTAATTGATTCCAAAACCAAGCTCTTTATTTTACGCTTTTTTTTGTTTCTCCCTGATCTCGTCAACAGCCAGAATCCTTTTTGCGTTGCGTTAAAAGGAGCGTGTTGCTTGTCAAGTTTGGCTAAAGCCTCATTCAGGTGAACGACCAGCGAGTTGTTCTGGAGTTTTAAAAACTCGTTTTCGCTACGTAGCCGTCTGATTTCAGCTTCGTACACCTCAACAAGGGGAAAGTGCGTTGAATACGCATTTGACGAGGGCGTTATTTTAAATTTGGAGAACATCTTGCTCCTACAAGTGATTGTGGACTTATGATACTTTTTTCGTGTGCTGGTCTGTGTGTGCGGGCCACAAATGTATAGTCAAATATTTTATGACAGTGGTAATATCTGGAAAGAAAAGATATGGTCACTTTGGCGTGAACTGTCTTATCTTTGTTAGTTTTCTCGGCTCTAAAGTAGGCGTCGCCAAGCAATAGAACAACGATTGCGATTTCTAAAAGTCAGGTAGAGCGGTTTTGACTCAAGTAAGCGTATTCAACCCCAAATAAGAATATTTCGTTTGACACTGCGCCGCCCACGGCGCTTTCGGCGTGGTAATTAATAAGAAGGTAAAGTAATCAAAGAATGTCAAGACGAAGTACCATAGATAATTCGGCATCTGGATGGCTTTAAACAAAGACGAATTATCAGACTAACTAACCAAGCGTTTGCCCAAGTTCGTCTGTGCATGAAGGATGATCCGTCTCAAGCCATTCTAACATAACTATATTGTCAAATTTTGTATGTTTTTTTTGGGTGCGCCCTACGAGTTTTATCTGCTGTCGACGTATGAAAAGAATGGTTTTTTTGTATAGCAACACGGCATCTTCGTAGTCACTACTAATTTTACAAGGAAATCGGCTTTTTGTTGTAAGCATTATTTTCACCCAGCGAAAAGCCTTTAGGCCTGTCCAAACGGGAAATGTTTCGCGACCAAACATCATCAAACACTGTTCGGTGACCAAACATTGTACTGTTTGGCCACCTTGTTTGGTGCTGTTTGATCGTGTTTGGTCGTGTTTGAAATTTGAAATTTTATCAAACATTCAATCAAACAAGATAAAACATTTCTTTTGTTCTCGTGTTTGATGGGCGATGTTTTGTTCGTTTGGGCAGCCGTATCAAACATGTTTGGCGCGCGTATGCGTCCCACGCTTGCTCGGCGGCTTGTATCCATAGTTTGTTCTGTGTTTGATCAAACATGTTTTAACCGTTTGGCCACTCACTTCAACATCAGCATGTTTGGTCACGAAACAATGATTGATGACGTTTGGGCGCCAAATATTTACCGGTTGGACAGGCCTTTAGTGATCCTCAGTAAAAGCGCACTTTTTTCGCGTCACGCTTGTCGGACCAAGCGAAAGAGGGACTACTCGTAGTCTGGTGATGAAACTCACTAGCCTACAATACAGCGCAAAAATAATGCAGGCGCATTAACTTCCTTTTGTATTTTTTCGGCTACTTGTGAGAAAGCGACGCTTAAATTCAGCAAATGCAAGAACTTCCCCGGGAGAACATCTTGTTTTGGTTTTGGTGTTACGCCACGAGTGAAAAACCGCTCTAATTGACTTTTAGAAATCGCAATTATTGTTCTTTTGCTTGGCGACGGGAGCTTTGGAGTCGACAAAACTAACAACGAAATGACAGTGCACGACAAAGTGACCATATCGTTTCTTTCAAGATATTATCAACGCGACCAACATAAAGTTCATAACTGTACACTCACCCATCATATGGTGTGATTTCGGTTGTCATCGTGAGCAAAAGAAAAGGCATTAAAATCCGTGGAGACATTATTCCCAGATAACAAATTTATTTGACATTTCTCATCACACATTACATTGTTTGTCCATATCGGATTCTTTCACACATCATTCACATAAATTTATTTCGCATAGTATCTCTCTCTCACTGGGTCCCGTCTCTCCGCTCTCTTGTCCAACGTTCAGGATTCTCCGCTTGCGACCCTGTGGATTTAACAAAAGAAACGCAATTTCACTATTGGAACAGACCCAAACGCCACAAAGGTTTAAAATGATCTTCGAAACAAATGAAAACATCATATACTTACTGTTATCAGAGCTCTTTAACAATTCTCTGATAGTTGGCTGGTCCATTATGAATAACACCATTAAACAAACCATCAAGTCCCTGTTAAGACAGCACCGATACTGAATGAGAGGCAACCACAGACAGCACATCGGCAATTAAGCAGAATTTCGCAATAACACATTGGTTTTAATCGTCACCTCACTACTTACCATCGGTCCAAATGATCTAAAATTGGGCTTTCCTGAAAACCAGTGCAAATTTCGAGCTTTAGTTGAAGTTCATTATATGTGTGCTAAGCGGTAAGAGTTTATGTATAGCATGTCCAGTATTTGATATGAAAAAGTTTGATGCAAAGAATTTGTCTTTTGTGTATGAATAAGAGGTGTATGAGTAATGAGTTTTGATCCTAATATACTTCATACAATATGTTTCTACTTACAGCATCTAAAAGGGCTAAGTGCCCCTCGAGGTATGCCCCTAGCTCCTCCAGTAAGTGCGCCACTTGATCGTCAGTAACGAGTAGCTACATAAAGAACAATTTTCACCTTACAAGAATGTTTGATTTTCTTGGATCCCAATTAAATGACAAAGACTTGTAGCAGAAATTAGATTGCCTTACCGTTCGTATTTGATTTGCCATTCAAGATTAAATCAGAGCAACTTCTGCTTCAAAGTATAACGGCACACTCACACTGCTAGAGCTAAGCTCGGCGATTTTGTTCGCGCTACAAGCAACGTGCTGCGTTAGTGATTCAAATTTCATTGGGCAACAAAACAACTTACTTAAGTAAAGCCCGTGGCTTTTCTTTTGTCATCTATTAAATCATTGTAAGTGTGATTTGTAGGCCTAAAAGACCCATGGGAGAAATGCAACACCGTGGGAATGAAGTTTTGTCTAGGTATTTCGTAGAAAGTTATTTGGATTCACTGTGTTTATCTGTCAATGTGAATGAGTTTCAACATTGTAAAAGCCCTCATACCATTGCAGCTTACTCAGATTACATCATCGAGAAATGAAATGCAATTCAGTATTAATCACTGGGCTTTAATTTACAGACCTAACTGGGAAACCTATCATGCCTAAAAAAGAGATGAACAAGCTATTTTAGAACTGATAATTGTATTACATACATACATACATCACTTTATTTACCCTCGGATTTCAGAGTAGCTTATGCAGCTAATATCTCTGAGCATTTAACCATCAGATGAGAGATAGACCACCACACCGGGAACTACGTCTCCTACTCTATTTTTACTCAAGAGAAACCTTGATCTAAGGAAAATCATGGAACCAAACTACCTAAGGCTCTGAGGCGTTCCCTTGCAGTGGTACAATGTATCTACCATGAATCGCGGCATGGATGTAAATGTCTTATTACAGACACCACAACATGCCCTTCGGCTTGTTATGTGGTGACCGTATCTGACGTGTTTGTGAAGTGTCGAGTACTTTGCGAACGAACGTGAGCAAAGTAGGCATTGGTGACAACTGATGAGCACAAAATGTAAGACCAGAGGTTTAATTTTAACCCGCGTGTCGAAAACTTGACAAAATTTCGTTCCCACGGTGTTGCATTTTTCCCACAGTTCTTCTCGGCCTACAAATCACACAATTATTTAATAGCTACGACTGGCGGAAATTGGAAATGGTTAATCGTTTTTGTCACGAAAAAACCCTTAGTCGACATAAAAGAAGTGGGTTGGACTCCTATTTACAATTAACAAAACACTTTGAGAAGGCGGAAATTAAAACTTTTATCAGCATCTTGTGTAAAGTTGTTTGAATTGGTGCTGGTAACGTAGACCGCTTTTACGTTCGAAGTATTGTAGTACCCGAGTGCACTGTTAAGTTACGTTATTACTCAGGAATTTTTAAGAACACGAGACAAGTACCTTGAGAACCAAGCACTTCTCCGGTGTTATATTCAATTAACGTTTAAAAAATAATGGGCGAGAGTTCAACATCAGAGCGTAAAACGGTGCATTGACCGTGCTTTGTTTTGTTTCAGAAAACAGTCCTAAGAAAATACGCGCACTGATTGGTTACTGCGCTTTTCAATAACATGCGGACTCTAAATTTCAAAGCTCAACCGACAGATGCATTTTTTTCTACATACGGACTCTAAAATTCAAAGCTCGAGCGACAAATGCGTTTTTCGCTACCGACAATCAAATGTTCGGCGGCTCCTCCCAGCTTCCGGCTACTGCCGAACACCGTGTCGTTGTCTGAAATGTGCTCAACGATTTGATTACCGCGCGCTCGACAGTGGTCGGAAGTTGGGACGAGCCGCCGAAGATTTTATTGACTCTTGCGAAAAACCTATTTGTTGGCTGAGCTTTGAATTTTAGAGTCCGCATGTTATTGAAAGGCGCAGTAAAAATCGTGTTTCTATAACTCGATGGAAACACAAAGCTAGCGCGAGTTGTTGACGTAATGATAGCTCGTGCAAAGAGAATTTAAATTTTGATGATCAAAGTAAACAAATTGTTTTCGCGTATCTCGTGATTTTTTAGCCATTTGAGGAGTTAAAGAACTAGGAAAAGTGTTTATGTAAATGTTTGTCCGTTCAGTACAGGTATTCAGTCGCCTAGATAACCAAAGCAAGTTCCAGACGTTGACAATTTACGGCCGCTATACTGGTGTTCCAGGAAGAAAACCCCAATATGGCGGCTCCGTAATAAGCTCTGTAAACTTGTGCGAAACATTTCGACGAATATCAGAAGTTTGGGACAACGCATAAACCGTAAACTTGGAGAAGTGTCTTCTTTATTTATCTTCTATACTATCGCAATTTTTTGACTTAATCCACTGAATGATTTTCGCTTTATTTTTTAATTGCGTCACAGTGAAAACACTCTATAAACATTTTATCCCTTTATCCGTTTTGGAGTTGTTACGTGAATAACACGCGGAGGTCTGTGAGCGATTAAACTTTTTATTCTTTGCCGAAAGGGGCGAATCATTCAGACAAGTTCATTATACGTCGTAAGTTATAACGGTCTCCTGAACATAAGAGTTGTTAATATTTAAATCAAGTTACCCCTGACGTGGCCAGTTAAGTCAAATATAAAGAGCGTGGCCTTTGAAAAACGTCCTCGAGTTGTGTCGGTGATAAGGACTGGCTTAAAATGTCGATCTGGTCTAGCTCCGGCTTTGCAGTATTTCCATAATCAAAGCAAGTGCTAACATGAAATCTTTTGGGTGAGAGAATAATTCAGCAAAGTGAAACAATCGGCAAATTTGTCGCTTGTTGAGCATAACTGAATTTTGGTCCAGTATTAATATAAACGGCTTAAGGAAACAGCACACTTCCTATACCAGCTTATACCTAAAAGTGAACTAATTCTAAACTAAAAGCATATTATAACTCATTTAATCTTAATTACCTGGCAGCTTTCTTCGAAGTTCCGCAAATATATTACAGCATCTCCTTCATCTTGTAGGTGTTGTACATTCCAATCAGAAAATTTAAGGGAATGAAAGAGGGGAATAATTCTTTTTCCAGTTTAAAGCCACACTAAAATTCCAACAGTGATACCAAACAACAGTGGTGATATCATCGATAGCCGCAATGGTGACCTCTACCAGCCACCCCAGCGTAACAATTTACACACAACAAATTGTACCCGTAACACCTCCCCTCGGGGGAATTTGAAGTTACTTCGCTTTTTACGATCGTTCAAATTTCCCGCTAGAGAAATTTTGGAAGTCCCTTGAGCATTTTCAAGCTGCTGCCGCCATTGTTAAAAAATGGCCATATTAGGTTAATTTTGGGCTGTAAAACAAAGTTAGCAAAATGGACCTGCTTTACTTGATACGGCTTGAGGTAGCTGACACTCTTTTAGAGGCAACTGGGAGGCCTGGAATGAAAATCGACATTTCTCCTACCAATACGCTTAAATAACAAGTTTTCAGTCTAAATAGCTCTCAGTAGTTAAAACTGTGTTTTTGAGAATATTTGGAGGTTCAAATTCCACATCGTCATTTTAGGCCGGGTATCGCTCAAAAGTGGAGTTTCGTGTTGTTACAAGTTAAGGTAGCTAATACTGTAAGCAGTTCCTTGTCTAAAAAGCTTTTCGTAGCTGAAGCTGCGTTTCCGACAACATTTGAAGGTTTGAATCGTAAATCGTCATTTTAGGTCGGTTTTCGCTCAAAATGTGAAATCTTAAGTATTTTGAGCTTTAGGTAGCTGGAACTCTGTTTCTGAGGCAACTGAGAGGCATGGAGTGAAAATCAACATATCTCGTGCCATTACGCTCAAATTAGAAGTTTCCGGTCTAAACAGCTTGAAGTAACTAAAACTGCGCTTCTGAGAGTATTTCGAGGTTTAAATCAGAAATCGTATTTTTAGGTCGGTTTTCGTTCAAATGTGAAGTTTCAAGTTTTCTCCTGCCGTTACGCTCAAATACAATTTCAAGTCGAAACAGCTTGTAGTAGCTAAAAGTTCGTTTCCGACAAGATTTGGAGGTTTAAATCATAACTCGTCATTTGAGGTCGGTTTTTTGTTTAAATGTGCAGTTTAAGGTTTTACAGCTTTAAGTAAATAAAACTGTGTTTTAGAGGCAAGTGGGAGTGATGGAGTAAAAATCGACATTTCTCGTGCCATTTCTCGTGTCAAATGAGCTGTTTCTAGTCTAAGCAGCTTCTAGTAGCTAAAAGTTCGTTTCCGACAAGATTTGGAGGTTTAAATCGTAAATCGTAATTTCAGCTCGGCTTTCGCTCAAAGTGAAGTTTTAAGTAATTACATCTTGAAGTAGCTAAAACCGTGTTTTAGAGGCAATTAAGAGTCATGGAGGGAAGAATCATTATTTTTAGTGTTATTACGCTTAAATCAGCAGTTTCAAGTTTAAACGGCTTGCAGTAGCTAAAAATGCGTTATAAAGAGTACTTCCAGGTTCGAATAGCAAAATCGTCAGTTTACGTCGGTTTTTGCTCCAATGTGCAGTTTCAGTTGTGTTTTAGAGCGATTTGGGAGGCATGGAGTGAAAATCGACATCTCTCTTGCCATTACGCTCAAATTAGTAGTTTCGAGTCTAAACAGCTTACAATAATTAAAACTGAGTTTGTGAGAACGTCTGTTTTCAACTTCAGGTAGTTAACACTGTGTTAAAAAGGCAAGTGGGAGGCAAAGAGTGAAAATCGACTTTTCTCGTGCCATTACAATCAAATAAGAAGTTTCCAGTCTAAAGAGCTTGTAGTAGCTAAAACTCCATTTCCGGCAACATTTGGAGGCTGAAATCGTAATTCGTTAAAATAATCAGTTTCCAGTCTAAACAGCTTGCAATAGCTAAAAGTGCCTTTTTCAAAACATTTGGAGCTTTAAATCGCAAATCGTCATTTTACGTCGGTCTTGGCTCAAATGTAAAGTTTCCAGTATTTAGAGCTTTAGGTGGGTACCACTGTCCTTTAGAAAAAATGGGAGGGATAAAGGAAAAATTGAGAATTATCGTGCCACATTTACCTTTAAATTAGCAGTTTCCAGTCTAAACAGCTTGTAGGAACTAAAACACTCGTTTCAGAGCATGTTTGGAGGTTTAGATTGGAAATCGTCATTTTAGTTTCCAGTTTTACAGCTTTGGTTTAGCTTTGGTTTCGTGTATTTTCAGCTTCAGGGAGCTAAAACTGTGTTTTAAAGGCAACCGGGAGGCATGGAGTGAAAATCAAGATATCTCGTGCCATTACGCTCAAATTAGCAATTTGCTGTCTAAAGAGCTTGTAAGAACTAAAACATCGTTTTTGAGAATATTTAAAGGTTGAAATTGGAAATCGTCATTTTAGGTCGGTTTTTGCTCAAATGTGAAGTTTCAAGTATTTGCAGCTTCAAGAAGCGAAAACTGTGTTTAAGAAACACGTGGAAGACAAGGGGTGAAAATCGACATTTCTCATGCCATACGTTCAAATAAGCAGTTACTAGTCAAAACAGCTTGTAGTAGCTGTGGTTGTGAGAACATTTGGAGGTTTGAATTAAAAATTGTTATTTTAGGTCGGGCTTTGCTCAAATGTGAAGTTTCGTGTATTTTCAGCTTTAGGTATGTATGACTGTGTTTTGGAAAAACTGGAAGGCATGGAGTGAAAATCGACATTTCTTGTGCCATTACGCTTAAATTAGTAGTTTTCAGTCTAAGCAGCTCGCAAGAGCTTAAACTTTCTTTTCGAAAAGATTTGAAGGTTTAAATAGTAAATCGCTATTTTACTTCGGTTTCGCTTAAATGTGAAGTTTCAAGTATTTAAAGCTTGAAGTAGCTCAATCTGTGTTTTAGAGGAAACTGGGAGGCATGATGTGAAAATCGACATTTCTCGTGCCATTACGCTCAAATAAAATATTTTCAGTGTAACTCTTCGTTCCTAATGGAACATAGGTCCCCAACTAGAGCGCGCCACCTAACCCTATTTTGTGCAGTGCAGTTTGCTTCATTCTACGCGAGATGTTTCCTCTCCAACTCTGCCATTCTCGTACGTTGCCAGGTGTGCTGGGTTCTTCCTCTCTTTCGTTTTCCCTGTGGGTTCCACTCCAGTGCCCTCTTGACTACATGTCCATCTAGTGTACTCAACGTGTGGCCGAACCAGCCCCAAGCTCTTTCCCTTATCTCTTGCTCTATCGGTCGCTGCTCTGTTTGTCTCCAAAGCTCCTTGTTGCTAATTTTTCTAGGTCACCAAATCGGCAAGATGTTCCTCAGGCTCTTATTGATGAACACTTGCAATTTCTGCTCCAATCCCTTAGTCAGCCTCCAAGTTTCAGAACCATACAAGAGCACCGCCTTCACATTTGACCCAAAGACTCTCAGCTTGGTCTTGGTTGTTAGTGCTGTAGATCGCCATATTGGTCTCAGCATCGCAAATGCCTGTCTACTTTCCAATTCGTGCCTGAATGTCCTTATCAGTGCCTCCCTTTTTGCTTACAATGCTCCTAAGGTATGTTAACTCATCCACTTCGTCAATCCGCCCCCCTGCAACCGACACTCCTTCGTCACGTTTGGTACCAATACGCATCAACTTTGTCTTGGTGGCATTGATCTTCAGGCCTAGCTTTGCACCTTGCACCTCCAAGGCCCGTGTCTTCTCCCTAATATCTTGAATTCTGTGCGATAGTAGGGCCAGATCGTCGGCAAAGTCAAGATTTTCTTAGGATGTTAGAGAGGTTAACTGAATACCTCTCTTCCTGTCAAAGGCTGTCCTTGTCACCCAGTCCAGGGCGACCAGAAACAGCAGGGGAGATAGCAGGCAGCCTCGTCTTACACCAGTCCTCATATTTAATGGTTGCGTCCTCTGTCCATTGTGAACCACCTGTGCGGAAAAACCTTCATAGAGTGCTCTGATGATGGTGACCACCTTAGTAGCTAAAGGTGCGTTTCTAAAAAATATTTGGAGGTTTAAATCGTAAATCGTCATTTTACGTTGGTTTTCGTTCAAATACGAAGTTTCGTGTATTTACAGCTTCAGGTAGCTAAAACTGTTTTAAAGGCAACTGGGAGGCATGTAGTGAAAGTCGACATTTTTTGTGCCATTACGCTCAAATTAGCAGATTGCAATTGGAACAGGTTTTTTTTTGTTATTTGGTTTTAATTTTTTAACAAACACAATATACATAGGAAAAAACTAAACAAATAAAAAAGGAAATAATAACATTACAGCACAATACTTACTTACACTACAATATGATCGTTACGACTACTTACATCGTTGTTTACATAGTTAAACAATACGGTTTGGAAAATGTCCAGTTTTTTTATCTTTAAAGTTTTAAGCAAAAGGTAGCACTACGAACGCTGCTGTATATGTACAGTATAAACATTATATCAAACCAAAAAACATTACTTACTTAACAAAACAAAGAAACCACGTCGTCAGTGCATGTTGAAAGGATTTTTGGAAAGCAGTAAGAGACTTGTTTTTAAATGCAATTTCTTTTTGTATTTTTAATTTTTTTTTAGAAGTTGGAGAAAAATGTGAAAAAAGAGCTTTTCGTCGTGCAGGCAGGTGCAGTATATAGAAAATTTCGCAATTAGAAGCACAGAGCTCAAAGAGTATCTATGTTCCGTTTTTTCAAAAACACTGTATAAAATCATACTATTTGATAATGCAAGTTGCTGCTTCGCTTTATTTGTCCACGAGTCTTGAAAGGTCTTCAAAAAAGCTATAACGGAAGAGCAGCGTAAGAACATATGATCTAGGGAGTTTGTATCAGCCACGCATTAAGGACATACATCGTTGTCAGACATTTTGGCTCTAAAAAGAGACATTTTAGTTGCGAGAATGTTGTGTGTTATCTTATAATAAAACGTTGTTATTTTAATGTCACACTTGATCTGGAAATGTAATTCATACACTTTTTGGACGGTTTCCGTGGTGAAACCATTCTTTAAGATTTTGGTTTTAGCAGTAGGTGGTACGAAGAATTTCTTCAAAAGCAAGTTGTACACATATTTAGTGGAAATGATTTTTTCTTTTTCTGCACTTTCTGGGCATTGCGAAGGAGGACTGTCAGATACTAACCTCCAAGAAGTCGAGATAGCATAAGACCGAAGAAGAGGGTGAAGGGCGTTTTGAGCTTAAACTTATAACAAAAGTTTTTAAAGGACTGGAATTTAGCGTCCTCTTGAAAGAGATTCTGGATTCGTATTATATTTTCGTCAAACCAACTTTTGTAGAATACAGGGTTAACATTAATTAAAATTTTTTGATTATTCCAAATTACCTCTTCATAAGTGATGGAAGTCTCACTTCTCACAGAATCTTTAGTCATTTGCCATTCGTCAACATAAAAAGGTGGTATGTTGCCGACCTGCAGCGTGTTAATGTCATAGTTACAATTTGTCAAGAAGTGTAATCCAGCATATCTCTCTAGGGCTGCGTTAGAGATGATTTTCCAGGATGCTACGTTTTCGGATTTTATGCGTGGTATCCATGCGACTCTATGTTTTCTCTCGCCAATAATAGTTGATTTCTTGATTTTAGGCGGCTTCTTATCCCAAATAAAATTAAAAATTATTGAGTTAGTTTCTTTAATTAGTTGTGCAGGGATGACGAGTACAGATGCATTGTAAATTAATTTTGAAAGACCCAACTTTTTAACGATGTTTATCTTACCAAGAAGCGTAAGGTTTCATCTCTTCCAACTATTTAAAGTCTTTTCTAGGTTCCGGATTTTCTGTATAAAATTTAACTCAGTTGCTTTACGCGAATCGTATGAGAAAAAAATACCAAGGGCTTTTATTGGGTCTTGTGGCCATCGAAAACCGAACGGAGTTTCGAGGTTGTTTTTCCAACTACCGAGCCACATCTCTTCAGCTTTTGTAGCATAAATTTTTAAGCCAGAGAGATTTTTAAAGTTATTTAGAAGTACCAGTAGTTCTGGTATAGAATCCAGTTCTCGCACGTATAAAGACGCTTTGATTTCTTTCTCACCTACTTTAATTCCTTTTATCGTATTTTTGTTTCTAATTGCATTGCCAAGAACTTCGATACCTATCACAAAACGCAATCCGGACAGAGGGCAACCTTGTCTGACACCCGTCTCCAAAGCAAAAAATTCTGACGCATGGCCATTGTTTAAATCACAGCTGTGACGTTATTGTAAAAGATTTTCACCCAGTTTATACCGTCAGGTCTAAAATTAAACTCGTTAAGGGTGTCGATAAGGAAATCTCATTCAATAGTGTCAACAGCTTTTCGAGAATCAATAAAAAGGGAAACTCCCGGGACATTTTTCTTGTCTGTATATGACATATTGTCCAAAATTAAACGAACGTTTTCTCCGATATAACGACCTTTAATGTAACCGGTTTGGTCAAAGTTAATCATTTTTGGAAGAATTTTTTCTAATCTCTTCGCAATTGTTTTCCTCAGTATCTTATAGTCAACGTTAAGAAGAGAGATGAGTCTAAGATTCTCCAGTTATGTGGTGTCTTTTTCTGGTTTCGGGATGACTGTAATAATCCCTCTTCTTTGAGAAATTCACAAAGTTCCTGTATCAAAAGCAAAGTTAAAACTGTTCCCGGCGATTTTTCGTTTTGGAAATCGTTTAAGGCTTTTAGGCATTCTTCAGCGGAGACCTTTCCTTGACACATTTGCTGGCTCGTATTCTCTAAAGGGGTAATGTTTTCGAAGAAAGAGTTGCCTGTATCGTTTTAATTTTCAGGATGCGTGGTCCAAGTGTAAAGAGCTTTATAAAATTCCATTTGCTCTCGCAGAATCTCGAATTGATCGTTTGTGACGGTGCCAATAGAGCGTTTTAATTTTGCAATTGTCTTTTTTTCATAGTTTCTTTTCTTACGGTTATAAAGGTAATGGTTGTTGCGTTCGCCGTCTTCGTACCATTTCACCTTACTTCTTAGAACTGTACCTTTTGCCTTGTATTGCATAATCCTCTTTAGGCGTAGTCTGATGTTTTGAATTTCACAAATTATATATTTGTTATTTGGTTCTGCTTCAGCTGTTTTAAACAGATGATTAATGCGGTTCTAGAGAATGTTTTCAGAGGATTTTTTTTCTCTAGATTTGTTTTTGGAACATTTCACGGAAAAACCCCTAATCTCCATTTTAATCAGCTCCCATCTCAGATTTAAATCTTCGACATTAATGTACTTTTGCTTCAAATTTTCGAGTTCTACAGGCAACATTGAAACGTAATTTTCATCATGGAGTGACTGATTAAATTTACAAAAACCTGGACCTTTTTTTGTTTGAGTTCTTCACTTTTAAAGTGAATAAACATAGCAGAGTGGTCCGTTTCAGGAGCGAAAGTGATTGTGCATTTGTTTGTCAGGTTCAAGCTGTCCGGAAATTAGAAAATAATCAAGAAGACAATGTCTTTTTCAAGACTTATTTCGCCACGTAAACTTCTCTTCGTTTGGGTTTCGTTGCCTCCAGATGTCAGTTAGCTCATACATATCACATAATTTATTAATTTCTAGAATTACTAGTATCTTCCGGGAGAAAGGATTGCCACCCCTCTTATCTGTGTCAGTCAACGTACAATTAAAGTTGCCACCTATGATTATTGTTTTTTCTGCATAGTCTTTAAGTTGATGTTATAGTTCTTTGAAAAAAGAAGACTTGTTGATAGACATCATTTGGTGCGTAAATGTTTACAAGTACAAGTCATGTACCAGAAAACATCCCGTCTAAAATTATGTATCTACCGTTTTTGTCGGTAATTTGTTTTTCAATCTTGAAATTTAATTTTGGATGAAAGAAAATCATGGTCCCTTTGCTATGATTTGTACCCTGATTAAAGACAATTTCGCCTCCCCATTCTGCTTGCCAGGCGTTTTCGCATTCTTTTGAACTGTAAGTTTCTTGAGAGAAGGTAAAGGAGCTGTTTTGATGATGCAGCCACCTAAATACGGCGCGACATTTTAGCGATTTGTTTAGTCCTTGACATCTACTGATAGGCCTTTGATATCACAAAGATTAGTCATTACGAATTAAAAATCCCAGATTACCAACAAACCGCT
>Ga0126338_10001112_pt1 | contig 16768 bp, 2 predicted proteins | sample OrbCmetagenome_2_FD_92529 | JGI IMG/M metagenome (GOLD analysis project Ga0126338, IMG submission 92529) | Coral microbial communities from Petempiche,Puerto Morelos, Mexico - Orbicella C C metagenome | ecosystem: Host-associated > Invertebrates > Cnidaria > Coral | place: Petempiche,Puerto... | reverse complement strand
ATTATTATTAGTTATTATTAATAATTATTATTTTGAAGTTCTCTATTATTTTGATTGAAGAAATAGTTTGTAAGTTAATATATGGTTGTTGTGTATTTGCAGTAAATTGTCCTGGCTGTTCACCAAGACACAACCATTCAGACATTCAGTTTCAGAAATGACAATAATGTGTAACCTGTAGCTGATAAATGAATTCACTTATTGTTTACGACCCATACTGCATTTGGCTGCTACAGAGGCAGAAGGGAAAGGGTTAGTCATCCTATTTTATGCACTGATTAATTCTACATCATTTCTTATAATCCATTGGACATTTTCGCTTGCACAAGATTGGTCTAAACACGTCACGACTGAATATGCCCCAGCTAAAACTGGAGAATATCCAAGCGATATTCCCCAATTTTCAAAATTGCACATGTTGCAAAAAATATTTGAAGGACAATAAACACAAATTATAACCTCCATTTGGCACAAAAATATGCTGGGATGTTCTCAGAAAACTGTTTGCTTCTCAGAACAGATAATGTCCGAGGACAAATATCCAAGGATATGTTTGCACCAAATGGAGGCTAATTTGTGTTTTCATCCATGTATCCAATACTTCATATTTTTGCTCATGTGTTTCCAGTTTAAAATTACTACCCTTATGGTGTTATCCACTGGATCTTTTTATTTAATTAAATACTATTGTTCCTTTGTTGCTCAATTAATTGCCTCTGTTCCTCTTGGGGCGCAGGGAGAAAAATGACGCAAAAAAAAGCAGGGGAGAAGTGAGCATGGGAACACAAGAAAATGCTCACTCCTTGTACCAAGCCTCTCTCCCCTTTATTTTGCTCTGCTATTTTTTTGCACTTTGACCCAATTAACTGAATGCCTGGAAGAGGCTACTTTTTTAAAAATATTATTTTTACAAATTATGCAATTTTATTTACACGACGAACACTTACACTACTTACAGCACTAATATTATATTAATGTTGCAGTTCCTAGGGAGTAATGCTTTAATTATCCCGACAAACACAAGCAATAAACAGGCATTCTATGGTGTAAAGGGGGGAACACCGCTCCGCAATGGGCATGACAGACGAACTTCCATTGCATGACCAAATGCCAAACTTATCTCCCCAGCGGTTAATTCTGCACTGGATCGGACAAGTTGGTGAGGCCAAAAGCTTGCGCGTCCTAGTAGCGTAACTCTAAACAGCAATACGAGCTGACCTCCGGTCAGCATCATGCTAGAGTGTAGACAGTTCTCAAGCCTTACTTATCTCCCCAGCACTACGAGCCGACTCTGCCGGCACATGCTGGATCGGACAAGAAGAGGCATAAAAGAGCGTTAAATAGTGCCACTAAATTAGCGAAAACGAAGCTTGGGGAAATCGCTGCAAGACTTAACCGCCACTGATACCTGCGGAAAAAATATTATTATTTTTATAAATAATGCAATTTTATTTACAACACGAACACTTACACTACTTGCGGCACTAATATTATACTTACATTTACTCTTACACTGTACTTGCTCCTTACACTACTTACACTTACACTATTTATACATGCACTAGTCACAATACATGTATTATAATACAATCACGCTAATTAAATTACAGTTGGCTGACTTACAATGCTCTTTTTTTATTAAAGATAAATTGCATAAATGTACAAGTTACATACTTGCTACATTTTATTTCTCTACAATGCACTTAATTATGCTATACTTTTATACTGGAAGAGGCTACTCAATTAACCATTTTTTGGTTATTTTTCTAGAGAAAGAAAGGAAAAGAAATGCAAATTTTGAGGCAGGAAGTCTCAACTGGAATTAATGGAAGAAACAAACCAATCTGATTGACAATTACCTGGTCTCTTTGGTACACAATACAAGTTGAAGGTTTGTAGCTGGACAACCTGATGGCTTCATCCAAAATAGGTTTGTAATACACTAAACGGGTTGGCTCAATACCACAAGATGCAGTCACTACCACACGTGGCTACATGATAACAATGCATTTTAGTAAATAAATGAGTAATATTTATTAATCTAATATTTTGCATACTGTGATAAATTGCTAACTATAATGTCATTATTTACACTAACTTAAAGAACAAACTTCCATATATTCTTTTGTTATATTTTACAGTAATCATGTATCAGTAATCATGTAGACAGCAGAGGGCAGATTCCTTGCCCTTAAAGCCAGGCGTGACTTTCACCTGCGACAACTGCAACAGAGCCTGCTGATCAGGCACTGCTACTCAACCACAAACTAAATCATGGTGCAGAAGTCCATTGTCTACCGAGACAGACGTACACCAACAACAAACATCAATGAAAACAGTGAAATTTAATCCATAAGAAACTAACTGAAGAAAATTTTTTTTTTCAAAAAGTAATAAACATTACATGAAATTTTCTTTACTTACCTCAGCATGCTCAATTCTCCTTGCTAACTCCTGAGCAGCAAAACCCCCAAACACAACAGAGTGGACTGCACCAAGTCGAGCACAAGCCAACATGGCAATAATAGCCTAGAGAACACCCAGAACTAATAATTAAAATAATGATCTGATTATTAACAACTGCCAAAGAGAAAGAGTTGACAGCACCAAGCAGGTGTCCATAGAGCAAGTAAGTTTCATTGCTATAATAATGATAATTACTGCCAAACTGAGTGAAAACGCCAACTCCATCTAAAATAGCATAATATTTTTTTGTCTCGCTTTGACATTAGGTGCAGCCCAGGTTTCCAATTATGGCATACCTATTGGGATGGGCAGGCAATAGATGCAAGAATTGAAAAGCATAAAGGCAGTCAATGCGTGCAGCTATGACCTTTTACAAGTGTACTTCTTTGCAGACCTACAGCACTAGGTGATAAGTTAAATATTTACCCTCAAGCTTGCTGAAATCAATGGAACATGGTGCACCATTACTGAGTGTATTATTCATTTATACCTGAGGAACCATTGGCATATAAATCACAACTCGGTCTCCTTTTCCAACATTTAATTGTGCAAGTGCACCAGCAAACTTTGCCACCTAAAATAGAATTCACAAATTTAGTAAACATTACACAATGGAACAAAACAAAGACAGTAAAAAGCAAGTATGTTTAAGCAAGGGAGCAAGTTAGTAAAGTCTGTTAAAATCCTAGGCGAAGGTAACAGACACACAAGATGGATTTTCTGTTTCAATATAAACTTCACTAGCAGGAGTTCACTACAGTTACTCTATGCTCAAACCCAAGTATTCTATCATGTTTCTCTAATAATATGTGGTATCAAGCAAGAAAACAAGTACGGGCTCAGTTCTTACCAAGGCCTGTAGGTTTTGATAGGAATACATTTCTATCTTGCCAGTCAGTGGACTGTCATAAATCAAAGCTGTATGTCTTCCTTTCCCTCTTTCAATGTGCCGGTCAAGGCAGTTATAACAGGTGTTCATCTCACCACCAACAAACCTTCAATTAATTTGTACATGTTAGAAAACAGGAAATCAAAGATTTCGGTCTGAAATAGGGTACAGGTTTCAAGGGTTGAGTCCCACAACCTTGCAAAAAATTTGGGGAGTACACCCCTCCCCCCGTCCCCTCCCACAACCTCTGCATGCCATGGTAATTCAAGCTGCCGGCATGTTTCCATAGCCTTTTCATGTTCTCCCAAGCTTTCGCGAGTGTTGCTATAACTCAAAGAAAAAAAAACACTAGGAACATTCACATTGCGAGAAACAAAGGAAAATCACCCACTTATTTTGATTATCAAAATATACTCCCTTTGCTGATCATATTATCAGCTCCGTGATTTTATGAGACCAGAAATTGACACTTGAGCTGCTAATTTAAAATACTTGCTTTAGACTGTTAGTCACCTGAAAATCGCCCTGGCCTAAAAAGCTGTCTGCTAAATATCAAACAACTGTTTAAGGGAATGACCGAGAGAAAGATTCAGGAAGCTGGGAATGGGGAGATCTTCCGTATTTTTGCGATCAACTTCACTAGGTTTTACGAACGTTTGACGTTACGGCAAACGGCGAAAATGAAACTTTTGCCGTCTGTCTTCAGCTGTCTGTACAGTAGAGTGAAAATATTTGTATTTGCGGTGAATAGTAGAAGACATTTTTCCATTTTTGTGTGATTTATTTACGGATTCAAGAAAAGAATAAAAAATCAGAGGTAATCTTTGCCGTTTGCCGCCTGCCGTAAACGTCATGCTTAAACTCTCCGTTCACACAGAACATAAACGGGAAATCAATGTTGTTAAATTGTATTTATATCATGTTAAATCAATTCGCCTCAACCTTTTTTAATGCAAAAACATTAGGCTTGCGTTCAATAGTACCTACCATTTTGTAAAGGGTGGTTTAGAATTGTCCATTACTTTCGCAAACGGTTTATACCAGTCGATTTCGTCTGCCAGGTCTCCCCAGAATTCTTCTGGTTCTTCTATGGATTTCTTAAACACCTCATCGTATTCGCGTAACTCCCGTTGATGTTGTTGTGAGCTATGAAAATGGCGGGTCGTTGGCAGGGCTGCTCCGCAACGCAAACTCTGTGTTTGTGCAACTGTCTGACATGAATTCCACAGACTTTGAGAGCAAATCTTTCTTTGCAATCTATTCAAGCGAGCTGCGCTCTGAATCAAACGAAACATCGCTGTTTTGATGTGCAACCCTCTGGTCTCTGTTTATGTATGTAACTCTGTCTGCACATTCAACAACAAAGACTCTAATAGCGTGACATGTCACGGTCATGGTCACGTACCGAAAGCGGAAGCGTAAAAACATGACTCCTCTCACGTACAACATTTCAAACTATTGTGCCAAACATTACGCCCGCGTTTTGCTGAACTAAATTTGATGCAAATCCTATAAGACATAAACGCTATTGTTTGAAAATATATCAAGAAAAAGGAACCACTAGACTCTCCATCCTCCACTGGATTTGTTCTCGGTAGCCCCGAGTTCAACTCCTCGACCGCGTTGTGTAAATAGCCAACTGGTCAGCCTCCAACCAGTTGGGATTCTTAATAGTTTATGTTATATTTGAATATTTGTTTATTTATTTACAGTGTCCCCAGTTAGCACATTTAATAGTGCTAAATACATTTGACACTTAAATAAAGTTATTATTATTAGTATCCCACAATTCAGTTAGCTGGTCACATAATCGCTACTTTTCCGTGACGAGCCAGGAGAATTCGTGAGCTTTCGTGCCAACCGAATTCGAAAATGTGCTTAGTAAACATCTATATATGGGTTATTAACCAAGCGTGAGGTCACGATAGCTGGATATTGGCCAAATTATTAATTTTTTTTTTGGCATGTTTATGGACCGAGATGGAGTCGAGGTCAATATACCCGCAAAAAAAACAAAAACAAAAACAAAAAACAAAACAAACAAACAAAAAAAAAAAAAAAACGCGAGCTTGGTCACCTTTGATTTCATGCGCGGAAATTGTGAGGGCACTCTTTTCCGTTTCAAGCGGAATGCCACACAGAAATTTCGGTGTCGCCAGCTTGCTTGTTTACTGCTCAGCTGAAATGATCTGAAATGTAAACGGTAATTAAGATATCATCTCTTTCGGTTGGTCAGCTGATTCCTACCACCATTCAAGATGATCCAATCACGTTTTCGAGCAGAGGGAAGGCACCCAAAAGCTATTCAAAGTAGGGGTGCTATTCACAAATCGCAAATCAGAGTAGCTTGAAGCGCCCACCAGTTGAAGGTCGTGTAAGCGGGAGTCTGGTCATGACATGTTCACTGTCATATTAATGAGCTGATAACCAATCAGATTTCACAGTTCTGATCGTGGTCGTGATATTAGCCGCATTTCTTTCAGTATTCACTCATTCCGCATTCTGAAATTTCGTTGAAGCTCCAAGTTTGGATTACACGAATATTCGAGCGTCGACATCGCTACAGTCAGGTTAGTCAAAAAGTAACTACTGCAACACGAATGAAGTGTAATTTGTGACATCCAGATGACACAAGGGTGGGTAATTCACTTGGAAGCAGAAGGTTAAAGATGATAACACTTGCCACCTTGAGACCTTCGTGGCACCCGTCTTAAATTTTTTTTGCCACGTTCTCTCTACTTTTAATTGCATTTTGCTTTTCATTGCTTCACTTCAGAAATAAAAACCTTTTTGCCAATTTGGAACTTTGCAATGTCGGCAGATGTACGTGTCTGAATTGTCACAAAAACGGATATTTTCCGGCATTGTAATAAAGTAAAAATATCTACATCTTTCAACTGAAAGCGAATGATATTGGGGGTAGAACATACTCTTCCTTCCCGTACAATTTTACGGTCGCGATATTGCTGCCAATTACCCTGATACCAGGATACGCTTTGAGAAAGCAACCCTCATTTGTGCGCATAACAACGGACGTGATGTGAATGACGTCAGCGTTTTCAGTAGAGCTCCATTGTCAGATGTCACCACTCTGACAACTAGTTAACAGAGGGGAATGGTTATGAAACCCGACAAAGTTCTTTGTTGTATGTTTTTGTTCGCTTTTTTTGGCATTGACCGTGCACAAAAGACAATAATTGTTTACTCCGTACTGAGGAACTAACCAATAGAAACGTTTTGGTTACGTAATTCATGCACAGTGTATGAGCGCAAAATAAAAGATTGTGCATGGTCGTAGACCTTCGAACATAAATCTTGAAATCTTTGTTTGCTCATTTGATGTTTGTCGGGCTTCATAACCAGTGTCCTCTTTTAACTGTGATTAGGTATACTAGTTCTACACAATAACACATTTAGCTTTAGTTCAGAGTAGCAAGCGCCCGCTAAGCAGGCATTAATGTTGTAATAACTATTCAGATTTCACCGTTTTGGACAGTCGTTGTGATATAAGTCATTCACTCGTTCGACATTCTGAAGTTTCTTTGAAGCTTTGAAGGATTCAGACGGTAGCCCCAACCTCGGATTACTGGCGATCGAATGTTCTAGCAACGACATCGCTAGAGTCAGGTCAGTCACTGAAAAAGCAATTACTACAACAGCAGGCGTGAAGTGTCATTTGTGACAATTAGGAAGCTTTAGCAATAGCGACGGCCACGCCGAGGACGACGTCTTGTGAGAAATGGATTTTTATTTTAAACTTCGAATGTCACAACTGTACTTACGCCTGTCAGTCTAAGAACTTGCTCAGGCTAAATATGCAATGACAGCGTTCAATTCCAAAGGAAGATACGAAAAACTAGCCATTGTGGTTCACGTTCTCCAAAATACGTAGAACTTGATCATTTCACGTTGTTGTTTCGTAGATAATGACTTAGAAATGTACAAAGATTCAATACGCACGTGCAGAACCATTGTTTTGCTCATTAAACCTTTTGCTTGGTGACGTCCTCGTTGGCGTCGCCGTCGTGATCTGCTAAAGCTCCCTATTGTCACTGGAAAGCAAAGTGGAATGAAAAGTAGAGAGAACGTCGCAAATAAATTCAAGACGGGTGCGACGAAAGTCTAAATAAGTGGTAAGCTAGCGTCATCATCATCTTCAGCCTTATACTTCGGCTGCTGATATATGAAACTTTACAGACCTACACTGTTGTGACATTCGAAGGTAAAATATAAATCCATTTCTTACAAGGCGTCGTCTTCGGCGTCGCCGTCGTCATTGCTAAAGCTCCCTATGGGAAACGAAACCGAAAATTTTCTTCAACTTTCCGCAACTATCTTACGGGCGCAGTGAGTGGCGACACTGAAGAAGTGTGAGTACTCCAGTGGGGGTGGAGGGGGGGTGCACACCCCGAAAAATTGGCCGGGGGTGTGCGGCCCGCTTCCCAAAACACTCACCCAATTTATGACTAAAATCTGCGATATTCCCCAACCTATTTATGACCTGACCATAAATTCGAAACCCTATTTATGACCTAACCCTGTTTCAGACCTGCGTTATAATTAGTTCCCTAGTTCAGACCAATGTTTTCGATAATGACGAAAAAGTGGCTTCCTAAAAACATACCCAAACCAAGGCTAGGGTACAAAATCCATGCTTTATTTATGACCAGAATGGCTAAAATCAGCTAAAATCGATACCCTGTTTATGAACAAAACGGCTGAAAAACCATACCCTTTGGGGCTGCACATACCTATATACGCATTTTACTGAAGAGCTGACATCACTTGCCGATCAAACTAACAGACAACGGGGTAGCGATCGTATTGGCACGTACGCACATCCGGAAATCCAAAAAAAATTACCAATTTTTTTCGTCAAAAAGGGTCTTCAATAATTAAATCGGCTGTTTTGACAGTCTTTAGTGACTACTATCAATTATCCCAAACTGGCTGAGTATCTAAAACAACATAAGTTACTAAATACTCAACGTTTTCCATAATTGTTGCCTGGAAAATTTCCTTGGGGGCATGACTTTTAACCCTCAGAGCAGCTCGCACCTTCGCCGCTCAATTAACTTTCTCTTCGTTGCGTACTCCACGAAAAACGCACGCTACGCCCCTAACGCCTCTCGCCCCTCCTGGCCTTATAATACAGAGAATAGTGCCCTTTTCGTGTGAAGTGGCAAACGCCACCACCTAGGGGAGAGTGGGTGAAGGCCTGGCTGTCACCCTTTTACGGTCACGAGATAAGGTCAATGTGTTGAACTATAAAATCGGTATTTGTAAATCGGCAGTCGTCTACAGTGGAGAGCAAACAGTTCTAGCTGTTCATTTTCTTTCTGCTGTGCCTTGGAGGCAGAAGCTGAGACTTTTAAATGAGGAGTGCACGGCCAGAAAGGATATAGATTGAGAGAAAATGTTTGCTCGGTACTGCAGCTCCCTTTGCAGGGCTCATGAAGCACAAGAGAGGATGAAGTACGTTTGTGAAGCATCACGCAATATATTGAGCGATGTCGGTGAGTACATTGCATCGTAACATTTGTGTCTGTTTTCTGAAATCCTTGTGTTTAATATCACGTTTATTTCTGTGAAATCTGAACAGATATCGACCTGGAAGGATGTATTGAATCAGACAATGATAGACGTTAGCAAGAACGAACAATATTCACCCGGCTGGCCCTTGTGTTACACTATCACGGTGAGTTTGCTACATTTTGGTCAGAAAAGTTCTAAAATTATGGGTAACTGACTTTAACTCGTGCAAAAAATGTTCACAAAACAGCAAGCAACACTGAGCAAATTAAATTCTTTTTACCGACTTTACCTAGACACCACGACAGAATTTGAAAAAGTCTGCCAGACTTCTCGACTTAGCGACACAATCTCGCACTTGGGTGGCATGTTTTTAGCCTACCGAACAGGTGGATTAGCGAGGCAGAGCACAAACGAGATACACGAGCGACGAGCGCGCTCGTGTTCACGCCCCGCGCTTGTGTATCGCATTTCGCCCTTTGGCCCGGTAATGTAGGCTACTTGTTTTATAAACAGGAGAACACTTTCGTTACTGCTCCAGTGCACTTATTAAATAGAAGACTATAATAATAATGATGATGATGATGATGATGATGATGACGATGACAATATTATAAATGATGGTAAATACAGTCGAACCTCGATTATCCGGACTCGTTGGGACTAGACGAAATAGTCTGGATAATCGAGGGTCCGGATAATCGAAAATATGAATATTAATGAAGAACAAAACTGTTTAAATAAAGCAACATTTAATCGTGGAACAACACTTTTACAAATCGTTTGGAAAACAATATGGTCTACTGTACATCTTGAACCACTCAACTCCGAGCCAATCAGAACTCATTCGAGTGTTCTTCATTGGTTACGATGCTTTTGCTCTTTAAAAGCAAAACAAACTCGCTTTTGACTGCACCTTTCAATGCTATAGTTTTAAAAAGAATATTACTACGGATCTTGATCGTGACTAATAAATATTCATGACAAAATTGGGACTAGAGAAAAAGTCCGGATAATCGAGGTAAGGATAATCAAGGTTCGACTGTAATAATGTTGATGATCATAATAAAAGCACTGTTTAACCTGAAAGACCGATTAGCGGATCCACAGCAGTAGACGTTGGTATGACTGAACCTGTAATGAGTGCATAGAGCGGTTTTCAATTAAGTGTCGAAAATAATCAGGCAATTACTTTAATTTTGGTTTTAATTTAACTACAGTTTTGGCTGAGACGGTCTAATTGGTAAATCATTGTTTTGGTTTTGGTTTTAGAGCTGTTTTCAATTGAGTGTCGTAAAACCAAAACCAAACCAATTACTTGCCAATTAGACTACTCAGCCAATCTCAAACCGTAGTAAAACCAAAACCAAAACCAAAGTAATTGTCTAATTACTTTTGACACTCAATTGAAAACCGCTCTATGACTATCAATTGAAAACCGCTCTACAAGATATCATTATAATTAGGTTTCCAATCATTAAAATATGTGTGTTAGTAAGGCCAATCACGCTGCGAGTAACGTCAACCATTTGTTGCTAAGGTGATGACATAATATCCTTTTAAAATTCCTTCTAAACTTCGTAAACGACACGGAAAAGTTGTAAAGTATTTGCTAGAGATCACTGCGAGGCACTGATAGGTCCATCATCGTTTTCTTCAGCAATGGCGGATAACACAAACGGATGTCCTTACAGGCAGTACATGGACGGGCCGGGAATTCAGTGGCGTGAAGGAAAACCTAACTATACAAAGGTTAATAAAGCCTACTTAGAGGGAAGAACACGAACACACAACGAAGGCTCACTAGAGAAGATTGTGGAAGATTTGGTCAAAACCTGGGAAATGGAGGCTTTTCATAAAACCCGAATCGAGGTATTCCAATCTCCATTCCTTCAATTCATCCGAAATCATGGGTATCTGAAAAACATTTTTGTTTTCAAAATGCAACGTTATGCTCAATTGCGAATAACTCTTTTGAAGTGAAGTGTATCGTGTTTTAATATTGCATCCTTCAATTGGTCAGTGTGATAATCCCACAAGCACAGACAAGATGCGTATACGAATTTCTATTGTGGGTTGCATAGCTTGGCTTGTTAAGAGAGGGGACGGAAGCGAAGAAAACTCAAAGGACCCACAGGTTTTAATCTGCATGACTGACCCCGGGACAGATCAGCATGTGAAGAGTAAAACTAAAATATTTGCACGCGCTCATTTAAGACCTCCAACATACATGATGAATGTAAACCCGCCCTCAAATTGTAGGAAACATTGGAACAATAGTAAATAGGGTTTAACCTCAGTAAAGCATCTTTATTTATTGCCATTCGAAATTGACCCTTTTTATGATATGCAAATTTATGCCTGCATGCTATTACCATAACAGTGCTAAGTCCGTTTTCTTTTGAATTATATTTCCATTTAAGTAACACGCATCAACCGGGAAGAACAATTTATTTCGTTTTGTTCATCCTTAACCTCTTCACTTGCAGGACTGGCAAACTGTTGATAGAGAGGCATTTACTATCCGCGCAAACAACCAACGTTCTTTCAACATAAAGGAAGCCATTGAAAAGGGAAGCTACAACATCCTGATGCAGAACCAACCGCTGTACAACAGTGAGGCTCACACTTTTGAATCATCAAACAATTTGTTTAGGTCCGCCTTCAGCGAGGGGTTTCCATGGGAACTGCTAGAGATCTTCTCAGGTAACGATTAATTTATAATCAGCAAGAAACTTGACTAGCTCAAACTCTTACCCGAGACTGGGAAGGGTCTGGGGAGGGAGGGTCTTACGCCGTAAAATGTAACAACTAACGCAAAATGTAACATTGACGCGAAATGTAACAGCTTGTGACGCAAAATGTAACATCAACTCAAATTGTAACAACTTTTGAAGAAAAATGTAACAATTTCTGAACAACTTTTCAACACAAAATGCAGCAACTTCTTTAACGCTGAATGTAACAAAGCAGTTGTATCAACGTTTTCGATAGATTATTACTGAGTAAAGCTTACGTTACATTGCTTTTCAGCGTGTGCGGGTGGCTAAACTTGGTCACAACAACCTTCAGCACAGCTTTAGCTATTATCATTCGATGGTCTAAGCCTTATGAAGCTTGGATTTTTCGGATTCCCAAATAAACAAAACTGCTGTTTATTTTACCATCAATACCAGTAATGGTAAAGTGGGAAAGAGGAGCGAAGGGTCACAATATTCCCAAGTTTTCAGAATTGGGAGAGGACAAGTTAGAGAGAAGCGGTTGTCTGCAGATCAGGTGGTAAAGGTGTAAATACGGGAGGAAGAATGGTTAAACGACTTCTACTACTTACTCACATCTCTCAAGTTGCTTCTACGCACAATGCACTATTGGTTTTTTCCCATCGATAAACAGAGAACACAAACTCAGTCACTGTTACAGTAAAGACTAGCTAAAAAGCTAAAACTGTTAAGTCGAAAATGAAATTGAATATAAGCAATTTTCAAAGTCGTGTGACTTCCAACCCTGCCAACTGTGACTGACAGGTGTTATTAATTATTTGTGCTTTCGAACATGTTGTGTTCCTGCTGTTGGTTGTTTAATGTGAGAACAAGTTGCCATCCGTTCTCAGTACACGGACAGATAGACACGGACTTGGCATGAACAAAGACGAACAATTCAGTTCAAGAGAAAATTTTAAACTGGTCATGTGACCGGTAAGTTTGTATAATTTGACTGATAGGAGATGTTAAGCTTGACAAGAAGGCTAATGTGTCTAAATTTCCTTCTTTATATAATAAGACCGGAGTTGTTACATTTTTGCTTTGTTACATTTCGAGTTAAAAAAAGTTGTTGTTTTGTGTTAAAAAGTTGTTACAATTCGAGGTAAAGAAATTGTTACATTTAGCGAGAAAGTTTGTTTCAATTCGGGTTAATGTTACATTTTGCATTAGTTGTTACATTTTGCGGTCACGGAGATTCCCCACAGTCCTTTCTTCGTGGTGAAACTTGACAGAATTCAAAATCATTCTTGCAGCTCTCGTCGTAGTATTTCTTCACCCGTGTTTTTTAAGTACATATCCAAAATGCTTTCAGTTTCACCGTGGCAATAGATTTGATGATGGCAAAAATTAGTTGATTTCTATCTTCACAACAAACATGTCTCCACAAATGTTAAGGCTTCTGGCTATTTTATCCCCTAGGTCCCCCACGAGTAGCTTTCTCTTGGCGCCACTGGGCACACTGGACGGGCCCCTACAAAGGAAGGGCCCCGACGGGTGAATTACTGGAATTGCATGGAATGGCTGTGGCGGAGGTTGACGAGAATTTAAAAATCAAGTCGATCGATGTTCATTATGATCCTAATCAGCTCCTTATGAAGCTAGAAGGAAAGATGTAAATGATCAAAGTGCAGCCATTAGCAGAACTGACAACAAGTCATCATGTGCTAGCGCTGCTCTCTTTGTATTAAAATTAACTCTTAATTAAAAATAAGACTATTAGCTCGACATTTCTCTGAGGTGGTAGTTGATGAGACCGAAGACCGAATCAACTATCACCTCATAGAAATTGAGAGCGAATAATCTTATTGTTTTAGGAGAATTTTAACTGAAATTTACTTCAGATAACGGTTTACCAATTATTTCTCGATGTATTATTAGACCACCCCCACTGCACACGAATTAACAATAAGATTATGAGCTCGAGACATCGAAATCGAGAGCAAATAATCTAATTGTTTTAGTAGAATTCTTACTAAAATTTACTTCAAATAACGTTTTCCAATATTTCTCGACGTATAATTAAGCTTTGCGCCTTAGAAAGATCGCTCGGATTGAATTGTCATTCAAAATTGAAGTTGTACGTGCGCGCGCATCAGTTTTTTTCAATAATTTCAACTTTTTTAAAATAAAGTCAAGAAACTGTAAATTTCCTTCGTTTAGTCTCCTCAGGAATTTAAGTATCCATTTGCATCAAACGTTTACTCCAAAACTTTGGAAAAACGAAGAAACCGTCGCCATTTCGTAGAAGACCTCCAGCCACTGCACACTAACGGCTGCGCAATGGCCCAGCCAATCAGATTACAGCATTTGCATTAGTATACTAGTAGAATTCTAATAGCTATAAGGGGCTAACTCGAAAACCTTACGGTTCCTTTAGCCTGTACCCTTCTTTTAATCGTTACTTTCCTTTTTATTTTATGTTGTCACCTTTTAATGTGTTTAATACTTCTCAGGTATTTAAAATTAGTGTGCGTCGATAAAGATTATTGTTGTTATTGTTATTGCTATTGATTTGTACATCCACATTTATTGAGTCAGCAGAAACTACACATTCATCACGCTAACTTTAACATAAGAATTATAAAGTAATACCACTTAAAATATCGAATGTAATAAAAAATATATATATATTTGTATATCTTTAAAGATCTCATTAAAAGCGAATGATATTGAATGTAGAACTTACTCTTCTTTCCTGTACAGTTTTGCGGCCGCAATATTGATGCTAATTAACCCCGATACCCTTTGAGAAAACAACCCTTATTTGCGCATACCAATACTTCATGGCTTCCCGCGTTTCCCGAAACTTACTGGACCTTACTGCGCAGTTCACGGCCAACTAAAAAATCGATTGAGAGGAAAAATTATTTGTTCGGTACAGCAACCTGTGCGCGGCTCTTGAAGCATCCCATTCGCGCCATCTATAGAGAAAGAACGAGCAAGGTTCCCTCGGTGATTTTGTCACAGTTCGGTTAAAACAGGTCTAAAATTTTGAGTAACTGACCTTCACTCGTACAACAGATGCTCCTAAAACACACTCTTAATAACACAGTGCACTTATTTGATAATTTTTGACCGACAAATTAAACTGCCGACCATTATACGTATACTCGCGGGGTATACTAAGATCTACATTGATATCTGAAAAGCTGAATGTGTCTGTTATTGCAGCCAATCAGGTCGCAAGCTGGACAAAACTCAACCATCTGTTGCTAATATGATAACCACATTCCTAATTCCCAAATGCCTTCTACAAACTTTGTAAACGGCACGGAAAAGTTCTGAGATATTTGGTAGAGTTCACTGCGAGGCACTGATAGGTCCATCATCGTTTTCTTCAGCAATGGCGGATAGCACAAGCGGATGTCCTTACAGGCAGTACATGGACGAGCCGGGAATTCAGTGGCGTGAAGGAAAACCTGACTATACAAAGGTTAATAAAGCCTACTTAGAGGGAAGAACACGAACGCACAAGGAAGGCTCGCTAGAGAAGATTGTGGAAGATTTGGTCAAGACCTGGGAAATGGAGGCTTCGCATAAAACGCGAATCGAGGTATTTTAATTTTCTCTTGCCAGGTTTATTGCCAGTCGGTTTATAATGTTAATAATGCAAATAAGTTACCAGCTAGTTTAACTTCTTAATTGACTATTAAGCCTAGTTCACAGTAAAGACATAACGACATAAAGATTACGACATAGCAACGACGCCATGTCCTTTATGTTTGCAGTGCAAACATAACAGCAATATAACAGCATGAACACGACGACATAACTGATAAGGAAAAAACAGATCTTTTCGAACTTTCCTTTCGTCTTTACGTCGATATTCACATTACCGGCATAAGCACTGAATTTACTGTCATTACGTCGTTATATCGCTAGTGTGAACCAGGCGCCGTACCGACTTTGGTATATCGACTTATGAATGTTTTTATAACGGTAATAAAGCTCATTCTTTTATTTGAATCCCCTCGCTTTCCGAGAAGATTAACCTTCAGTTCATCTGCTATATCCTGGGCATCCAAAAAACTTCTTTTTTTTTTTCAAAATAACTTACGCGCAACTGTCGGCAAATAAATCTTTACAACTGAAGTGTGCCGTGCAGTGATTGCATCCTTCTGTTCAACTGATCAATATTCAACAGACACACGAATTGTCGGTTTCGTGATGTTATGTGGCTAAAGAAGAGGAACGGAGGCGAGACCACAGGAAACCAAACCAAGGCATAACTTGCAACACTGATTCAAATTGACGTAAGAGATTTGTCCGCACTCATAAACACGGAAAGAGAATTTAAATCCACCCTTGAATAGGCCACTTCCGCGTTGCCTTTTGGCTCTGTCTTCATGCGAAACCATATTCGATCCGGCATAGAAATGTGTTCAGCCTACATGTTCATTTTCATGCAACTCAAACTCATCAGCTTCATAAGAAATATTTTGCTCGAAGATTCGTTTTGAAACAGAGGCAAAGCGTAACTCGGAAGTTGCCTATTGAGTGAAACGTTGGAAATATAGTAGATCATAGTAAACTATATCTGGTTAAATTATTCTTAGGTGGTGTAACTTGTAAATAGACCAATTTCTAAATTATTCCTAGCTATTGTAATTTCTTTTTTAGGTAGGTGTCCTCTATTAGTAGAGGGTTATCCCTCGGCTGAAAAAGTTCGGCACGTTAACAAAGGTTTATTATTATTATTATTATTGTTATTATTATTACTATGACTATTACTTTTACCATTACCATTACCATTACCATTACCATTACCATTACCATTACCATTACCATTACCAATACCATTACCATTACCATTACCATTACCATTACCATTACTATTACTATGTCTATTACTATTATTATTACTATTGTTATTGTTATTGCTATTACTATTACTATTACTACTACTATTACTCTTACTATTACTATTACTATTACTACTACTATTACTATTACTATTACTATTACTACTACTATTACTATTACCATTACCAATACCAATACCATTACCATTACCATTACCATTACCATTACCAATACCATTACCATTACCATTACTATTACTATTACTATTACTATGTCTATTACTATTATTATTACTATTGTTATTGTTATTGCTATT
>Ga0126338_10001111_pt1 | contig 16772 bp, 10 predicted proteins | sample OrbCmetagenome_2_FD_92529 | JGI IMG/M metagenome (GOLD analysis project Ga0126338, IMG submission 92529) | Coral microbial communities from Petempiche,Puerto Morelos, Mexico - Orbicella C C metagenome | ecosystem: Host-associated > Invertebrates > Cnidaria > Coral | place: Petempiche,Puerto... | reverse complement strand
TGTTTTGCCATTGTATTAAAGTTAACAAAATCTTAAGACTGATGAGGTTGGGTTAAAACTGTTGATCTCAGGGAGGCATGTACATGTAGTTAGATCTGATGTACAGTAAGCAGGAAACAAATTGTACAATCTTGTTATTTCTTTGTTGTAAACAGTTCTTGTTGTTTTCCAGGATTTACCCAATGCAATGAATGCTGCTGAAATAACAGATAAGCTAGGCCTACACAGCTTAAGAAGTCGCCAATGGTACATACAGGCTACATGTGCAACAAGCGGAGATGGTTTATATGAAGGACTCGACTGGCTATCAAACCAACTTAAAAATTCAAAATGAGGTGGTTAACCAACTCTCATGCAATAAGTACTGTATGGGAAATACATTTAACAGGGATAATCCAGGAGCACTGGATTAATCCTGGTTTTATTTTCATAGACTTTAATGCTATTTTCGTTTAGTTTCCTGTGTTTAACTGCATTTTTGTTCCACTGCAAGACAATTTCAACAGTATAAAGCAGTAGCAGATGGGCCCAGGCCCCTACCTTTTCAGCAAAAATGTAACTTGTTTGCCAGTATGGATCTGCTGCTGATGTAGAAAAATTAATGATAGCATTTTTTAATAATTGTTATATTTACCTCTATTAAATTCCTAGCACGTATGTAGTGTAAGGTCTGTCGACTTGGCAAGTCACATATTACTGGCTATGAAAGTTTTGGTAGTTGTTTTGAAAGGTCACAGTTGCAATCTTGACCTCACTTTGATCGTATTTTCTAGTCTTGATTTAATCGTGGCAAGCAATAACAGGAAAACAATTTCTGCTGGTTTTGGTAACATAGCAGGTTGCAATGAAAAAAGATTGTACCATCTTTTGTAGCTGAGAAGGGAGTGAAGAAAATTTCAGGAAAGGGCAGTCTTTCAATCTCTATCAAACTGTCTCTTCAGTTCAGGTTCCATTGACTGGAAGCTTAACTGGAGAAATGGAGAAGACATGTCTTTCTTTCTCCTGGCCACAGGAAATTATAAGATTACAAAAGTGACGTCAAGTTTCTTTCATCAATTGTACTATTTTCTTCAAATGATATGCACAAGTCTGTGACCATTGTTGGAACAAACACAAGCTTTAATTTTTAACTGGTGAAGTGCAATACGAAGTTGTATGAGTTGCAGTGGGTAGTTTAGTTTATGTAGGAGTGCTTTTCAAATTGCTTGTATAACTAGATTCAAATAATAAAACTTGTGATGAAGAGAACCTTGGAACTGACCACTGTTAATTAATAGTAGGGCTTTTGAACAAACAGAAATTTTACAAAAACTTGTGCTCATGTACAAGTATGTGTGTAACTAGTGAAAATTCACTTAGAAAACTCTTTATAGTTGCTGAATGAAATTGCTCCAGGCAGTAACTAAGACTTTGCTTGTAACCTTCCTTCTCTAAAGACTGGCATAAGTGAATTCTAATAAAATGTATTGTTCTCTTTAGCAGTAAGCATGTTTTTCTTGTAACAGTCAGGGACAAGTTTGGCAAACAATTCTTTAAATTACTTGTATTCAATAGAGTTGACTGTGTGAGCACTACATGCCATATTTCCATTTGTCTACAGTGTTAAATGCACTTGGACCAGGGGTGGAAGTCAACGACTGGAAAAGCAATTGATGTCAATTGATAATTAGTTAATTTCATTTTGTATCGAATGGTATTCCCACAAAAGGCCGTTCATAGATTGCTATCTTCTGGCAAAACAAGTCATACCCAGACTTCTCGACATGAAGCATTTGCCACGCTGCATGATCAAAGACAATAAGTTAGTAAGGTCTATTTTTAATGAGGGTAGCAGAAAATAGCATAAAACACTGATATACCAGTGGCCTTGCTAACATTACAGACCAGGTAAGAATAAATATAATATGGTGATGAAGACAATGTTTTGTCAGTTCATAAATAAATAGTAAATGGCCAGTCAGAACATTTTATATACTCTTAGTTTGGAGTAACATAAAATAATATTATGTCTATATCTTCATCAAATTAATATGATGTCTGTTTGCCTGTAGAAAGTTCAAAAGAATCTTCTCAAAAGTAATTTACAGATGTCACTGAACTGATAGCTTCATGGTTAGTGCACTTGACTCTGGATAAAGCGGTCCTGGTTTGAGCCCTGGCTGGGGACAATGTTGTGTTCCTGGGCAAGACACTGTACTCTCACAGTGCCTCTCTCCACCCAGACTGGCAAATTTAATTCAGGGGTAGCCTTGTGATGGACTAGCATCCCATCCAGGAGGGAGTAGTATAATTTAATCAAAATGAAATCATGTAATCTGAATCAGTAACAACAACCGAATCGCCGTCGATTTGTTTTCATACTTGTAGATGATGTCCATCTTTTTTTCTGTGGATGAAAAACCTCCACACTGTTCAGATAGTCCATTCCATTACAGCCACCAATGGCATACAAAAGGCCATCAATAACTGCCATGCCAACTCCACTACGAGGCACTTTCATTGGTGCATCTATTGTCCATACATTAGTTTCAGGATTGTACACCTCAACACTTTCTAAACTCTGACCATTACATCCACCAACAGCAAACAAATAACTGTTCAGTACTGTCACACCGACCATTGAGCGTGGAGTCTTCATAGCCGACACCAACTGCCACTGATCTGTCTGATTGTTGTAACGCTCCACAGAAGAGAGGTCTGATACACCATCATAACCACCTATAAAAGCAACATGATTTATATTCTTGTTACTGTAAAATATGGACCAAGATTTTCCCTGTCAATTATTTACAGTCCAAGCTTGTTTTAAAAAGCTGGGTTTATTTTCCGATACAACCATTCATTACTTACTGTTTTTACTCAATTAAGCGCCACCACCGAATAACTTAAACCCAGCTGGTTTAACAATAAGCTGTTATTTGGCGACAGTATTTGGGGAATTTTCAGTGCAAAAAAAAAGCAAAAATGCACCTGAAGAGGAAATGTGCCGCCACATGCACTTTAAAACATGCAAACCTGAAAAAAGAGCACTGCATATGGCGTGAGGGTTGGTTCCTTGCCTTTGACCTGTATTGTACTTACCAACTGCATAAAGGTGACCATTCAGTGATGCCACCCCAAGCATGCTTCGTGCTGTGGTCATTTCACAGATCATGGTCCACTCTTCGGTGCGTGGATTATACCTTTCGACTGTGTTGACAGTTGTCTGTCCATTATACCCACCCACAGCATACAGCAAGCCATTGAGGACACCTATGCCTACACTACTCCTGTGTTCAATCATGCTTGTGGTAGCAGTCCATGTGTCTGAACTAGGATCATACTGCTCTACCTACAAAAAAGGAAAGCCTCTTAGCAAGCTCAACTGGTTCACAGTTTCTGTAGCCTGCAGTGCAGAGTGTTTTAGTGGCAATTTTGCAAAATGTGCAGAGTGGGGATGAGTGAGAGAGGGTGGATGGGGGTGGAGCCAGAGGGGGTGGGGAAGAAGGAAAATTTACCTTTTCCTTTACCTTGGCATATGTTTCCCTCACCCCAACCCTGCACTGTTTACCAAAGTCAAGATGGAGGCCTACATGTAAACACTCTGTGCTGATATTCTCCCAATACAGCTCCTAGACACATAGATAGAACATGTAATGAGTAAGTAGATGGCTTTTCTGGTGAGGTAGACACTGGATAGGTATGTAGGTAGGGAAAGAGAGAGAGGAGTGAGGCAGTCATGAGTGTGTGAGACAGGAAATGAAGGTCCAGTGAGAAATTTGAGTGAACTGTGGCACATCCAAAAGAGGAGTACATACCAGAAACTAGTGAACCTACTCGATTTAAAGCAGCAATACCATCTGATCCACCCACGACATAAAGGATGCCTTCTAATATAGCTGCACCCAGACCTCGACATGGCGTCATCATGGGTGATACTTCACACCACGTGTCTGATGCAGGGTTGTATTTTTCCACAGTATTAACTGTACATCGACCTAAGGTAAGAAAATATTGGTAAATAATGCCTTGTTCAAGACAAGTTCCTTTTTTTTCCTTAAAAAACAAAGAAAAAAAAGAAGACCACTAGTGCCCTTACTGTGAGCCCTGTGTGCTTTCAGAATTCCAGTCCTTGGAGCCCCCCTCCCCTTCAGAATTCTGAGATGCTGCATGCCAGATTGTGAGAAATACTACTACTTCAGCAGAGTTGAACAGTGACACAACGGAAACACTGTCACATCTCCATTCATGGATACTTGTTGTAAATAAAAAATGCAAAAAAAAACTATGTGTCATCTCAAATGAAAATTGATCAAACAAAACACAACCAGACCGCAACTGTTAACACTCAACAACACTTTAACCCAAGCAAAGGTGTTTGTGAACACAAATTAAAAACTTGTCTTTTTAGCCCCTAGCCATTAAGCCTCCACCCAGAAGTCAAAAACACGGTCTATTTCTTTGTTCTTTAATACCATGTGTGAATGGGGGCTAAAGGACTTTTGGTTGGGGGCTAAACAGCTACAGGCTAATTGCCTTGGGGACTGAGCAACCAGTAACCCCACTTGTGTTAACTTGTGACTCTGTTCGGCCGCATTTTCTTACCAGGATTTGTCTCTCCACCCAGCACATATATCCACTCTGCTTGGCCATACAGCTTCCGTGGCCTCAGTCGATTGCGCTGACTCATATTACTACGCAGCTGAGGAGACACGTGGTACATCCTGGCCTCTTCAAAGAGATGACAGCTCCCAGCATTACTTGTAATGAACCCATCATCCAAGACTTTTGTCACCAGAAATTCCCAGGCCATCAGGGGAAATCGAATTTGTTCCGCTAGTATGGGAACTGTTTTCATCCTGTCTTCCAAGCTGTACTTCATCCACCGCAAAGCAGCTTCATAAACCTCTTCTTCATGACGTACGTGTAACGCATCTTCATTTAACAGTTCAAGAACTTCTTCCAAAGGACACTGATAGAACTCTTCCAATTGTGTGACCTGATTAAAATTCCGTATTGCATAATCGTAAGCTATTGTACTGAGCTCGAGGCAACCGTGATTGTATGCAAAACGCCTTATTCCAAGACAATTAGAAGGATGCAGCTCGTGTTCTAAAAAGTAACAACATTTTTCCACCAGAGTCTCAACTTGCAGCAAACTGGCGACTGTCAACAGTGATTGTACATTGTCAACCGTAATGTTGACCCTCGCAACATAAGCAAACTCCACAACCATTTGAAAGGCCAAAGGATCCAAATAATTTAAATTGACGACTTCCTGTTTGCTCTCTGCGAGGTCACTCGTGAACATGGCATTGAAATATGGACTTACGGCAGCTAAAACAACACGGTGAGCCTTGATCTCTCTTTCTGCAACCTTCAAGACTACATCACAGAGCTCTTCACGTCTTCGTAGGTTTTCTAAAGCTGCAAGTACTGATTGAGCGTGCTGGACTCGCATCAAAAGACTTCCAGTCTCGCTGCTGTCCGTGACAGTCCTTGAGCCGAGGGCATCGTTAGCAGCGAGGAAAGATCGTTTGATTTTACGTTTTAAGTCCATTTTAGCAAGAGAAATTGGCCACTAAATTGAAGAACAGTACAGTCCCTGTTCAAGATGTTACCCATGAATCTTTGCCATATGCCACAGGCAACCCAAGCTCGAATGCGGACTCATCCTTTCTTAACGGTCAGCGTTTGTACGGTAGGTACGTCCTGTATGCGGATACATAGTGTACCGGCACGAATCCAGTGAAATATGCCGGGGGGTGGGGGAGGGGAGGGGTATTCCCAGAAAAATTGGGTCGGGGTGTGAGCGCCGCTTCCCAAAACCCTTACCTTATTTATGACCAAAATCTGCGAATTTCGCTACCCAATTTATGACCTGACCAAAAATTTTGATATCCTATTAATGATCGTTGCGGCTGGCACAGTTGTCCTAAACATAATTTATGAAGGACTTTTGTTGATGGTCTTATCGATAATGATGAAAAAGAAGCTTCTTCTAAAAAAACATACCCAGTTCAAGACAAGAGTGCAAAAACCATACACTATTTATGATCAAAATGGCCAATTAAAATCGGTACCCTATTATTGTTGACCAAAACGGCTGAAAAACTATACCCTTTGGAACCGCACAAACCTATATAGCCCATATAAGGGAGCACCCATACCCCCGGAGAAATATGTGTAGAAGCTGTGGTATGTGTAGACGTAGTTAGCGTACGGGAAAGAGGGAGGCAGTTGCCCCCTCCCTTATCAAGAAAAATGATTTTTTTTAACTTTCTGGAGTGTCAAGTGTAGATAGTTCGAACTTTACTATGATTAGGCTAAGTTCACCTTTACAACTTGGTAAGTAAGTACTTATACTTTGTTCGGAACAATCTTAACTTGGAAATTTAAGATGAAATGATAAGAAATGTTTTGAACGAAAATACAGCTGAAGAGATCTTTTACATAGACTAATCCCGTTAGTTAGCGATACACGTTTAGTAAAGTAAAGCCGAGATATGTGTACATATATCAAGAAGTGTTTTGGTAGCCACGTAGCAATGTAATGTGTCTATTTCTCGTTCTAAGAACCTGAAAAGGAGAAAGATATTGTACAAACTGCGTAGCCGCGTATCCAGGTTTTTAACGGGTACAACTTCGAGTGGCCGGGTATTCTGCACTTACTCCAGATAATAAACTTCTTATTAACCTCGAACGTTCGGTTTTTACGGGACCATCTCAAACTTCGGCCTTGCCGTATTGACTTCGCTATCGTTCGGTCAATACGGCAAGCTCTCGGTCTGAGATTTTCCCGTAAAGACCTCACTCTCGGTTAATAAGTAGTAAGTAGCACTACTCTTCATACTTGCTTCATGTCTTAAGTTTTCATCTTTTAATTTCCTAAATTTTGATACACTTTATGTGAGAAATATAATCGGTTTGATCGCACTATAAATACATGTCATAATAAATAAGTAGGATTTTAAGTTTTCGAGCTAAAGAATGCGTCCCCACTTTGTCATGTTTGTCGTTTTGAAACTGTAATTTACCATTATACATAAGAATTTTCTTTGGTCATCGTTATCATCATTTTATAGTTATTATCAGTCACTGACTGGGAAAAAATTGAATTGCCGCTTTGATCAGGGTGACCGGTTACACAACACATTTACAAATTGCCTTTTTGCAATATAATGTACTGCATTGAAAATGTGAAATATAATTAATATCGCTATTATTTCCGAAACAACGAAAAAATTGTCTTATTTCCTCTAGTTTCATTTCAAGATGCCATTCCGAGCCTTCGATCTCAATATTTACAGCTGCATTTCTCATTTGCTACAACTTGGAAGAAATTTCCTCATAGTTTTCTTGAATGAAGTTGTCTGTTTCACTATTCGCATCTGAGTCCTCGCTGTTAGTACTTTTCGTGGTACTCAGTTCCTGCGCAAGTGGACTTAGCGAGGATGTGGAGGTAGAAGCTTTCCTCTGTTCAGCGGCTTCTTGTGTTTCTAATTCCTTTTGGAGAAACAATGGAACCGAGTTGCATCTCGACCGCCAAGCTGACCCCTGAGCATGCGCAGATGACCGAAGCTGAATCTCCGGATTTGTAACAGTCAACCGCTGATTCATAACCACAGGCAAACTTAGAGTAGAAGCTCTGGGTTTTTCCCCTTTTAATCTTGCCACGCTTTTATGCAATAAATAAGGTGGCTGTGCTTTTGTAGCTTGATGTTCTATTACTTGAACAGCACTCAGCTCCGATCCTCTGCGATCATAACTGATAACCGTGAGAATTGAGGAACATCTTGAGTCTTTCATTTCCGTCCCAGCACGAAGCTTTTTCGGAGGTGGTTTGCACAAGTGAAGAAACTTTTTGCACTTCGCGAAACATCCTGTCCATATCTGACGGCATTCTTTGTTCATCAATAAAAGGAAGAAGAACACAAGACAGAGGAAGCCAGGGGCTACAACATTGGTCAATGGCAGAATGGTGTTGTATCTCGGTGACTTGCAGTTCGTCGATGTCTAAAATTATGAATTAAAATTGAATAAGCGCAGGAAATGTCATCAGTGGCTGACCAATATGTGCTCGTTAGGGATGGGGGGAAGGAGGATCATTTACCTCAAAGTCCGTCATTGGCGACTGTAAAAATACAAGCAACTTTGCTAAGGTTAACGAAGTTGAACATGCACTCCCATGCACTCCCAAGGAGCTGGAAGCGGAGCCTACTTTGGCATTGGCTATCACAGATTTACTGGTAGCATTTACATCAAAACTGTACCGGTTATGGTATTTTACCCATTCAGCCACATTCATTCACTTTCAAAATAAGCTCCTGTTCCAGGTGATACGGTGTTCTGCTTTGCGTTTATCCAAGCTAGAAAAGCAGCGTACGTAGCTGGTGTAGATAGCAAAAGGCAGGGCGTAAAGGGAAATTTGGGCGTGAAACGCCAATTAATCATTTTCGCACTCTCGTTTTGGGCTGGAACTAGCTAGTTTGCAACTGGGCTAATGAGTGGAGGGGCCAATTCGTGGAGTCTTTTCAAACGCAAATAACATTCATCTCTTTTTAATGATATTCTACTCCATGAGCCTCCATTGCAAGCTAGTTCCAGTTCATTATCGAGAATACGAATATGGCCTAATGACCGACCGACTTCTATGTTTACCACGCAGGCTACTGTTGAATCGCAACTTTCATTATCAACAGAATTTTTTACGCTGATCTGTTTTAGAGTAATCTCACCTGTAGACAATAAAAGTAAACTTCAGCGTCATGCACAAACTGCCTGACACGGTATATCATCGTAGTGTTGACTGTCAAGACCACTCCCACCAACATCAACATTACAACAGCCATGCTCAAGAACTGTCGCTCAATTCGCCGCAAGGAAACTCTCTCCTCTCTGGCGCGGATTACACGTTTACTGTTGTTTAAACGAGCCTGTTGAAAATAAGTGATTAATAAACTGGTATTTTGAAAAAATCGATCAGCACATTGATCCTACCAAAGCTTGATGTACACATAATCACATTCAGTGCAAGCATAAGTACAAGAAACGTTCGTGTATAAATTAATTAGAACTGAGACGAGGTATAAGCGCATATACAGGGAAACGCATACATGAAGGCACAACAACAGCCAATCGTTTCTTTTTAAATTGTGCCAGCGTTCCTCCCTGTGTCGTTACTTTGCCCGTGTAAAACGGGAAATTCCACTGCAAAGACAGTCTTTTATCACGCCTTTCCCGTAACTCCTTAAGGATGGTTTACTCGTAGAACGCAAGCATAACTGAAATAATGATTACCTTGTACTAAAAAATTTTTGCACGTGTGAACATCTACGCGTACGTTGTAAACCAGCCTGGTTAGCTAATAATAAACGTGCACATTTTTTCTTAAGTTTTAATAACTGATTACAAACAGCCACTCAAAATCTTGACAAAGGATTCTAACTTGTAATGGCGACGAGCTGTTGCTGTGTTCTTTTATGGGGTCGCCGTGTATAATCAGCGTCAATGTGTTTGTGTCGTTCTATCGACTCATGTGTTAGGATATGACAGCGATGACCGGTGAGGGAAGGAAACGAAAAAGGCGTGTAAAAAGATCTATGCTGTGGAGGCTTGTGAACATGTTATCCAGGTATGTAGTTTAAAAACTATACTATTTTAATACCTTTCTAATATTCCACACAATAGACCACAACAAGCACAGTGACACTCCAAGCGAGATCTGCATGGGTAGCGTGACAGCAAAGTAAGCCATTTGAAGGCTTCCAGAACCTGCAGCCAAGTGATCTACAAAGAGAAACTTGTACCCAGGAGGCGCGATAAAGCGACAGCCAACCACAATGATTGCGGGCGCCAACCAGCACAGAACAGACTGTAAAAGGTGAAATTTGATTGGGTGTTTGAAGACGGCTCGTTTGTTGAGAACGATAACTGCATAAGTGTTGGCTATGAAACACATTGCCCAGAGAGAATTCGCCAGTCCAAAATAGTGAGACGTCGCACCTGTTGAAACAAAATATGTACTCGTCAATGCGTGGTGATTGTTTGAGAAAAGGTCACAAAACAGTGGCGTCGATCACTTTTTACATTTCGCCTCATTGGCATACGACTTAACACAGAAATGACATAATGCTAGATATGAACTGATTCCAAACAGTTGAAGAGCTTGTGAAACTTGCTACATGGTGATATGATTTACTCTTTGGTTTAAATATTAAAGAAGATAACCTCAAAATGTTTTGTGGCAAAAGCGATGAGTCCCAACATTCTTTGTAAAGTTTTGAGATTTTAAACCCACATCGTACAAATAGTATTGAATACATCGGGCTTCAACTTCTTGGGACAATTAAATGTGCTATGCCCTTTCAGTACTCAGAACTGATATTTTTGTAGCTCCATCAGAATTTTAATCACTTATGCTAATGAGGCAGATTTTGTAAACTTAGACTCCCTTGTACCCAGAGGTACTCAAAAAAGTTTTGATGGGGAGAAGATAACTAGGAGAGGGTGGTCGGGACGCATGGGACGCATTTAGGGTGGGCTATGGGAAAAGGGGCTCCCGATCCCAGATCCACCTCAGAAGGATCTAAGGAACCAAAATTGCTTAAATTTACGTTACGTTTATATATTGGTATGAGTGTACCTCCAATGTTGACCAAAAATTTGACTTACTTTAAAAGTGTGCTTTGTTTAAGTCAAAAACGCGATCAAGGAGAACCATCAAATGAGGTATACTGATATTTTGTAGACATGTTGCTATCCCATGAGATGCCCATGTGGTCAGGGTTAATTCTAAACAAGTAGAACCGCTTGAAAACTGCAGTAAGTGTCACATTACCTTGCAGTACAGTCGCGAAAGAAGAATGACCTGTGGGTTGCCAATACAACTGTTTGCGACAGAAAACTTTGCCAAGTCCAATACGAACAGGAATCATCTTGCAGCAGGCTAAATGGAAGACAAATATTCGCACTTTAAAGTGAATTTTGTTCTTCACCTTCTTCATCTATTTTATATGTGCAAAGTGACACATAAGGTCTCTCCACTCTGCCGCCAACCGCTTCTGTCGACCGCTGCAATGCACACCTCGCTCCAGGCCTCCATCCAGCTATGTCATTCTCTTTTCCTTCTTTTGAAGGATTACTCTACATCTTGAGTCACGTTGGAGATTTCTCAGTCTACGGTTGACGTTTCAAGAGCTAGGTAGTGGAAGGCAACCCCGGCTCTCTAGTTTGCTCAATCTCTTGCTCTCACTAAGTTAGTAAGGAGCCAATTGTTTTCAATTTATTCATCTACATGCCAGTTGTACATTTGCAAAAGGTAGAGTTTTTATCCTAGTGACGTTAAAATCTGTTTGAGTATAAAAATAGCTATTACTAATTACTGCAGACTAATGTTTAAAGATAATTCAGCTTTTAAAACTGCCCAACGTCTCTTCCCAAAAAGGTAAGTAAGTAAGACTTTATTTTACGAGGGTAACATTTAACAGTAATAAAACTGGTAACCTAATGGCCCTCAAAAATAAAAATTTGAAAAAGAAAGAAATAGTCACAATCGTAACAATATCGCTGTGTAGGCGTTCTCCACCTCAAACTTCAATAACAATGTAGTTCATACTCACCAAGGCAAATGCAGCAGACCATGATGTGAAAACGCAAAACGTGGGGAAACGCGCGGCTGTAAAGATAAGAAAAATATCAAACAGGTTGTAACTTAGTTAAATGAAATTCGGAGCGTCTCCGGGAATTTTCAATTTATTGGGTAGTCTTCGGAAAACTTCGCTAGATGTTCGTTTTGTTTAGCACGTGTGAGCTATCAAAAAATACTCTTCATATATTGAATAGCAACACTTACAGGTTTTTAATGTTTGCCCACGTGATAAATGTTATGATTGTAGCGATTAGCGCCAACCACAAACCAACCACAACTGTGCCATAGTAGATCTTTTGTGTCAAAGCAGACTGTGTGGTCCAGGAACACGGCGGCAGACATTGGCCGGTTTCGTTATTGGGGACTAGGGGAGAGTTACACTCGAGTGTGGCTGTTGACAAAAAGGAAAGTCTAGAATACTGATCATTTTATTTCATCTTATCAAATCATATGGCAAAACTGAACAAAACTGACCTTTATTTGTACTGCTGAATGTCAGATTTGTTCTTGTGGAAGTGGTTCTGCAGGAAAAAAAAAAAAAAAACATTAAAAAAGAGGATTCACCCACTCTATTCCACCCACTTCAGCAATTCGTTTTCCTTATTTGCAGAAGGGGCGTTTCCGGGGATGGAGAATAGGAAACACGAGCAAAACGTCCTCCATACGCCTCTTTGATCCTATGCCTGCCACATGCAAGCATGAACTATTGTGTCACAGAACGCAAAATAACCTAAAATAGCTGTTCCGTCACGCATGTTACGAGACAGGCGGATTAACTAGCGTGAAATCCTCTGCGCAAAGGGATTGTTCGGTTTTTTTTTTTTTTTTGAAGCTACCTTGAATATAAAATGAAGCAGCTTTTACGCACAACAGCCTGATGTTGGTGACATGATGATCTCATTTTCAAAGTATTTGTGAACAATAATTTTAACACCGGTAACCGGTGCGTCCGGTTTACTGAGATCACGCACGCGCAGCACGGATACACGTAGGCGAGTGGAATCATTCAAAGTGACCACGTTTTCTCTCCCCCACTTCCTAAAAATATACCTAGTTATAGACTACTGGACAGCCGCCAAAAACAATGGACAAAACACGATCAACAACAGCAACAAAAAGAATTCTGCCAGCATATAACTAACTAGTGAAGTGTCCTTCGCAAACTGAGCTAGGATTCACAGTTGGGCAGTATAAAAATACCTCAAAAGAAGCCCACGTAGGCGAGTGGAATTAATCAACGTGATCGCTGTTTTGGCAGGGCTTTCGTTTCCTCTGCTCGTGTCCTTTAATAGACGGCTGAATTTAGACCATGTTTCTTAATTTAGAGTTCGCCATAAACGTGCAATAAAACGTTTTTGGATTGTCCAAGATAAATTATTGAATATTACTCATATTCTGAAACGCCAGACGAGTACGAATAGGACGCGAAACAAATTCAGAAAGACTATAAATCAAGGCAACACTCCGCAAAACCGTCTTATTATATTTTGCCTTCGAAGCTTGGCCAGTTATGAAATAAATCCCCATATCTATAGCGGAAGTCAATAAGACTTATCCCTCGTCTTTATATCGTAGACAAAATGTGTTTGCTTTTCATATAAGCGTATATTTCCTCAGACGTACAGTAAATACAAATCAAGAAATTAAACAGCAAGATGAGAAGATCTTTGGATTGGCCGAAACTGACAAAAAATTTGCACCCTTTAAATGCGATATTAAATGGTTTACAACAAAACTTTGCGTGTTGGTTTCGTTTATTTTGCTCACACGAAATAAAATCCGCTTGCTCAACCTCGCTAAAAGAACGGAGCTAGAAAGAGTGATCTATATAAGCTTATTCCAGACTCTAAGCTTCTGGCGAACGAAGGCAGGAGTTAAAAACAAGACAGCTAAGAGAGAAATCTTTATCTACGGTGAGACGATATTATCTTTCTCGTTTGCACCCTTTGGCCTTTTCGAGCTTTGTTTATTAGAATCATGATAAACGTGATAGAGGGAGGTCTTACTAATTAAGAATATAAATTTGCCGTGGCTTTGTTCGGAAGCTTCATAAAAACCCATAGCGGAAGTCAGTAAGACTTATTCCTCGTTTCATCGTAGAAAAAATGTGTTTGCTTTTCATATAACGATAAAACGTATATTTCCTGAGACAATCGCTAAGCGGAGTAAAGCAAAACCAAAGCAAAGAGAAAACCTCTCCAATACATTTCTGTTGCCTTGAAATTAGCACAAAAAAGGGAGTGAATTTTCAGAAATAGCTCTGTTTATGCAATCCCTTGCAGCAATAACAGTTACCCCAAACATTCAGAGCTCTACACCTCAATTTTTTTTTAACAAAATCCGATATTTTAGCAGTGTACACTTTCAATATGATATTCCTGACGTAAACTGTTGCTGTACATTCATGGGAGTTCTCCGCCCCTATCCAACCCTCCAACCCTCCAACCCCGCGAAAAAAGAACAAAATACTCAGGAAGTTATGTCTCAGTAGTAGTCTACACGTAGTACAGGCTTTATCAAGACAGGATGGTAGATCATCCTCTCTTGGGGCTTCATGTAGACTCCGCTACTGAAGCACCGCGGAAAACAGTGAACAAAACTCGAGCAAATTGCTATTTTTTTCCAGTCTGCTCGCATGATAGTGTAATTAGCAAAGCTAACATTCAATTTCGTCACTTTCTAAAAATACCTCAAAAGGTAGCCCTAAAAATTTAAAAGAACTTGAAAATATTTGTAGATAATATCGTTAATCGATTTCGAAGCAGACATGTCGGCTTCAACCGAGTAAACAGAGATGGGCCAAAATTGATCTGGTTTCTGTTTCATCCCTATGTCAATTTTTATTCTCTCATATGTCGAACTCTCGATCTTCCGATGCCTCGTCCGGTTTAGACCAAAAAAAGAAAAAAATATCATTAAAACGGCATGTCGTCTATATTCCTTATAACGGTATGCAAAAGCTTCAAGTATACAACATTCATTAATGCATGTAGTAGCTTCACACGCAAGAGTTTTAACTTTTTAAAAAGCTTCGATCATTAAACTTGAAATAATCAATTGTAATTGGACCGAGTGGAGTTCAATTCGGCCTGTAATCTTACACTTGTGCTAACTAAAATCAATCGAGCATAGAACTCAGTATGGGTAATCACTGAACGAATTGGACGACACTGAATAGATGTCTCTGATCTCCCTTATCTGCTCCAGGCTCTCAGACTGCAGTAACAAACGGGCTCCAACATGAACAAGGAAACCGTGCCTCGACAGATAAATAAAAAGTTTACGAAGTTTCATACGTGACCAACATCACAGCATGCGGTGTCGATATTGAACAAGAGATCGATGAGAGCGTCCGTAAAATGGCGCACATTCTGTGAGCCTGAACCAACAGGCTTTCGATTTTCACCCATCCTCAACACTTTTGCCTTGGGAGAGTACTAAATAAATTGACCGTAGCGATAAAGCCATACAAATTCCAAAAAACCATTTCAAAACAATAAATATAGACAAACAGTGACTTCGGCATTAGGAACGCCAGCTATGCAAGGATGATATGTGTACGTAAACCGAAGGATTTTGTTCGTTTACTTACTCATTTAAGTTGGTGTGTGGAGGATGATCCGGCTGAAGAATGTAAAATATCGTTGGCAGTGATACGGTGGTTACAACAACCAAATGTCCGACGTAGTAGAGCAATTTTCTCCGGGAAAGCGTCACTGGTTTACAGTACGTTCCTTTCTCATTCGATTCCATGTTAATCAACGGATCAGAAGCCGCTACTGCTGTCAAATCTGCTTCTAAATTACGAGAGTATACGAAGACAAGACGGAGATGTTTTAGACGTAAAGGTCAAGTGTAAAATACGTGAAACTAAAGATGTTGACGACCTGATCATGACTGCCTATGTAATCTTATCCTATTTTTGATGACACATTTACACAAAGGTGTTCTGTTTAGACAGGGATGTCTGTTTTTGACAAGTAATGACAAGACATCCCGTGTGCCAAAAATTAAAGAGGAAACACTAGACTGAATCCTTACAAAGTTGTGACGCCAATCGACGAGAGAAAGACGAAATATATTGAATCAAAATGGAAAAGCGTTTATCAAAAATATTTTTACGGACAGGGTACTTCCGGTAAACCATTATCGTGCTAACCTTTTCGCGCGTACAAACACACACGCTTGCAATATCCCTTCCCCTGGACTCCCCAAGCAACTTGGTCAATCACTTCTTTTTCGACTGAATGATTTCAGCCTTTTCTTAAAAGCAAGTAAACATTCTCTTGTACGGTCATTTACATGTTTAATTTGACCCGGTTTCAGTGTACACAGTTTGACTGAGAAATCATGTTATATCTGATCTGAAATAAGCCTGGCATTTTAATACACACGACACGGGGTGTAGTACATTTGTAATTCAGAACTTCTGTTTATACAATACTAGATGAATTCTCAGTGGTTTTCACTGATAAGAATTTTTTATTACTTTCTCTTAACTGGCAATAAGAAGAACAAATAAGAAGATTATCATTATCTTACGAAAATATGAATAAGAAATTAAGGAGGCTTGCATCTTCGAAAAGCACCATTTCACCCTAGTAACTTCATTTTCGTTTGACTTAAAAACCGCCCGGTAGATTTTTTTAAAATGGGTTTCTACAAGCAGCCAAACTACCATACTTCAAAATGCTATTCACACTACATGTACTAAAGCTGATGAAAATATTCTGATCAGATTCCGAGAAATGAAATCAGCTGCATCTCACTAAGCGTTGTTGAACTTTCCGGATGGCAAAAATCGAAGGTTCCCTCTGATCAAATTGTTGTTTTCAAAACTCTCATCTCAAGTATAGAAAACTACAGTAATCTCCTGAAGATCTTGATATGCCAAAGAAATACTTTGAATGCCATTAAAACCACAATACATTGGACCTTTCTTCGCTAGCTCGTGATCTTAGCTTGTTCCAACATTGCATGCTGAAATCATTTTAAATACACAATGCAAAGTGACTTTTGTCAGACATGTAACACTGAATTTGTCATTCAGTTTTAAAAGAACTGAAATTGTCCTCCATATAAAAATGATTTTTTCGCTAAAACTCGTTAACAAAGAGATTTCTGCCCAACTTTAGATTTTCCC
>Ga0126338_10001110_pt1:7500-16772 | contig 16772 bp, 14 predicted proteins | sample OrbCmetagenome_2_FD_92529 | JGI IMG/M metagenome (GOLD analysis project Ga0126338, IMG submission 92529) | Coral microbial communities from Petempiche,Puerto Morelos, Mexico - Orbicella C C metagenome | ecosystem: Host-associated > Invertebrates > Cnidaria > Coral | place... | reverse complement strand
TTGGACAAGGGACAGGTTAACATGCTTCCCCTGCATTCTAGCTGTCATAAGTCTGCTGTTGATTGGTTTCCACTCTAAGAGGTACTTTTCCAATCCTTTCTTGAGTATGATGGCAACTCCCTCATGGTGTTGGTTGTCATCCCTGCCAGCATACAGCACAGTTTTGCCATTTGATGTCTTCACTCTTCCAGAACCTGTCCACCTGCTCTCACTGACTCCTAGAATATGCAAGCAATAGCACCTCATTTCAGCTGTTTGATACAGGGTTTGTACATTCCAAAAACCTATTCTAGTCTTAGTCTTGGTGCCTAGGACTTTCATAATCCTGTCAGTGGCTTCCTTGCAGATTTCACCACTGCCATTCATCCGTGTAATTTGAGGTGACTCTGAAAGGCCACGGCACACAGTTGTGGTTGTATCCTTTGCTGCTGTTTCTGTAACATAATGATTTTTTTTTAACAGGACAGGGTTGTTGGCCCTGTGCCAAACCCCCAACCTGGAGCACCAGAAGATCACTTTTTGTCAGGGCCCTACCAGGAGTACAAGACTCCAGCTGGCATAGCTCTCTGGGTTATTGGGACACGCAAACCACCCTACCACGATAAGGTAGTGATCCCATAAGGGTGGGAGAATTAGGTCGCCCACGGCAAATCATGATGTGTCTTGATCCATTTCAGCTGTTCTTGCAAGCTTGGTAAGTGTTCTAGCTAACAACCATCTCTTTCAAAATACGTCTGCAAGGTATTGGACCTGCTTCCAGCGACATTGGCAGTATAAATCATTCTTCACAGAGACTCCTGGTGGAAAGTTTGAAGCAGTAACAAGTGCTTGGGAGTCAAAGGTTCTGCGTCGATAGAACTATCATTGTTAGCAGTCAAAGGTCATCCATTCAGAATTCCCTCGACTTCCACCATCAATGTTTGCAGTGCCTCTCCAGAAACCAATTGCTCTCTAAGAAGGACTCAGAATCTTTCTCACTGAACGAATTACTTGTTCCCAGATTCCTCCCATGTGTGATGCTCCAGGGGGGTTAAACTTCCACTTGATGTTCTTCTGGTGTAAAAACCCTTCAGTCTTCTGCTGATTCCAGCTGTTTAGGGCCTCATGGATCTCCCTCTCTCCGCCAGTTAAATTGGTACCATTGTCACCTCTTATCATCTTTGGCATTCCTCTTCTGCTAATGAATCTGCAAAGAGTGTTGATAAACGAATCCGTTTTAAGAGATTCGGTCACTTCAATGTGGGTTGCTCCCATAGTTAAGCAAGAGAAAAGACATCCATAATGTTTTACAGTACTTCTGCCTTGCATCATGTACAATGGACCAAACAAATCTATGCCAACGTAAGAGGACAGGGGCTCATCAGGAGTTAGCCTGTCGCTGGGTAAATCTGCCATTACTTGTTGGCCCTTTAGAGCATTTTGTTTTCGGTAGGTCAAGTAGTTACCAAGTACTCTTCAGACAGCGGCCTGTCCCTGGATAATCCAGTACTTCTGTCTTAAATTGGTCAGGACGTATTCTTGGCCTAGGTGTCCCACAGATTCATGGACATCCATAACAAGCAGCTTGGTAACACAGTGCTTGGAAGGTAACAACAATTTATGTTTTGATGGGTACTTCAAAGTAGAATTCTGAAGCCTACTGCCAACTCTCAACATCCCTCTTCATCTAGAAATGGTCTCAATTTGTACTCCGAGCCAAATGAACCGATATTCTTCATTGTGCACTTCTCAGGTTCTCCATGCCTTACATCATGGAGGGCCTTAATCACAGGTAGAGAGGCTGATTTCTGCACATACTTGATGATTTGAGCCTCCGCATATAGTAATTCATCAATAGACAGCCTGCCACAAGGTGATACATCAACAGGTGATGAAACTCACAAGCACCTCCTTTGCTTTAAGAATTGTACAAGTCTCAGAAGCCAAGCAACAGCTCTCTTGAACTTGTACCATAATGAACATTGGAGCATCATTAGGTCCAGTGGTCGTTTCTCCTCCATCTGGGTAACATGATTCGTTTGACCTTGAGCTCTGATTTCTGGGTCTTCATCGGAAATAATGGCTAAGGAGACTGGATTGGTGGGCCATGATGACTTATTTTCCCCCAGAAATGCAGGGCCTCTGAACCATCTCTCATTGCTCAATAACTCCTCCACCGTCAGACCTTGGCTAACATCATCTGTTGGCCCAAGACCTACCTCTAATTGTCTCTGCAATAGGACCACATCACCTGGTAGCACCACTGGACTTGAGAGACTTATGGGTATTATAGATGATCTATTTTGCAATACGGCTTGGACCAAGATAGCCTTTGTTTTTCCCCAAGCATTTCGACTGACACCTTTGAGTAGCCAGAGAGTACCTGCTTTACACAATTCACGAGAAGGCTTGTTAAGCAACTTCAATTCCCCTTTTTGAATCTGGCGAGGGCTTAATTTCAGCATCTTTTTCAATGTGCCAATTTGTCTACACCGGAAGATCTTTAATACATTACATTTGCCATGTGCCAAAATTAAGATTTCTGCTTGCATAATAGGGTCTAAGATACAAACTGTCAAAGGCCAGAAAGGGGATCTCATTCAGATCAACGAGGTGTGACCAAATTCCAAACAATACAGAATCAAACAATACAGAAACCTGTTTAAAACTTTATAATTGGCTTTTATTACTTCACACCTGTTAAACTACTTTACAATGATTATATCCGTGTAAGCGACATGACTTACAAACCCACTAGCCAAGGCAATACATTCACAAAGTTACAAAAAAGAACAACAAAAATAGTCCAGATCAATGGTTTTGCTCTCATCTGTTCCCACCAGATCAGCCTCTCGTACAATGGCTTCAACAACTCCTCTCTTTTCTCTGGTAATGCTTCTCACCCACGCAGCAAATCCAGCAACGTCAGCACAAACTGCCACTCTGAAACACCTTCCAACTTCCAGTACACTCTGTAGCAATTCAAGGGGTGCATAGTCATTTCCACTCTCCCTGTAGTTGGTGGCAGCCAGATGATGCAATTTGTTTCAGTTATCATGAATCAACTCAAATCTGTTTGGTTCAGGGATTGTAGAACTGCAGCCATTACAATCGTGCGCAGGACAATGGGAAATGACTGGAGAGAGGTCCAAGCACTATGGAAGGTATCCACAGAGTACCCCGTTGATAACAGTACTTTGTGCTGAAAGGTTATCCTGGGGAAATATTTGATTGTTACGGAGCCCCACAAGGGACATGCAGCTTATCGACTTGTCAAGATGTCGAAATGTCCAAATGTTGAGCTATTGAAATGTCGAGATATCGAGATGTGGAGTTGAGTTTTGGATGTCGACATGTTGACATGTCGAGATGTCGAGGTGTCGAGGTGTCGGGAGGTCGGAATGTCGGGACGTCAGGATGTTGAGATGTCAAGATGTGGCAATGTCGCGAAAGAAAAGTTGAGAATGTTGGCCCAGAACGCTAAAAGACTTATTGCAGGCTCATGAAAACGGTGTCATGGCCAAAAGAGTCAAAATGGTAGAAAAGGTCTTTACAGTGTTTCTTCTCTCAAGCTGCCCTTTCTTTAGGGCACAAGCGGTTCTTGAGAGGTACCTACCTGTCTTAGAACAACAAGCACACACGAATCATGATCAACTGATAGAAAGGTATGTTAGCCTTGGTTTTACACAGTGTGAAATCTGTGCCTTCCTTGTCCCCACTCATGGAATCAGGATAAGCGTACATCAGCTGAAAGGAATATTGCAGAGGCGTGGCTTAAGAAGAAGGGGACATCATACTGACCTTAGTTTGGTCATTAGCGCAATCAAACAAGAACTGGAAGTAAGTGGGATCTGTATAGGTTACCGTGCAATGTGGCAGCGACTAAGAAATGATCGTGGAATGGTGGTTAGGCGAGAAACAGTGTGTCATGCTTTAAGGATAATAGATCCTGAGGGAGTGTCTGAACGACTAAGAAACAGGTTGAAGTGAAGACAATATAGAGGTAAGGGACCGACCTTCTTGTGGCACATTGACGGTTATGACAAACTTAAACCCTTTAGATTTTGTGTTCACAGGTGCATAGATGGATTTAGCAGGCGAATTATGTGGCTGGAGGTCCGTTCTATGAATAGCGATTCGCGTGTTGTGGCAAATTATTTTGTTGGCTGCATTAGACAAGTTGGTGGTACGGCAAGAGTAGTGCGTGCTGATTACGGAACAGAAAACGTAAAAGTAGCAGGTATCCAAAGTTTTTTTAATGATTCTCTGTCAGGTAGCAAAAGCTTCATGTATGGCAAGTCTTCCTCGAATCAGAGGATTGAAGCCTGGTGGGGTCAGCTACGAAGAAATTGTGCAGAGTGGTGGATTAATCACTTCAAAGATTTGAGAGATCTCGGCTTGTATTGTGATGGTTATGTCATGCATGTGGAATGCTTAAAGTTCTGCTATATGCGTTTGCTATGAGACGAGCTTCAAAGAGCTGCTATTCAATGGAATCTACATCGCATTAGACCTTCAACTGACCCCAATTCTCCCCCCAGAAGACCCGAGACTTTGTACTTCATGCCATCCTTAACAGGGAGACAAATAAGAGATTATAAGTACCCCATTGTCGGTGACGACATCAATGTTCCCAAAGAGGTTTGCTGCTGTGACCCTCTGGCTGACTATTTAGATTCATTTTCACAACTGGCTACAATAATAATGAATGAGCATGGACTTCACCAGCCTGAGACACCCGAAGCAGCAAAGGAACTATATATCAAACTTTTGGACGCAATAGAAAACATATGATGACTTAATTGTCTAATGACGCATCGCATCTTTCCATTTAATGTACAAAAATTTTTGTTTTTGACGCGGCCATTGTAATAGGACTTATTGGTGGTATTACCATTCACAAATCTTCTTCAACATTATAGTCTGTTCGTTTAAAACTTTAAGCAGTTATCATAGTTTGTTAAGGGTAAATAAAAACTTCCACCTCAATTTGAGGATTTGTCTTTATGCAATGCTGCAATTGTACAATAAATAAAGGTTGCTGTTTTATAGAAAATGCAATTTAATTTTTTTTTTCAGTAAAATTTATGGGTGAGAACCTGTCATTTGGTCTCCAATATTCATCGCAACTCGAGTATTTCACTGAGGGGGACTCTCATATAAAAAGGATGGGGGTGCTTGTCGTACCTTTTAGGGGTTTGAGAAACGGTAATGGTACTACTTAGGGTGTTCAGCCTTAAAAGGTCCACAGTGGGAGAGTTTGTGGTACCTTTTAGGGTATAGATCCGAAACAGGTCAGTGGAATTTAATGTGTAGTTTTAGAATTGGTACCTCTTAGGATTTCTTTTGGAAATTTCCATCGAGCATCCCTGTCCTTTTGATATGGGAGTTCCGCCAAGGGCATTTCATCCCTAGCTTTTTAGTTGATTTTAGTTGCCTTGGTGGGAAATCAGGGATATCTGGAGTTCTTGTTTTCCAAAATGGGACAAAAATCAGGATATTGGGAGGGGGCGGGAATTCAAATAGAAACGTCTTCACGCAATGAGAAATCCGAGTGAATGAATGCGTACTTAGGAGAGCTAACTAAGCCAGAACTTTGCAAAGAGGGTATATAATGTATTTGCTTTCCCCCAATCCTTACCACATGTGGCACGCGCTTTATGTATGGATACTCTGTTAGCAAATTATTATTATCATTATCATTATCATTATCATTATCATTATCACTATCATTATTAGTAACCCAAGTGGGAAAAACATAAATCATTGTTATCAGTACTCATGACTACTGCTACACAAGGGATCTTTGCCACAAAGAAGTGCTTATGGCACCTTGTCATATTCAGCAGTACATGGAGTATGAAAAGGGATCTTGGAAAATCGGGTAAGTACATGTGGGAGCTTTCCAGCCCGTGTATTGAAAGAATCGTCTTTAAATACTGTTAATACAAAATTTTATTTCAACTGGAACACTCTTTCAACTTTACATTCTATCTCTCCAAAACATCAGTTAACAAACACTTAACACTTGTTCCCAGCAAGTACCATGCCGTTAATGAAGGCATCCACTGTTTTCATGTCAGTGGTCGTACGATGTGACAATGAAATTAATTTTAACAATGTTAACTGCAGTCAAACAGAACAACAAAACAACTGCAGATGGTATTTCACTGCATATACCATTGGTAAAAGCTGATTGCTTCGAAATACAAATTCCTAACTAAAACCGTTTCTCGGAGGATCATGTGTCCTATTCATGCTATGCATAGGCTTTTGTAAACTTTTAGGTCATCATCAGCTTAACCTATTTTTTATGTAAGAATCATCTGAGACATTCGTCTGCTTCCAATTTTAAAGAAGTTTACATAATGTCTTCGGAATTGGAAAGAAAATTGTTCTTCAAAGCAAAAAGCCCTACTGAATTAAATAGTAGAAACACAACTTGCGACTTGTGCAAGGAAAGTCAGTATTTCCAACCACTCGCCAAACGGAACGGAACTTGTGATGTTACAGTCTATAACCAATAACACTAATCAAAAAATATTAACAGCCTCCCAGCAGGCAAGGCCTGAAAGCTCACTAAGTCTCTAACAGAGCATTTGCATGTTTGTTCGATGTCTAGTCATCCCTATCGCCAAAACTTAAAAACCAAATGAGACTGATGGGCGGAAATACAATAAGTAAACCAAGTGCATTGAAGACAGCAACCTCCAAAACAAAGATAGCTCACCTTTTCCTTTTGAATAGAAATTTGTCAGCGAGCGCCATTTTCTCTATGCGAATTTGTTTATTAATGTGCTATGTAAGACAGACAATGATGTCGCTCATTGTAATTACACTTAGACGTCTTAGGGTAGGTCACAAGAATGACGGCCTGGCAAAATTTAAAAAGCGCCACCAAGTTACTATCAAATCTGTTGTGAAAGCAATAAACACGTGACGTTATTATCATTTCTAGGCATTTTCTGCGATTCAAAGAGAACCCATCTCGTAAATTTTGCTACTATTTAAGAACTGATTGAATTCATGCTTGAACTCAGAATAGCTTTCATATCTTGTCAAAATGGTTAAGGTTTTATTGCAGGTCGATGTATGGGGTGCACGACTGAGCCCCTGGGATGAATTGAAAGACACCATTAGACCCTTACCGACAGGAGTTGATGTGGACCCTGTCACAAAGTGAAGGAACTTAAGCAACTGATCACCATCCAGGCCCCCAATGTAAACGGTCAAAAAATTGTACACTCGCTCTTCCTCGGGTTTCAAATCTTCACATTCTACTCTGACATTTTTCAACACGTTTGTGCAGGTTGGAGAAAGAACTTGGTACAATTCAGAAATTCTCTGAAGTGTGAGACTTGTTTTCAAAGAAACCATATCAGTTATTCCACTTCGCATGTATGACAGGATTGCCATCGGTTTGATGAGGAATTCGCATCGCACCATAGTGAGTATGTGCTCGCGAAGTTCGTCTTGTGATGTTGCAGGAAGACATTGCATTGAGAATCTATGGTAAAAGCCAAACACAGCATCCCTCTTGTAATCATCTACCTTCCCCCCTTCTAAGACACTACAGAGGACTTCCCTTATAAATTCAGAAATGTACCGTAAAAATGATCTCTCTAATGCTTCATTTGGGACAGCGTCTTCCCCATGAAGCACTGCAATGATAGAGGCTTCACAGAAACGCACTGGTACTTCCCCAGTTAGTCTCCATCCATGTTCGAGTACACGTCCAAGTGCTTGCATGTGAGGCTTATCGGCCAACTTTTGAGGGGAAACTAAAGGTACTTTCACTACATCGCCATCAAAGTATGCCTGGAAAGCTACCTCCCAAAAGGACATGAAGAAATCTTTTGTCACACCTCCAAAGTCAATACCCTTTTCACCCAAAAAGTGAACATTAAGTCGGCACTTCACTATGTCTGGGTCTTCCGTGTACATTTTCACCACATTTTCAAGGATATCATGTCTTCTAACCGTCACTCGTCTCACATCTACCCCTTGGATGTCTTTATCCTCCACTCCTTAAACAAGTATGGGAAATTTCATTTAGATCCCAATTAATAGTTTCCAACTTGAGTAGATATCCTATCCTATTCAATTTAAACCTCCCACATGGAATATTAATTATTTGTGGAAATGTGAAGAAGAAAGTGAGAACAACAAAATCACCATGCAGGCAGGTAAGCTACTTTAACTTCCCCACCACTTCCCCACATTTCTGAAACAATTTTTACATAGTAAGAACTCCTGAACATTAACAAAGAAAGAAAGAGGCACACATAGAAAGCTCACCATCATCACTTAGATTCTCAATCCGGTTTCCCACCATCTCATTTAGCCACCTTCAGAACCCCTGACCAGACTATTAAAGAGAAACAGGGAAATTACACATCAACTAGTACTGCGTATTGCATGACTCACTCACTGTTATTGGTGAAATTCTTTACAAAGACAATTGATGTAATAACTGAGGACAATGTAGCTATCTCTTCCAGTTGATATGAATCCAAAACACTTGACAGTTGTTGTGCTTTGAATAACATAAGCCAAAAGATCCTACAGAGTACAAACAAACTTCTTTGTTGTTAATTTTTACATAAAAAAGGTGCTGAATCTCCTTACATTTCTGACACTCTGGCCATTTGCAGCAAAGTCACTAAATTGAGCTTGGAATATAGCCCCTGGTAGCTGATCCCTTGAAGAGGTACTGTCACTATCACTGTCCTTAACTGAGGTACTGAAGTATAAAAAAATGATACATGATAAATACAAAAGAAAATGTTAATTTTCTAAAATTTTGGTAAACATCCATTGGAATTGAACAATATAATTAGTTGTAATATGTTATTATATAAGTTACCAGAACAACTTTCTATCACGTAAGACAATATCAAATGGTAAGTCACTGTTTTGTCTACATATAGCGCTTTTAGCAGTAAAACTAATGTGACATGGATTCAAGAAATCCAGCTTGATATGTGACCTTCAAAAGGCAAGGAAAATAGTAAGCTAGTACTGACCATGAAGTCACCCCAGAAGGATTATCTTGGTCACTGCCATTCTCAAAACATGCTGATATACCTGGCTGGGGGGAGGCACTTCTAATGCTTGAGCTGTCAGAGTTCTGGTTATCTGGAGTGTAACCACTTGAAAAATTATGGTCCTTGCTGAAGCCATCTCTTCTTGGTGAGGCATCACTACTGTAAATGCATTTCAATCAGATACCAAGATTAGTTCAGAAGTGCTTCAAAATTGAGTAGCCAGAGGTGAAAGTGAAAGAATAAAGT
>Ga0126338_10001110_pt1:0-5000 | contig 16772 bp, 14 predicted proteins | sample OrbCmetagenome_2_FD_92529 | JGI IMG/M metagenome (GOLD analysis project Ga0126338, IMG submission 92529) | Coral microbial communities from Petempiche,Puerto Morelos, Mexico - Orbicella C C metagenome | ecosystem: Host-associated > Invertebrates > Cnidaria > Coral | place... | reverse complement strand
TGCACTTTTGGTCAACATTAATGAAATTATTTAGGTCGCAATGTCTTCAAGGTTGTCATTATACATTTCACTCTCTTTTCCTATAGTAAGACAAAATTAATTCTAATGTTGGAGGTTCTTCATAGAAAAGACATGCTCAATTGTTATTGGTCCAATTGACCAGATCAAGCCCATGATCCAGACCATGAGGAGGCGAAGAGAAACATGCATTCCATTCATACATACATCATATAAAAACATACTATATAAATCAAGGTTTTTTTTAGCAAGAAATTAGCAGCAAGCCTAGTTTCTCCAGGTTCTACCAAGAGTACGTTCTGGGGTTAATAATAACAGATTTTACTAAGCTTCAGCTAACAAGTAAGCTCACATCCATCGATGTGTAAACGTATACATTCATAAACAGTTCCTAATCCTTCTTTCATGGACTTCATGAAATGCTATCACGATTCCCCCTAAAATATCCGTCATATTTAATGACAAAATTACATATCTAATTCCGATTGGTCTGAAAAAAGAGAGAAAAGAGAGGATGAAATGTGTTGGAAGAAGCCTACAAACAACATACTTACCTCAAGCTTGCCTTCGTCCACCATGTTTGGTAACATGCATGATGAATTGAGCTTGCAGGACAAATTTCAGCGTTCTACCATCGCGACACATCTCGGGACATCTTGACATCTTGACATCTCGACATCTTGACATCTCGACATCCTGACATCTCGACATCCTGACAACTCCACATCTCGATATCTCGAAATTTCAATAGCTCAACATTTGGACATTTCGACATCTTGACAAGTCGATAAGTTGCATGTCCCTTATGGGGCTCCGTAGATTGTTATTATTATTACACACGCTTCTCGTCCATCCACACATGAAACGGCATCTCAGAGGACAGACCTGGCAAGTGCGCATACAACTGAGGCATCGATGTAGCGGGTACACCATTGGACTTGGAACTGCTTGGACTTTCCACTGGAACGGGATTAGGGTTTGCAGACATGCCACTGACTGGAGTTGAACTTGTCTTGAGGTGAAGACTGTCTGGACTTTCCATCGGCAGGGGAAGATGAGTAGAAGGCATGCCATCTGGAGTCAAATTTGAATTAAACTTTAAACAGTTTGGATATTCTGCTGGCAGAGTGTTAGAAGAGGAAATAGGGATAACAGGCACTCCATTAACTGGAGTCATCCTTGTCTTGGTAGCAACACCATCAACTGGGGTTGACTTTGTCTTAGTACTTGAACTGTTGAAACTTTCCACTCAAGGAACAGGGTCATTGACTGGAGTTGACTTTTTCTTGGCCATTAAACTATTTAAAGTTTCCACTGGTAGGGGATTCAAAGCAAAAACAGGATCCTTTAGTGGAGTTGAACCAGTCTTGACCTCATAGTTGGATTGTAAAGTCTCTTCAGTGACAACACCATCAGTAACGTGCAAAAGAATTCTAGCAGACAGCTTTCCGCTCTCATCTTCTTTGTCTTCATCTTCACTGTCACTATCACTGTCACTGTCACTATTGTTCTCTTTTCCCTCTTTGCTTTCTTCCCCCTGTTTTATTTCCAATGGGGCAGAAATTGCAACAGGCAAGGGAGCTGAGATTTAGTCTTGTTGTGAGCCATCCACAGGAATACATCTAGATTCTGGTATGTTTTGGTCTTCAGGATCTTGAAGAACCACTTTCTTGACACGGGTGGAAACTGCGGCAGAAAAAGGGACACATGCTGATCTAGTCATGGTCTCTTGGTGTTGCAATCATCGGTTTGGGAAGGTGAGCTCAGCAATTGTTCCAAATCTACTTGTGGTTGTGCTCGACATACCGTTTCAGTTGCGATGATCTCATCCTTTGCTTCAGAGTTGTTCAGTAATGCTTGTAAAATTAATTGCACTGTTTCTTCTTCATTCTTATCATTGCTATCCAAATCGCCTCTTTTCCTTTTACCAACAGCCTCACTGCAGAACTCGCATCATCTGTGTATGCACTACTAGGACTCAAACTATCTGGTCTCGTGGCAGTTGGAATTTTATTGAAGACAATATCAAAGGATTTTGCTTTCTCTTGCATCAGCATTTCCACCACCGCATCACATTCCATTTGAAACATAGATGATATATTATCCTTGCTGTGTTGAGCCTCACAGATCTTCAAATTTTCCACATGTCTTCATCGTTTGGATCTCATTTGGTATTTCCATGGTCAAAATTTCTGTTTATGTTTTTTCTCACCACAGCTTCCCTCTAGGGTGCGATAGTCCAATGCAGCCAAAGGCGGCTTTTTCTCCCCTAGCTTTTTCTGACTAATCTCTGCCAGTCCTTGTTTGTACAGTTCATTTAGTGAATTGTCAGGCCGGCATTTCATCGCCAATGGGACTGCTGCTTTTAGTAGATACAACACAGTTGCAGCCATCATCTCCCTTGGTGCCTCTGTGTGACTGCTAAACTTCACTTATGCTTCAAAAATTCTGCAAATCATCATAATGCGGTGCAATTCAACTCCCCCTTGAAGGAAAATCTGCAAGTTGGCGTTGTAGAAGTGGTGCATGCCTGACACTTAGGCACAATGATGGGAAATGTTCCAGACAATTGGTAAAGGTGGCCTTTGTTTTCATCTTGTGCTTGCGAGTCAACTGCAGCTGGCTCACTTCTACTTCGATTGTATCAGGCTTGTCCAATCGTGCGTTCCCTACTTGATACCCGCACTTGCTCACCTTTGCCTTGTTCACTTGTATTGTCTTCAAGGCACGTTCAACCAGCCCGGTGCGTTTGATCCCATGAAAGATGACAAAAAACAGTGCTGGCCACACTCGTGACATGGCAAACGTGCATGGTAAGACAATCTGGAAGTTGTGATAATTTAATAAAGATGGTGAATTTTAAGCTCGGTAATAAAATGTGAAGGTGAATTAATCAACATGACACGAGCGTGGGACAAAGAAAAATTCTGAGTCCCCGACCAGAATCGAACCCATGACCTCCTGAACACCGGGCAGGCGCTTTATCCACTGGGCTACCAGAACTCATGGGGAGCAAGGCCATTTAACTGAGTTCATATATGACAGGTGTCCTGCATACTGCTAGGATCAACGCTATCGAAGTCATTGTGAGTAGTGATAAGTTAATAATGGATGGATAGAGCGCCCGCCCAGTGTCTGGGGGGTCATGGGTTCGATTCCTGTCGGGGACTCAGAATTTTTCTTTGTCCCACGCTCATGTCAGGTTGATTAATTCACCTTCACATTTCATTACCAAGCTTAAAATTCACCATCTTTATAAATAAACAATTCCACATACAAAGGTGACATTTTGTCACAGAACCTTTCTTTGTTGGCGTTATTGCTTGGCAGATGTCAAAATGTTTGTTGTTTCTTTCACGTTTGCTACACAGAAATGGACAAACAAGATACCAAAACAAAAAAACTTGCTTTTACACACTTTGGAACCCTGGAACATCAATACACGCTATTTTGCAGTCTGCTTCGTTACCATCTAGCCAAAAATGTAAAATTGATCGCAAACCCAGTATCTATGAATTCAGAACTAAACGAAAAAAGTTTCCATTAGAAAACGGATAAAAATAATTATAAACCAACAAAAAACCAAAGACATCTGTGTCTGTAAAGTTATTTTGTTTGCAAATGAAATCTGAGACATTCCCAACTCAATGCCTAGCACGTGACCAAAATCTTCCCACTACCGGTGATAAAATTGTTCTTTGCGAACAAATCAAACGAAACTCTCTCCAAATATGACTACAACAGGGTTTAGTTTTTTATGGCTCACACTTTACATTGTAAAACTTAACTTTAGTCACATCATTAAACTTCCCAACATGTGTAATTAAAGCTGTATGCCTACAGTAATGTGACAATTTGTTGTTCTTCAGTACTGATGAAAATCAGAGACAGCAACCTCTTCTTTGGCTGTATTTGTTTCTAAAGGAAGGCAGGTGATTAGTTTGTTTAAAAATGTTCTACTTGTGTTTGATGTTATTCAGAATAATAGTAGCTTTTGTTCGTTGTCCAACACGGATCCCAAGTTTTCCTAATTGTCACTAATTTAGAAGCTTTTAGAGTAAAATAATGTAATTCTGACTTTTTGGAGAGCGAGATCACAAACTTTCTACCATGTTCCTTTTAGCTCTACTGTGTTTTAGCATGGTAACTCGCACACTAAACGTGTTATGGTTAGCATGCTAATCAAAACAAAAGGTTTAGCGTGTTAACATCTTCCAAACAAATCGTTTCTGTCCTTCATTGTGCTACGAATTAAACATGTGCATAAAGCATGTCTTAGGACACACTAAGCGTGCTGTGTTAGTGTGTTGTGAGCGTGCTATCACCTTTATTCCTGTTTTCCCATGGAGGGTCACATTTTCTGGAAGGCCATTCCAGGCATCATCAGGTGTAAATTTCCAGGGTTTGTACTTTAGCAACTGATATTTACAAAACAAACTGTGATGTTCATTTTCAGGATTAGATGAATAATTTGGGTAAGTTTTAACAACTTCCTTTTTATGTCTGAAGTTTTGACATTTTGATGCTGAAGGTAGATACAAACTTGCAGAAGTTATATTGCAGTAACTGTGCAGCTAAATGAATGTACCATTATGTACTCCGAAAATGATAAAGGAAAAAGAACAAACCTTCTTCGTCCATCCAGGCCTTCTTGTGTACAGAAACCTGCATTCTGATTACCTCGATTCGTAGCTGACGAACGCCTTTGAATATTATCTTCGGTGGAAGTTTCTCACCATCCGCCTTTACTGCGAGGACAACCGTGAAACTCTGTTTATCACCTCTGCAGGATAAGATCGGCATTGTTCAGTTTCCAGTGAACTCCAGTGTTCTTGTGGCTGGCAACTCAAATCTCATCGGGGTTTCATCCATGTTCAGGATTTGGCTGGACTCGTGGCTGCAACGTTGTCTAGCTCTCAGCACGAAGCAATGGAATTCCACTACCTTGTCCTCCATGTCGGCTGGAAGGCGCTGAGCCAAAG
>Ga0126338_10001109_pt1 | contig 16772 bp, 24 predicted proteins | sample OrbCmetagenome_2_FD_92529 | JGI IMG/M metagenome (GOLD analysis project Ga0126338, IMG submission 92529) | Coral microbial communities from Petempiche,Puerto Morelos, Mexico - Orbicella C C metagenome | ecosystem: Host-associated > Invertebrates > Cnidaria > Coral | place: Petempiche,Puerto... | reverse complement strand
GACGTGATGATGATCGTGACCAAAGGCATGATGATGACCGCAGCCGGAGACATGATGACTGAGATTGAAAACGCAACGATGATCGAGACAGAAGGCTTCATAATAGCTTCGTAGTAGCCGTGAGCGAGCCCGTAATGAGGATCGTGATCGTGATTGGTCGCATCCCTGTGATTGCCGCTGTGATTATAGGCGTGATTGTGATCAACACCATGATTGGGATCACAATCGACATTATCAGCATGATAACCGTGATTACTCATCTGAAAGTGGGTATGAGTGACTGATTATATTAACCCCTCCTTTTTAGCTTAATAACATGAAACTTAAAATTCTTTCCTTAAATGTTCGTGGGCTTCGTACACCTGCTAAGAGAAATTAAGTTTCCTGCGAGCTGTCACTTTTGAGTTACGATATTTTTCTCTTGCAAGAAATGTGTGGTAACTTTTAAACGCCGCTGGCAAGGTAATTGTTTTTGGTCCTTTGGAACTGGTAGATCTGCTGGTGTAGCGGTTCTGTTTTCGCCTAATTTTACTGGAAAAATTTTGTTTCACTTTCATTCAGATGGTCACATTTTTAGTATGTTAATTCAGATTGGTCTCGCTCAATGTAGTTAACATTTATGCTCTAACACAGTTTCTGACCGTAAAGTTTTCTTTGAATGGCTTCATGATTATTTCATCTCCCAGGGTGATTTAATCACTGGTGGCCCTCCCAGGGACTCATGCTTGGCGTCCTGCCGTAACCTGGGTTAAGCCTACTTTTGAAATTGTTTTGGGGTCACCCATCCAATTCTGTGCGCTTGCATGGGTTGTCATCCATCATTGTTTTCTTCCTTTCTTACAGCTTGGGTTGCATTTTTGCAACTTTTCTGTCTACTTTTGCCTATTTCTTGGCTTTTTGCTGCTTTTTGGTTGCTTTCGGGACCATATTTGACCAGTTTTGTGCTTTTGCTTTCTGCCTTTTTCTGGGCTGCTTTCAGAGCCTCTTTTTGTGCTTTTGGCTTCCCCTTTACCTTTTCTTAGTACTAGTGTGTATTTAAGTGAATTAATTAAGTAAATCTGTTAAGTGAATTATTAATGACTCATGAAAGAACTGCCAATATTCATGTGGGCAACAAAATGGCTGGTAAATCGCATGATCAGGTTCTGGAGGTGGTTTTGTCTCTTTTTGGTGGTTAAAACATCTCCACTGTTCAACAGTCTTTCGACATCCTCTGGGTAACATTTAAGACACTTTAAATGCTCTCCAAAATAGCGGTGTAAGGTTGTTTGGTTTGTGGTGTAGGATGGATGGTGGGCCTCTGGTCACCATCGTTCATTTATTTGACTTTCCTTTTGAGGGATCTGGTTATGAGGCAATTAAAGAATTTTTTGGAAGATACAGGCAGGTGCGTGATGTCAGACATCAGCGTTACCTACATCATTCCAATATTTTTACTGGTACACGCTTAGTTGATGTTGTACTTGATAAATTTCCTCCTTGTTTGGTGTCCACTAACACCCACATCTGTACGCTTTGGTTTAATGGCCAGCCCTTAATTTGCAATATCTGTGGTGTAGAAGGGCATAAGTCATATGGCTAGAGCTTGTCAGAATGCTGGGGGGACCAATTCTCTGCTACTGGCTGGTGGCACAGAGGCCCCTGTCCCCTCTCAGACTGATGTTGTTGCTGAAGCCTCTGCTTTGGGTAATGACATTGCCTCCAAGTCTGTGGCGTCATCCCAGGCTGGTGTCCCTAAGGCTTCCTCCTCTGCCTCTGCTGGGGCCATGCAGTGTGTGGATGGTGTGGAGTCTGTTGTTGATGCTGTCCCTGAAGCCTCTGCTTCCACTTTGGCCGTGCTGGTGCAGGGTGTCTTAGAATACAGACCTGTCCATGGAGGCTGAGGTTAATGTTGATACTGAGCTCGTTGATGCTCTTTTGTCTGAGGTTGATGGGTCTGGTTCGCAGAGGGAAGATTTTCCTGGGTCCCTAGACTCTTCACCTGTTATTGGTGAATTTTCTTCTGCAAAGTCTGTTTCTTTGTTGCAGACCTCCTCATGCTCCATTTCTCAGTTCACTGGGAAGGTGAGGAGGTTGTTGAAGTTTTAGAGGAGGGTTGCTCGAATGCATCCTCCTCATGTCAACCTGTTTCAACAGATTCCTCTGTTTCTTTTAGGAGGAAAGACTGCAAATCAAATGTCCCTCCTTCTGTGATAGTTCAATCTATGAGACATTCGTCTAGCCTTATGTCCCTTGTTAGAAGATTAGGGTTGGCTAGTGGCATCACTTCCGCTTTTCATTCTAAGATTCAAAAGGCTGTTTCTGACCGCCATCCAAAGTGATGTGTTAATGTTTGTTACCAAAATGATGATGAATTTCCTACAGTATTTTATTTGTTTCCATTGGCTGTCTCTGGTTGCCTGCCAAAGTACTGTTTTAACATTAATTTTGCAGTAATGTTTTCTCACTCTGAATGTTAATGCCTTGCGGGATACCAACAAGCGAATGGCTTTCCTGAGTGATTGAGTCATCTTTCCGTTGATTTTGTTTGCCTGCAGGAGACTCATGTTCTTTCCATAGATGAGTGTTCCTCTTGGTTATCATATGGCTTTCTTGCTGTTTGTTTTCCGGGCTCTGCCCATTCCTGTGGTTCAGTAATTATTTTCTGTCCAGTTTATTCCCTGGTAAATTCTTGGAAAGATGACACTGGTTGTTTTATTACAGCCGAATTGTCTTTTCATATCTTTTTTTAGGATAGCTTGCGTATATACCCCTAGTAGAAACCCCGGAAGGGATGACTTTTTGGTCTCTTGTGGTCTAAAAGTTGATCCGTCAATCCCTACCATTGTTGGTGGTGATTTCAATGCTCTCTTTAACCGTCAACTAGACAGGCGTGGTTCCAATGCTTTCGACTCGAGTAGAGAAAGTTGTGCTTCTTTATGCACTTTGTTTAATGACTGTGTGGTGGTTGATGTCTGGAGGTATCTCCATCCTCAAACTGTTGCCTTTTCTTGGATGAGGTCCGACGAGTCTCTTTCTTCTTGTATTGATTTTTTTTGGCTGTTTATATGTATGGGTTCATGCTGTGGAATCCTATGATTTGCTAGCCTGATTCTCAGACGTCCGAGGTAGTTCGTTGCCCCTCTCTCCCTCTCCTGTCTGATATACTCTGCAAGATCGTGTTCATAACGTCAAAGCACCTATTGTATAGTAAGGGCCAGTCACAATGCGGGTAAGAAATGAAGTATGGAAAAGTCAACAAGTCAATTTCACACGGGTTCTTCCTTGATCAGATTTTGGCAAAGCGAAGATTTCTTAGCAATGTTTTTAACTTCTACGCCAAAGAAACCTGTCTCATCTCGGACGAACTTGATTCAGTGCTTGTCCTGCGCTGAATTTCTCGAAACAAGTGATAGAGTAGCAAGATATTTAGGTAGTGAGTTACAAACTTCAAACGAGGACTTGCAATACCTCAAAACAAAATGCTACCCAAAGTTGAAAAAGGTCGGAAAAAATGATGTGAGATCACAAAAGTCTCGAGGACGAGTTGAGGGCAGAAATGCCTAAAAACAACGAGATTCGCATAAAGCAGAGATTGAGTCAAGATCAAACTCAGGAGGTATCTGTTGCGAGATCACTTGAAGTGAAGGCCATGACGAAAGCTTTATTTCCTACAAATCCACCTCAAGATCAAACAAGGTTTCGTTTGATCACCAGTATTAACAGTGAGGGAGATTACAAGTCTAACAGGGTTACCTCCTACAGTTTCGATGGTTGGATATACAGTAGTAAGGCACTCAGGTGTTTGTGTAGTTGTGCGGGCATTTCCAGCATGTGTGAACATTGGGAGGAATTTCTTCTCACCTCCACCAGACAAACTTGGTTCAGTGTCCAAAAGCTTTTGTACAGGTGTGGACTATTTGTATATTGAAGCCCCTTTCTGCGTTTTTTAAGTTAAATAATATTCACGTAATATTCGATCATGGCTTGTTTTGCTCGAAAAGGAGTAAAGAAATGGTACATTTTTGTTCAACATGAGTAAATGTGAAATGTTCCTCCTAAAGTATCATTATAATAAACTGTATTTAGCAATGTATTTGGCTGTTAAATGTGAGAACAATGAATTTGTGAAAAACAAAAATATTTTATGCACAATATTTCAACAAATACATTTCATACAAAGGTCCGGTTTTCCCAGGAAACCTTCGCCACTGACCATTTCCTAGTAAGGACTCCAGTGACAAAAACATCACGGAGCACTCTCCTTTCTCAATCTTCAGATCCAGAGCCTTCTCTTCTCCTATCAAGTCAGCTGATATACCAAATTTGTGTAAGAAATTTGTTTGATCTTCCATAAGGCTCACTAGAGGGGATATCACAATTATCATTGGGTTCGCGTCAAATCCATTGTGGGCTAGTGATTTTGGCGTGAATTAAAGGAGCCATCTGGAACACAAGTGACTTTCCAAATCCCGTTGGCAAGTTAAGGACATAAATACCATCAACAAACATTTTGAGTGTTTTTCCACGCCAAAACTTGGCAAGCGTTCAAGTTTGCAGAGCCGATTCGAAACCATTTTGAGCAACATTTCAAACCTCTCGGGATGTGGTACATCCACTCTAATTGGTGAAAATTGACAATGGCTCTGACGTCATGAACACAACCTCGCACAGGGTATATCAGACAGGAGGGGAGAGAGGGGTAGCGAAGGGGCCATCAACGACCTCGGACGTCTGAGAATCAGGCTAGTGATTCCCTTCCATGTCCGTTTTCAGATCATTGTGCTGTTAGTCTGGTCTGTCCTATGATGGAGCCTATTTCCAGAGGTCCAGGTCGCTGGAAACTCAATGTTTTCATACTTTCTTCTTAGTCTTTTAAAGCTTCAGTGTCATCGTTTTGGCTGAATTGGAGGGCCCAGAAACCATCATTTGGGTCTATCCAAGAGTGGTGGGATCTTGGAAAGAATAAACTTAAAGGCTTGGCTATTGGTTTTTGTGCCTTGAAATCTAAGATTCATTCTCTAGAGCGCTCACTTTTAACTAACCTGTCTAGTCATCTGAAAACCCAAATTGATCTTGGTCATGTGTCCTTGCTAGATGTTTATGAATCAGTTCTTGCTCAATTGGCTGCTTTGGATTCTATTGCTGCAAAGGGTGCATGAATCCAGTCCTCCACTCGCTGGGCACAAGAGGGTGAAGCCTCTACGGGATATTTCTTTAGAATGGCTAAAAAGCATGAGTCGGAAGAATGGATTTCTGCAATGAAGAATGCTAATGGTTCTCTTTCAACCACTATTCCATCTATTTGTGATTCATGGGTTAGCTTCTATGATAATCTATTTTGTGCTTGTCCTGTTGATCTTCCTCTGCAATCTGATCTTTTGGAAAAGCTAGTGTCTTTTATTCTCTCTGGCAAGTAGCAGACATGTGAGGGTTATTTCACCGTTGAAGAAGCTCAGAAAGCTCTTCGTGGCATGGCTAAAGGTAAAGTGTCAGGTACTGATGGTTTCCTGGCAGAGTTTTATTTGACGTTTTGGGACGTGTTGGGGGCTGATCTTGTGAATGTCTTCAATGCCTCCCTTGATTCTGGGACGTTGCCTTTGTCTCAGCGGAAGGCTTTAATCTCTTTGATTTACAAAAAAAGGGGAGGGACTTCTTTATAAGAACTGGAGGCCTTTAGCCTCCTAAATGTAGATTACAAGTTATGTTCAAGGACTTTGGCTGGTAGGCTCCTCAGAGTAATCCATCATGTTGTTGCCTTGGATCAGACTTGTGGAGTTCCGGGCCGTTTCATTGGGGAGAATGTGGCCTTTTTGAGGGATGCTGTAACATTTGCAAATGAATTTAATGTTCCTGCAGCCATTTTATTACTACACCAAGGAAAGGCCTTTGACAGAGTGGACTGTCCCTTTTTCTTCTTTTGTCCAGGATGGGTTTTGGTGCATCTTTTATCTCCTGGGTCAAATTGTTGTATACCAATGTGCATAGCTCTGTGTTCATTAATGGTTATACATCCCGTTCCTTCAAGCCATTAAGGGGCATCTGCAAAAAGGCAATGGATGATGAAGCGATTGAAGGTTATATACTCCGTAGCAAGGAACAGTGCACCGAGCTAGGTGAAAAACCAACGCAGTATTTCTCCCGCCAGTCATGCAACACGATCCACGCGTTATGCGTTGACAATTACACTACGATTGAAACCTCCCGGGGCTTTCTGAAAGAATGCAACGCTTTCTATAAAAATCTCTACACTGAGGAACCAACTGACCGCGAGAGTCAAGACTGGCTCTTAGAACAGCTTGATTCCACCATGCAATCCGAAGATCAGGCACTTTGTGAGGAAGAGCTGACTGTTCTTGAATGTCACACTGCTCTTTCACAAATGGAATCAGGTAAATTACGAGGAACGGACGGCTTCCTGACCGAGTTTTATTCCCAGTTTTGGGGCCTCCTCGGATGCGATTTAGTGGATACGCTAAATTTTCTTTCTCCAAGGGTTTTCTTTCGGCATCACAGCACCAGGGAATCCTGCATTTATCGCTCAAGAAAGACGATCCTTTATCGCTCAAAAATTGGCGACCTATCTCACTTCTAAACCTTGACTATAAGATTGCGACAAAAGCCTTGTCCAAATGCACACACAAAGTTCTCCCTAATATCCTCAGCGAGGATCAAACCTGCGGCATCCGTGGACACAGCATATTTGAAACCCTTTTCTTTTTATGGGATACAATTGAGTTTGTGCAGCTTAAACAGCTTCCCGCAGCTGTTATCAGCCTAGACCAAGAGAAAGCCTTTGATTGGGTAAACCATATTTTCATTCAATGCGTTCTTAAGAAATTTAATTTTGGCCCAAACTTCCCTCGCTGGGTTCGGGTGATTTACATGGATATAACCTCCTCGATCATCAACAATGGCTGCCTTTCCTTGCCTTTTTCCCTCCAGCAAAGGGTCAGGCAAGGTTGTCCGCTTTCAACCCTGTTCTATTGCCTAGTGGTCGAAACTTTAGGTCAAGCCATTCAATGTGATACAAGCATACAGGGAATTCAAATCCCTGGTTCTAAAAATAAACAATGCAGTGTCTCAGTACGCTGATGACACTACACTAATATTAACTAATGATTATTCAATAACACGCACCTTTAATCTTATTAGTATTTTTGAGCTAGGATCAGGCTCGCGGCTTAATCCCAAGAAAACAGAGGGCTGGATTGGCTCTCGAGTCGGGTGTACCTCAAGACCTGTCAACATCACCTGGGTAGCCGATAAGCTTAAAATCTTCTGTGTTTATGTTGGTAACACCAATCTTGACCAGGCTATATGGGCCGAGTTGTTTACATCTCCTATCCTTCGCAGACGCAGACATGTCGAAGGTGTGGCATTGCCAGCTATGTGGCAAATAAGTGTGCAGAGGTGCAATGCCTTAATTATGAAAAGACAGGTCACAGAATTGGTGATTGCGAAGAATTACAATTGTGTCAAATTTGTCACGATGAGGCGCACACAATGGCCAAATGTGTGTATTTTCTTTACAGCCCTAATGTGGAGCCTACGGCCCCTGAGAACGTATCTTATGGGACTGCTGCAAAGATCACATGTAGGGAAGACAAAAGCACAAAGGAAACAAAGGAAGCGGAAACAGAGGAAAAAGAAAAGGCAACGATGAGGGAAAACAAGATGCCAAGAAGCCTAGTGAATCTGCCTGTGTAAAGGAAAGCCATCCTGAGCGTCCTAAAGGTTTAAGTCGTCGAGATTGTGAACGAAACCGTGACCATGCAGAGAAATCAAGTAGTGGCTGCAATCGGTCCCGTGATCGGGATCATGACCATGACCATAATCATGAGCGTGACCATTACAACTAGAGTCGCCATCGAGATCATGAATAGCGTAGGCATCAAGATTATGAAGACCGCTCTAAGAATCGTCGCTACTGAGATCAGTCCCATTATTCTGATGAGATGTCCGAATTTACAACTGATGAGGGATGGACCACTTTACAAAGGTGGAGATGCAAGTATCATTGACACTATTCTTAGTTTGCTTAAAATTCTGTTTCTGATGTTAGTTATCTCTGAACATTAGAGGACTTGCATCCTCAAAGAAGTCCTGTCAGATTGCTCATGAACTCTCTTTTGCTAAATGTGATGTGGCCCTTTTGGTTCTAGTCACTCCCGTGGCTGTCATCCTATATCGTCCCTCGTTGTCCCTTGTGGACTCGTGGTCTGATGCAGATGGCCACCTTCTACAATGTGCGTTTTTTTTTTATGGCAAGTCGTTTCGTGTTTGTTGTCTCTATACACCTAATCGCAACTCTGATCGTGACCAGTTCCTTGAGAACGTTTCTGACGGGATCGATCCTTCTGTCCCCGCCCTTCTTGTGGGTGACTTTAATACCGTTTTTGATCAATTAAAGGATTGTTGTGGCTCTGATCCACTTGATTCCAGTCGTGAGAGCTCTGTTCACTTGTCTGCCCTGTTTGACACTTGCTGTGTCGTTGATATCTGGCGGTACTTTCACCCCGACTCTTCTGGCTTTACTTGGACCAAGTGGGATGGCTCTATTGCCTCCTGAATTGACCTCTGCGGTGTACGCTATGTTTGGGTGCCCTCTGTTTCCTCCTGTGACATTGTTTCCTATCCTTTTTCTGACCATTGTGCTCTTCTTTTGTCGTTGTCTGTTCCGGATGTTGTTCCCCCTGGCTCTGGATTGTGGAAATTAAATACTTCTATTCTATCTGAGGTTGAGTATTGTGATCTTATTACTATTGCCTGGTGTAATTGGTGCTCCTCAGTCTTTCGTTTCTCTTCTCTTGCCAAGTGGTGGGAGGGAGGCAAGAGTCTCATTAAAGGTCTTACGATCAAGTACTGTTGTCAGAGATCAAAAGCTCGTTCTAGTGGTAGAGATATTCTCGTCCACTTGATTGATCATTTGAAGGTGAAAATTGATGGTGGCTCCTCCTCTTGTGTTGGCCCGTATCATTCAGCCCTTGCAGAATTGGCCAAATTGGATCTTGAGGCTGCTAGAGGGGCTCAGGTCCGTTCTAGAGCCCGCTGGGTTGAAGAAGGTGAGACTTCCTCTGCCTATTTTTTTAGGCTTGAAAAGAAGTGCGGGGCTGATCGCTGGATTTCGGCAATCAAGTTAGATGATGGTACCATTGTCTCTTCCCCTGCTGAGTTGTGTGCAGCTTTTGGTGCTTTTTATACTTCTTTATTTTCTGCCACCTCCACTGATCCTGTCATTCGTGCTTCTCTCCTTGAGAATGTCTCTTCCTCCCTGTCTCCTGACATGGCTGCCCTTTGTGAAGGACACCCGACTGTCGCGGAATGTCTTACTGCCCTTCAGGGTATGGCCAGGTGTAAGGCTCCTGGCCTTGATGGCCTTCCCATGGAGTTTTATCTGAAATTCTGGTCTGTCCTTGGTCCTGATTTGGTCAACGTCCTTAACTCGTGTTTTGACACTGGATGTCCCTCCTTGTCCCAGCGTCGTGGCATCATTTCTCTGTCTTTCAAGAAGGGTGATCGTTTGGACCCTAAGAATTGGCGTCTGATCTCTCTTCTTAATGTGGATTATAAATTAGCTGCGCTGTCATTGCTGGTCGCCTTTCGGAAGTCATCCATTTGGTTGTCGAAAAAGACCAGACTTGCGGGGTCCCTGGCCGGTTTATTGGCGAAAATGTGGCTTTCCTCCATGATGTTGTCTAATACTCTACCTCCTTTGATGTGCCTGTCGCTATTCTTTCGCTAGACCAAGAAAAGGCTTTTGACAGGGTGGCCTGGGATTTCATGCGGTCCACTCTATCTAGTATGGGTTTTGGTCCTTCCTTCATCTCATGGGTCAACCTTTTCTACAATCGTGTTCAAAGTGCTGTTAATGTTAATGGTTATCTGTCCCCCTTCTTTGATCTATCTCGTGGTGTGCATCAAGGTTGTCCTCTCTCCCCTTTGCTGTATGTGCTTGTTTCTGAAGTTCTTGCTGTAAATATCCATTGTAACCCCCGCATTTCTGGTCTTACCCTTCCTGGGTCATCACCTTTGTCTCCCATTTCCCAATACACCGATGATACCTCTCTCGTCTTGTCATCTGATGACTCTATCAAAGCTGCCTTTGGCACCTACGATTTGTACAAGAAAGCCTCTGGTTCAAAATTAAATCATAACAAGTCCAAGGGTCTTTGGCTTGGTAGCTGGCGCGGCCGTTTGGATCCTCCCGTTGACCTTGATTGGTCCTCGTCTAAACTGAAGGTTCTAGGTGTGTTCATTGGTATTGGGGACCTGGTTGAAGACAATTGGTGGCCTCGTATTGATGTTGTAGACAAGGTTCTCTCTTCTTGGCGTTCTCGTTCCTTGTCCCTTCGTGGGAAGGCTCTTGTAATCAACGCGCTTGCCTTGTCTCGTATTTGGTATGTTGTTTCCCTTGTTTTCACACCACCTCGTGTCATGCATGTCCTTTTGGTTTAATTTGTATTTCAGTGCCTCTCCCCTTCATGTGTTCTCCTCCCCGTTTTCCTTTTGACCTGGTGATCTCCCTCCTTTCTACAAGTCTCTGGTTTTGGCTTGGCATGAGCTTGGAGATGCCTTTTCCACTTCCCGGTCTTCTTTGGTCTTTGGTTCTGCCGATCCTCATTTTTGTGTTCCTGTCTATTCTATCACTACGAAGTCCTGTTATCTGGTTTTGTTGTCCGATAGACTTGCTGACCCCCATTGTGTTGAAAAGTTTGCTCCCGTGTTCGGTTCACTCCATTGACCCTCTATGTGGCGTTCTTTGTCCTTTTTTCGACCTGGATCGCCAAGTGTTAGATCTCAATTGGAAGATTGCCCACGGTGTCCTCTACACTGCTGAGCGTCTTTCCTCTTTTGGCCTTCCTGTCCCTCTTCCGTGTTTCTGTGGTGCTCCTGTTGGGTCTTTGTCTCACTTGTTTTACGCTTGTCCTCTGGCCCGAAGTGTTCTGTCCTGGCTTCAATTGTTGATGTTTTTCTTTAGTCCGATGTCCCCTGTTCTCCTCGTCCGTCATTCTCTCTTTGGCCTGAATCCTGATGAGTTACATGCTCCCCCTCGCGTTTTTGTTTACATTCTGATTGTGTGCAAATTCTCCATTTGGCGGTCTAGGAATGACTTCCGTTTTCGCGGTGTACAGCCTGGCACTTTGCCTGTCATTGAGTGTGTGAAGGCGCGTGTGAAGTTCAACCTTCCGTTGTTCTGTAAGCATTTCAAGTCGTCTTGTCGCCATCGTTTTTTTTCGTCAATGGGGTGCTTGTGGTGTTACTCCTTCTGTTACTGCTGGTCAACTGTCACTCAATATCTAAGTTTTAGTTTATATTAGGTTGTTTGTTCTGTGTCCTCTCGAACTGGGTCTCCTTAGTTGGTGTACTGTTTGGAGGGTTGTGTCCGTTCTGTTTCGTTTCGTCCCGTTCTATCTCTCTTGTGTTTGTCCTTTGTGTTGTCCCATTTGTTTTGTTTTGTGTCGGGGTTTTTGGGTTGGGAATTTTTGTAATGAGGTAGGCGAGGTTCAATTCCTCGTCAAAGTTGGCGGGCTGGCTACTTTTGTAGGTGCCCCCTACCTTAGGTAGACCCATTGGCATTGAACTAGCACTGTATCCTCGCTATGGATGAGACTTGCAGTCGGCGGGCATTGCACTTCCAGCAAGGGAGCCCAGCCGTCTACCTTAAATACAAAACTTACCTGACGCTTTGGAGTATGGCTGAAGGCCCTACCATTGTGGTAGTCTGGGGTCCTTTTCTTCCACCTGCTTGGTAAGTTTTGCCTGTTTGATCTGGTTTTTTGGCTGCTTTTTAGTCGCCATATTTCATTCGGGGCTTCTTGTTGGCTTAGAGTCACCCATCTGGAATCTTGTTTTTGTTAGTTAAGCCAGGTCACCCATCCAGTTGGGCTTAACTTGGTTGGGTGACCCATCCATCTTGGCCCGTGCCTTTTGGGCTTGGCTTAAGGTTAGCCCATCTACTTATATCTCTTTGCTGGGTCTTTCACCCCTTTTGCCCAGTCTTCTCTTTGGCCGTCGTAATTATTTGGGGCTTATTTTTACATCTTAATGCCTGTTCCTCAGCCAAAAACCATAGTCATCCATGCCCATGGCATGGTGGCTGCCATGTCTACAAATGTCATAGTTCAAATGTTGTCTAAAAAACTAGACTTTAAAAGAGTTTAATCCATTCAATTTATTCCTAATGGTCGTATTTGGGTCACTTTTGCATCTACCGAATACCGTAAAGCCATCCTTGCAAATGTTTTGTGGCTCGATGATCTTCACCAGCTCCAGGGAGTCGGACTCTCCCATCACATCCGTGTACGTCCACTATCTTCCAGTGGAAGCTGGCAACACCGGGATTCGCTTGGCTCTTGCCCCTTTTGGCAAGGTGCTTGACATCACATATCAGCATTTTTCCGGTTTTAAACAGATTTTGACTGGCACTCGTATCGTCCATGTCTTTGGAACATCACATCACATTTCAGTGTAACATCCAAGGCTATCCATGCCACGTCTGGTACTCTGGTCAGCCCCTTAAGTGCACCATCTGTAAGGGGGCCCATAAAGCTGCTGACCGTCCAGACAAAAACAAGTGTAAACGGTGTCATCAGCCCGGTCACTTTGCCAAGGACTGCAGAAATGCGTGGGGAACTACTCCTCAGGCCCATCATGCTCCTGCCGGTCCATCCACTACCCTCAACCCTGATCCCCAGGCCCCCATCCCTGATCCCCTGTCTCCAAACCCTGATCCCCCTGCCCCTACCCCTGATTCCCTTGCCCCTGTCTCTGTGGATCCTAATGCTGCACCTCCAGCAGATCCCATGGCAAATCAAGTTCCTCCACCATTGATGTCTCTTGATGTTTCATCTCCTCATCTGTCTGGGGTGGAGTCATCTGATGTCTTGGGAGAGTCTTCCCAGGGTGAGCCTGTCTCATCAAAGCTCTCCGTGTTCTCCATATCTGAAGATTCCATTCAACAATTTATGGAGGAAGAGATGGAGCTTTCCCCTGGTCCTTCCTCATCCCCCTCCATCTCCTCCTTCCCCAACTCAGCAGATGCCAGTCAGAGCATCCTTCAAAATTGCACAATTGTCTCTAGCGACCCAACAGCAGTCGAGCAAATTCAAACCACTCGCAGTAATGTAGCTGGTCCAAAAGAGGCCAGTGTATCCACTAATAGTAATGTAGGTAATAATAATGTAGCTGGTCCAAAGGTGACCAGGGCATCTAATAGTAAAGTAGCTGGTCCAAAAGTGGCCAAAGTATCTAATAATAGTGTATCTGGTCCAAAAGTGGCCGGGTCTAATAGTTTTAATAGTAGTTTAAAGGGTGAACCTACCCTACTCAAATTTAACTTCTCAGTCTCCCTCTGGTGTTGCTACAGATTCGGACTCCGGTTTTGAGTCCCCGTTCAAGACCCCCCAACTCCCTAGGCCTCGTCGGGCTGCATCTCAGAGCCCTCAAAAAGTGCGTTCTTGCTGCCCATTGGTTCCATCCTCCCCTGGAGCTCATAGGGGTATGCCTCAGATGTTGCCCGACCAAACGTCTAGACGCTCTTAGTATCGTTCAAGCTTCCCGCCTATCTCCTTATGACTCAGTCCATAATCTCTCTTAAAGTCAACGGCCTTCGTGAGTCTTCTAAACGTAATGGTCTTGTGCAGTGGTTGCGATCTCTTCCTGTCTCTGCAGATGTAGTGTATTTACAGGAAACTCATTGTATCTGTGATGTGGAGTGCAATTCTTGGGTTTCTTCTTCTGGCTTTAGTTTTGTTCTTTCTCCTGGTACCTGTCATTCTGGCGGCTGCATTATCCCTTATTGTTCTGTTCTGCGGTTAGTTAATTCTTGGTGTGAAGTTCCTGGTCATTCTTTGTTGTGTGAGTTTTCTTTATATGATGTTTCATTTTGTGTGCTTTGCTTGTATGCCCCCAATCGCAACCCTGCTCGAGACCTCTTTTTCAATGGCATCACTGATGCTGTTGACCCCTCTATTCCAACGGTTTTGTGTGGAGACTTCAATACGGTCTTTGACCATACCCTCGATCGTTTTGGTTCTTGTGCCGGTGACACATCGAGGGAGAGTACTCCTGCCTTAACTTGTCTCTTTGACTCATGTTGTGTCATTGACATGTAGAGATACCTTCACCCAACTTCTTCCAGCTTTACCTGGAACAGGTGGAACGGTCAGTTTGCATCCCGCATTGACCTGATGGGATGTCCTTATCCTTGGATTTCATCAGTGTCAGCTCGTGACATCGTTCCTTTTCCCTTTTCTGACCATTGTGCCTTGTTGTTTACCTTTTCTATTCCTGATCTCATCCCCCCTGGTCCAGGTTTATGGAAATTAAATGTCTCCATTCTTCAAGATACTGATTATACCAAACTGATTACTGATTTGTGGCTTACTTGCCGTCTCGCTGAAAATAATTTTCCGTCCTTATCTTATTGGTGGGAGCTTGGCAAACTCATAATCAAAGATCTAACAATTGGATATTGTTCCAAAAAGGCTAAAGAGTGTCGGGCCGAACGAGCCCTTTTATCCCGTCTGGCTCATCACCTAAAACCTCAGGTTAATCTTGGTCATCTATCTTGCCGGGGCCCATATCAATCCACCCTTGCTGAGCTGTCCAGGTTTGACCTTGAAGCAGCTCGTGGTGCTCAAGTGAGGTCTAGGATTAGGTGGGTGGAGGAAGGGGAGTGGTCTTCCGCTTATTTCTTCCGTCTCGAGAAGAAGCGATTGACTGATCGTCGTATTTCTGCGCTGAGAGAGTTATGGCACTGTCACCTGACATCACTGGCCTTTGTGATTCCATCTCTTCTTTTAATTCTGGCTTGTTGACCTCTGAACCTACGGATGCTGCCACTTGCGAGTCACTGTTGAGTAACATCTGTTCAACCTTCACTCCTGAGCAGGCCTCTTGTTGTGATGGTCTTCTGTCCGTTGGCGAATGCCGTTCTGCACTACTGGGCATGGCCAAATGTAAGGTGCCTGGCTCTGATGGCCTGCCCATGGAGTTTTATGTTAACTTTTGGGACATCCTCCATCAGGACCTGGTCTGTGTTCTTAATTCGTGCTATCATGATGGTTGTCTGTCCCTCTCTCAGCACAGTGGTGTAATTTCTCTATCTTTCAAGAAGGGTGACTGCCTTGACATTTGTAATTGGCGCCTGATCTCCCTTCTTAATGTCAATTACAAGCTTGCTTCTCGAGTCAGCTGGTAGACTCCTCAAAGTTATCCATTTTGTTGTGGAGAAGGACCAAACTTGTGGTGTTCCTAGTCACTTCATTGGGAAGAATGTAGCCTTTCTTCGTGATGTTGTCGACTATGCCACTTTGTCCAACGTTCTGGTTGCTATTCTCTCCCTCAACAAGGAAAAGGTTTTTGATCGTGTAAAATGGTCTTTTATACGTCAAACCTTCCAGTTTATGGACTTCGGAGACTGTTTTGTCAGCTGGGTTGACTTGCTCTACAATAATGTACGCAGTTTTGTGAATGTCAATGGCTACCTGTCGCAACCTTTCTTCTTGTCTCATGGTGTGTGTTAAGGTTGTCCTTTGTCCCCATTGTTATATGTCTTGGTTTCCAAAGTCCTAGGTGTCTTCATTTGTGCCAACCCAAGAATCCTTGGTCTTTCTCTTCCTGGTGTGCCAGCTCCACTGCCTCTTGTCTCTCAATATGGTGATGATACATCCATCATTGTCATTTCTGATGATGCCATCAAAGCCACCTTTGAGACCTATTCCATCTACGAGAAAGGTTCTGGCTCCAAACTGAACCTCTCTAAGTCCAAAGGTCTGTGGCTTGGCTTGTGGAATGGTTGTCAAGACCCTCCCGTCAATCTCAACTGGTCGTCTACCAAGATCAAGGCCCTTGATGTTTTCATCAGTGTCGGAGATCTTGAGGAGTGTAATTGGAGGCCTCGTATCGTGGCTGTTGAAAACCTACTTTCTTCTTGGAGGCAGCGTCAGCTTTCTTTCCGTGGCAGAGCGCTAATGATCAATGCCCTGGCTCTTTCCCGTGTCTGGTACGTGGCTTCACTTATCCACATGCTGGCTTGGGTTCTCAAGGAGCTTAATTCTCTGGCATTCAATTTTTTCTGGAAGGGTAAGCGGGACCTTGTGTCTCGCTCTGTTGTTGTCCAACCGTCCCTCCTTGATGGTTTTTCCGTCATGAGTGTCAAGTTTAATGTGTGGTCCCTGGTTGCCCAATGGATCAAATGCTTTGCCAGCTCCCCATCTAGCTGGACCACATTCATGACCTACTGGTTCTCCTCTTGCTTCAATACCACCCCTGTTTTTTCTCATCCTTTTGACTTTGATCCTAGGGTTCTGCCTCGTTTCTACTAATCACTCATTCTAGCTTGGCATCCGCTTGACGGCTCTTTTTCCACTGGTCCTTCCTCTTTAGTGATGGGGTCATCTTCACCTCACTTTCTGACCCCTGCTATTAGGATGACGACCACGTCTTGTTATCAGTACCTTCTGTCTGAAAATTTGGCTACCCCCACTGTGTCGTTAAGTTCCTTCCTACGTTCGGTGACCTTTATTGGTCTAATACATGGACGGAACTCCTCTTCTTCGACACCGACTGTCAGGTGATGGATCTTTCCAGGAAGATCGCCCATGGTGTTCTCTACAACGCTGCTCGTCTGACTTCTTTCAAGTATGACTTTAACACGTCCTGCTTTTGTGGTCCAGTCTCCGAGACCCTTGAGCATCTGTTTTTCCATTGTCCTTTGGCTTAGTGTTCTTTCCTGGCTTTAGTCCTTAATGTTTGTTTCTTCTCCATTGGCTCCTTCTCTGGTCTGT
>Ga0126338_10001107_pt1 | contig 16784 bp, 6 predicted proteins | sample OrbCmetagenome_2_FD_92529 | JGI IMG/M metagenome (GOLD analysis project Ga0126338, IMG submission 92529) | Coral microbial communities from Petempiche,Puerto Morelos, Mexico - Orbicella C C metagenome | ecosystem: Host-associated > Invertebrates > Cnidaria > Coral | place: Petempiche,Puerto... | reverse complement strand
GCTTGCAGCGACCCGTTCCGAAAACGCTTAACGTCCTTTAGTGTTGGTCTACCTTGAACGGTGTGTTCGTTTGTGTGTGATTTCATCGCCCTAGAAATCATGGAATCCGTGCTAACTTTTCTCCACGACAACCTCTGTAAATTCCATGTGCTGTACGCATGCACAGGTGGTGCATGCGCTTTAGAGACCAGACGGCGATTTGTGACTGAACGCGGAAAAAAAGAAAGCCGAAATTTAAACCCAGGCCTCACTGCTTGGGTAATAAGATAAAGTGCTAACTTTTTGAAGGTACGCATATATTGACATGAATCCACCCAGAGTATAAGTTTATTTCACACACACACACCCCCCCAAAAATGGAAACTATACAATGAAACTTCATATAAATAAAGATTGGATCCTTGGTCAGCTCTGATTGACTTCAAAGTCATCAGGTATTGAATAAAGGAAACATTTTTAATTTTGCTTTTGTTTCGCACCTGTTGAATCTTCATAGAAATTAATATAAAAAGCCAAGGACTGATATTATTATATTGTTTCTAAACGACTCCGGCCTTTAACTTGAATACTCATGGAATTTAAGAACACGTCACACATAAACTGTACCTTTTCTTGATCGCCGTCTTTTAAAAATTTAAAAATCCCTATCGTGCTTAGGCCTTCTTTGGTATGGTTATTTCGCAACATAACAAGGTTGTGAAAAAGACAAACTGATAGATCTCTCGAATCGATCTTTGACGGCCAAAAGAATAATATTGTAGAATTTTTCTGCGCGGTTTTCAGCTGGCCCTTTTCTCGCCTGCTTGTTGCTGAGATTAACAATATAATGGCTTGTGTATTCTCAGAAGAAAGAGAAAAAGTGAGCCAGAGAGCTCGATGCTCTTGGATTTCCCCTATTCAAAAGGCCACGACAATCGTTGTATCTAGTCTTCAGAATGCGATGAATCACTGACCATTAAATGCGAAGGCTCACCATGAATATTGTATCCACGAAACGGCCTTTAAGAGCAGTCTAGGACCCAGTCGTTCTCTTACTGTTCACGTTTAACTTCTCACGAAATTTCATAACTTCTCCGATTGACAAAGTCATTCTTAGGCCCTTAATTAACATTCAGTACGTTCGCCCTGCGAGGCCAAAAGAAGGCCTAGGGACTATGCTGTAAACAAAATCGACGTATTCTATTATTTTCTTGCTATCTGCATTGCGATCTTTTACAATACATATACAAATATTATTACATTTTTAGTTTATATAATATATGTAGTATATTTCAGATAAGGTAACGTTTGTAATTTTGTTTTGATGAGACTGGAAGCTATATTTTTTTAAGGATCGAGGGCTTGGGTGGTCGTTGTAAGCACTAAAAATGACCTTGTCTCGCTTTAATTGCTTCGTTGTTTCTAGTACAAAACAGCTTATTTCGTTATTTCTTTTAAAAGCGTCCGACTACAACTCGCCTTACATGAACCGCTAAAACGACAAATATTAAACACTGTCATTAAAGACATAAATGCAAGTGCTTCTAACCAGATCCAGTAAAGCGAGTTGATGTCGCTTTCGTTTGATCTAAAAGTTCCTTGACTGAAGAACTGGAACTGCTTTTCACAATATACCTCAGTTATTTGGAAAGCAGAAAAAAGCCATGACGCATAAGTTACGTCGCATCATGAATTTGAATAAATTTTTGTTTATAAAATTCTATTTCAGTAATTTGTCTCGTCTAGTGACAAACACCTGCTGAAATCCTTAATTGCCATAGCAACTTAGAAAGTGAGAAGAAAATATTATTTGACATTGCACGTAATAAAAATTTTCAAGACATTGAGAAGACAAACGTTTCGGAAACGATTCTCGTCGCCTACAATGCTAAAATCAGTATTTCGTTCATGAATCGTTAAGGCTCATTGTAATTGAAACTTGACAAAATGGAGATTTCCTTGCTCTTAAGGAGTTGAAAGAGATGAGGGGCAATTAACTTTTCAAACGCTCTCTCAGCAATTAGCGTTGGCAGGATTCTTAATTTAACCTTTTTGTTTTGTCTCCTCAAGATCAGCGAGACTTCAACGCCGTAAAATTGAATGTCTTGTTCAAACGCTTGCTCAAGGTTTTCATTTCGCCAGCGTAGAGCAAACGAGAACTCTCAAGCTCTGTCTTCGGCTTCGAGTCATTGTTGTACACAGATCCAACGGTTTACATGTATATTGGCAGAAGAATGTATTTTAGAAAAAGCGAACTTGCTAATGACCTTTCTAATTCGCGCAGACGTTTTGGTCTGGCGACGTCAAATGACTTCTTGGTGAAGGGAACTGCAATCGAGAACCACAGTTTAAAGAAAACAGCTGCTAAAGAAAAAGGAATTACTGCAAGGGAAACGTTGAAAGACATCGCTATATCCAGGCCGGTTTCTTCTGGTTTTAAGGTGGAAATTGTCAACAAAAGACAAAGCCAAAGGGAAGGCAAAAATGCGCAAGTAAATATGACTACAGACATATCTTTTTCGCAATTTAAAAAGTACACAAGGGAATTGCAAAGACCACGGTCTCGCGCTAAATTGTTGAGGAATCCAGCAGAAGTAGCGCTGTATGATTTGTGTGCGAGTATGGAATATGAAAACAAAGCCCAAAGCCGAAAAGAATCCACCGACTTATGTAGAAAACAGATTGAATTTCCAGTACAGAGAAAGCATGCTGCAACACCGAACCGTCAAACTTCATCAGATATATCAAGTTCATCAGAAACCCAAGAGATGGTAGAGACGGGAAAAGATAAACGAATCGAGGACAGCCATTCAGGAAGCGACGGGGCTTGTCAGGAAAACAGAAGATTAGCGCGGGCTTGTAGTGCAACAGAAAGTGAAAAGAATGCAATCAAAATAAACGGTAAAAGCTACAGCATGGGAAGTACAGGGAAGCTCAAAGCTTTAAACTGTGCTTTAAGTCGTAGAAGCCATTCTGTAGACCAAGCAATCGAAGACCTGGACTACCAGACTGTAGATTATGAATACATATTCAGATTCAAGGCACTTCCTCGCCTTTCTCGTATTTGTGATAATTCTGTTATTGATGCAGTAGCAAAGGAGAACTCAGCCAACACAGTTGAAGCATTAAGCCTTCCTCCAGTACTTGGTTCAAGTTGGAAACTTAAAAACCGATATGTTTCGGAACTAAGTTTTAATCCGCCGACACCAGTGTTAAGAGAATATACGAGAATTTCGCAAGCACGGGTTGTCGATTTCTCTGATTTGACTCTTGGTAGTCAGGTACTGTAAAGAATTCAAATTTATTTCTTCCACAGTATCTTTTATCATTGTCTGACAGTTGCCTGCACAGTAAGTAGCTCTGGCAAATGTAAATTTTTGTGTTTCAAAACATGCAAAGCCAATACGAAATATTTGTTTACCTTTTCGATGGAAACTAATCTCGTTTTCTACTGATGTAACTCTCTTATTAGTATTGCTAAATAGTGGTAAATTGCAGCCTTGAATCGTTTAATTACTACCTACAATGAACTAAACGAATTCAAATCGGTGCCATTTTGAGATAGTGTTAATTATATCGAACGGAGACTGAGGCACGAAAAGGAATTAACAAGCTAGAACTAAACAAGCTTTGAAATTAACTGTGAAGCCGGGATGTGTTTTCATTTAACCGTCTTTGTTTTTAATTAAAGCATTCAATACAGTTCGATAAATATTTCACTTCTAATAAGCACTCGTAATTAAACAAAAGCCCTTTAATTGGGGAAGGTTAGTCTTATTTGACAGGATTTGTGATAAATTGTTTATCAACCTTGCGCTGACGTATCGCACAAATAAGAAAATCTTGAAATTATCTTATTGGCCATTTTCACAATAGAAGACGGACGAATCGTCTGAACAGACAAGTCATATCCGCAGAGAATTTTAGAAGGACAACTCACCTTGTATTGGTCGTGGTAAATTTAGATCTGGAAAGACAGCGAATTTGAAGGCAAGAGCCTGGCACTAACAGGCTTGGATACCTTGCTTTTCATCCTTCATTTCGATTTTGCAATGCACGAGCCATCACTCTATTTGCTAGTTCCATTTCCCTTAAAGAGACAGCCACCGAGATGCAACTATTTGTGATCTCTTCGTCTGTTGTGAATTGAAGTCGGACGTTTTACGACTTGTCCATCTAGACGAACAATAGACCTCAAAAAGTTAGAACGACTCAGCCCCCAGAATTTTGTTCGTCCTGTTTTAACACCAAGAAGACTTGTCCGTCTCTGGTATGAAAGTGGCCAAAGTGTCGCCTTTAGTCAAGAAATATAAAAGAGAAATGGTGGTGTTCTGAGCTTGCGCTTCTTCCAGTTTCACAAGCCCTGGCCTGAGAAAGTGCAACATACTACTTTCACTCATTTTTGTGCTCCGGATGTCCCTTCAAATTGTGCGCCGGAGAAACTTTGTGTTCCCAAAGGGATTTTTTAGTAGTATCTTAGGAATTTACTTTGGATTATTTATATACGCAAAGTCGGTTTTAGGTCATTCTTTATAAACACGCTCCTGTACTGCGTAGTAGGTGTCATCAAAAGAATATCAAGGTAAGAGAGTGAATTCCCCATATAGGTACTCAAGGTAATCCCTCTTTAATCGCTTTTACCCGACTTTTCACCATATTTTCCGCCATTTTGTCTTTGCTCGGGCTATTCACGCATCGCGCGAGTAATACCATGTCTAAAAATAACTTAAGAGGGATTACCTTAGGTATAAAGCCTATATTGGGATTAACTCTCTCTCCTTGATCTTCTCTTGTTGTCATCTTTGTACCTGTGTGACTGCAGACGAAAGGGTTTCAAAATACAAAATTTCCAGAATTTCCTACGCCTTCCGCAAGAGAGATATGAATATCCGCTATCATAGTCCATCAATTATTTTCACTTGCGCGAGATTTGTCTAAACGCGTCAAGTGACTGAATATGGTCCAGCCAAAACGAAAGAATATCCCAGTGATATTCTCCAATTTTCAAAATTGCGCCTGTTGTGGAAAATATTTGAAGGAAATAAACACAGAAATATGCAGAGATATTTGTCCTGAGAAATAATCTGTTCCTCAAATCTCACAGTTTTCCTTCAGCTACGTCTCGGAAAACTGTTCGCTTCCGAAAATGATAGTGTCCGCGGACAAATATCCGAGCATATTTTCGCGCCAAATAGAAGCTATTGTTTATATAGCAGTGGGTGTTAGCATCCCTTCGTTAGATCCGGTATGAGCTACTAGACATGGCATGAAATGTCATCCGTTGGGATCAGCTTTTCAATAAAGACCTTAACTTTTGCAATTTTTATGTTTATTCACTCTGAGTGGTTTGATGACTCCTTTCTGACAGTCTACTTTCGATCCTGTTTTCTACAAAGTCTTCGTTTCTATATGATGTGACGTCTATGTCTCTTTGAATAGTAACAAGCGTGGTTGGTACAACAGTATTTCTTGCACACCGCGGCTTGCAACACTGCAACATGTTCTTCAAGCTGTTACTAAATGGGGTACTGTGTAAGCTGTACACTATAGGGTTGATGCACGAGTTAAAAGTGATAAGCAGAATTCCCAGTTGATCCGCTGGAGAATCCGGGGTCACGTAAGAGCTGAATTGGAGCAGAAGAAATATGACGCTGTTTGGAATCCATGTCAAAATGTAGATCATGCTAATGATTAGTGTCATCCGGGTTACTTTTCTCCTAGCAAGAGGGGAACAGAGAAAATTGGTAGCAGAAAAACAACAGTAAAAAACTGAGTATTTACCTTACTGATTCTGTCATAATCAACGTAGTGTCCAGAATTTTGAAATTTAATTTCACACTATCGTGATTTTGTTCGTGAAATCCTAGCTGCGGTTTCAGTCAACATTACTAGAGTACTGATGTTTCTCATAACAGGTAGGCCTAACTGGTTTTCATGCAAAGACACTGCACAAGAAAAATGCAATTCGATATTCAGCTAGCTTACCTTGCTTTCTGGGATTGAATTCTGCCCGTTGGTATATTCTTCCATAGCTTGCGGACAATCTGAATATACAGATAGCCCATAATAATCACAGGAACCACAGCCGTGTTGAGGACCCACCAAATAGCTCTGGCTCGACCCAAGTAGGGATTAGGCCAATTTTGGTAACAGCGTCCACTTTGATTGCTGTAACGAAACAGCACAAACGTTGGAATGTTCCAGGCGAGTGCGTAAACCCATAAGGAGGTAACAATAGTTTTCAGTTTTGTAACTACCATTCCAGTCTGATGATGTAAAGGATATAGTACGGCATGATAACGCTCCACAGCAATCAAAACGAGGAACAGCACAGAAGCTAAAATCCCTGTCCACATGAATGACCCACTCGTCAGTAAACTGCAAACCGCATGGGCAGACGTACCGCGTAGTTTCTCAAAAGGGTTAATTATGAAAAACCTAGAGAAAGGTAATAAATAAATTCATACGAAATACTTATAATGATACGTCATGAAGCATATTTTTGAAAAGAATTGTAAACAGCTCTATAGGAAATTAGTAGAATCTACTAGTTTACTTATGCAGATACTAAAACCTGATTGGCTGAGCCATCGCAAACTATCGGCCATTAGCGCGCAGTGGTTTGATGTGATCAGCAAAATGACAACGTTTCTCGTTTCTCCAAAGTTTTGAAGGAACGTGTAGAAACGTTTGGACAATCAAATTCCTGAGGAGACTAAAATAGTTTTTAGTTGGAATTGTCTTCTATCTCGAACTTATAATAAATATCATTGTTAATTATAATTAATCACTCAATTTTACTTTGTTGACATTGGCCAAAACTTATCACACGGTAAAATCTTACCCTGACACTATGAGGCGATAGATTCCCACGGTTGACAATCAGACGATGTTGCCTGCTCAGCAAAATGGCCAATATTGGAATAGAAAATGCTTTTGAAGGCTTATTATTATTTTTTTTTTATTTTAACCTAAGAGGATTCTTTGATGGCGGAAGCCACAAGTGCTCATGGAAGTTGCAAATTTCAATGAATGAAATCATATCGTTTTCGGTTTTTAGGTATGCCGCGGCTACAGGAAAATGCAGTAATGAACGAAAAGACCATAGAGATATATTATTATAGAGTGTTTATGTCGAGGGCCTATATGTGCGTATTGTTGCATCTAGAAATTTTATATTCTACATAGCTACATATAAGCCCTCGAACTTCGTTCTTGAGGGGGCTAATATTTGTATTTTACAACATAAAATCTCCCGGGGCATCCATCAGCCCACAGGCTCTCCATGCACGAAAAAAAATTATTTAAATGGTAAATAGCTTCCATTTGATGGTCACAACATAGAATTTCTTTCACAGACTAAGACGTTAGCGGATGGAAACGATTTGCAGATGGGGAGAGAGTCCCCCTTTGTCATGACTGGGGCAAGACACCAATAAATTCGTTAAATAGTGTTTTATGAAAATTCTTATAAAAAAGCTGCTACACTTAGCCAGTTCCTATATAGAAAGCTGTTGGATTTATTTTTTATTTTATATGTGATATATGTAACATGTCTGAGTGGAGTGCTATTCAGTGTGTAATCAAGTGAGTACTAAACAAAATCGCACAACCACAGTTTCAACGGCATGCATTAGAACTTAACTCGAAATCAGGATTAGATTAATCCAAGACTAATGTTATCGGTACAAAACTGTTTATACGAATATTGTTTGAGATGAGAAGGCATTTCGAAAAGATGTTTTTCTAATAAACAAAGATAAAAACAAAAATGTCTACGGGATTTTAATTATATTAACAGGAGCATCCTTTTGCACAAAGTAACCTGTAGAGTTGCCAGTCAAATTTGTCAAAGAGATCTACATGATAAGCCTAACTCTTCCTTTCGAAAAAGGATAAATTTTCATTTGTTAATGGCCCGTCGAAGCAGTAAAAAATCTTAAGAGAAGGAAGAGTTCTCGAGTTTACAAGAAACTAATAAAACTGCTGCTGCTCCTTCCAGCAGCGCAGTGGACGACAAACACATTGACGCTTTTTATGCAGTGAGTGGATGTCTTCGGGGCAGCACAAACTGAACAACACGCATGTTGAAATTTGATACCTTTCGTATGAACGAACAAAATAAATGTTTCGAAGTTTTCCCGTTCCGTGTACAAGTTATGTTTGCCTAAGAGGGCACTTTTTCGTCATAGCACACCATGCATAGTAACGATGCTCACGGAGACATAAGTGCAACATTGAAGGAGATACAGAGGAAGTACATGGAGACAAGAATCACTAACCTGAATGTGGAGAAGACACCAACAATCATATCAGATATTGCCAGATTTACGAGCAGGAAGTTCATAGTTGTTCTCATGTTTTTATCTCTTAGAACAACAAGACAGACGAGCGAGTTCCCCAGCAAATTTACCACCACCATGACGGAACACAGGGAAATAACTGCTCTGCTAACCATGCTGACTACAATAGATGAACAATGACTGGCGCTAAAAAAGAGCTTTCCTGTCTGAGAGAGACAAAGTAAGTGATGAGCTGTTTTCTCAATAAGACACATTTTGCAAAAGTGTTAAACTTAAAATCTTTAAGGAGCCTGCAGACAGAATGCATTTACAAAGACATAAAAAGGAAGAGATTTCCCGATAATCTTTCCGTAATTCTTACTTAAACATAACACTGGCTGAAGTAAACCTAACTGGAAGCAATCTCAACTCTATGTTAACTAACTGTTAGAGCCTGAGTAAGATTGAAAATGAAATCGAACGTGATTAGGACTGGTTGTGTTCTTTTGACGTCTACTTGAAGTGAAAAAAAAAGGAAAGATATTAATCACATACGTGTCACATTGAACAATCACATCATACAGGAAACACACTGAAGGAGTTTTAATAAAGCACTTAATCTCGAACAATGAAAATGCAGTGTCATAATCAAATAAGTAGACGGCATTTGAGGGAGACGAAGAATGGCACAAAAATGAAAACAAGATAATGGAAAAATCTTTTTGACTCAAGAAATTGAGTGCTGTAACAGTCTAAGTTACAGTTAAAGCCCGCTATTTCGAACTCTCTGGGAAAACGAAAAATTAGTTCGAAATAGCGCGCGTGAGTTCGAAATAGCCGACAGTAAATGACTGAAGGGCAAATCCAAGGGAATTGTATTGAGGTCGAAATAACCGTGGAGTCGACTTGAATAACTGGGTTCAAATGAAAGGGGTCCAATTGTAGCAAAGGTTTAATTAATTCGTGTTTTTTTTCTCCAAATTACTCTCTCACTCACTCGTCCCCATTGATCCTAAGACGTTATTGTGGAAAAATAATGAATTTTAAAATATCCCAGGGCGAAATGAAATGAAATGAAATTTTTCTCATTTTAATAGAATGCATTAAACTGAAACGAATTTAGATTTTGTACCGAGGATAAAAGCTAGAGGTTTCCTTGGGAGGGCAGCTGGCGCGTTTGAGCAAGTTCCAAGGTGTTGTACGTTGCTTTAATTTCCTTCAACTGCCCGAAGCTTGATCGATCACAATTTCACCTAATAAAATAGATTTACAGCCAGTTAATAAAGCATCGTTTTTCCTGCATACGTTATTTGGTGAGTACAGAAATAATTATAGAAATACCAGGTAAAATTATTTCTAGCTAACACAACACACTACAAACGAACATGAAATAACGAAATTGGTTATTGGAAATAAATTCAGTGTCAACGATTGTTTTGAATGAAACCTCAGGTTGTACGTAATTACGATATTCATTCAAGATTTAGGATGAAGTTGAAGTACTGCTCAATTGTTCACTAGCCGTGCCAAGCCTGGTGAAGCTGTCACCGGAACAATGGTTTGAAGAAATGTTGTGAAACTAGAAAATGTACCATTTTAAACTGAATCCAAAACAGTGTATGAGAAATATTCATTTTTTTTAATGTACTTATATTTTGTTTAAAAAGAAATAGAGCGAGCCGTGAAGCGATTTTTCGTATTGTTATAGAATGATGTTGATTCAATGACCACGTTACACAAGTATCGACCCTTCAATTGTTCCTTTTGACCATTTCTTAAGTGTCATTTTTTCTTCGTCGGTAACTTTGCAGCATATTCAAAATTGTGCTTGTATTAAGATAGGTTTGTGAAATTCAAAATGGTTGACACTGAAAATGTTTCAAACCCTCGTTTGGATAGATAAAAATGTAATTGTGTTTGATCCGTGATAAATTAAAGTTTGAACAGTAAATATCGAGCCGTTAATGTTATTCACTTAATACTCTGACCTTGCTATTCGCCAAAGACATAAAATTATTTTTTTTGCGCTGAAATTTTCGATTAACCCATGTTACAGTTAAAATCAAGGAAAAAGAAGATTATACATACCTCGATCAATTTTATAACCTAAATAGGTGCCAAGTTACTGATGTGGACCAGTCTTTCAGGGTTTAGTAAGAGAACAGTCATAATAAAGCCGCCATTATAAATTCTAAGGTTAAGTCATCTTTGTCAATCATTGCAAAGTAATGGGTCAGAGTCGACGCACATAAACACAATGAACTCAAGCCTAGTAATATTCTTGGCCAATCAGGAGAGGTAATTTGTAATTATTTATCATATTTACAAGCGATGACCATGGAAACACATACATGTGTTGAGACCGCAAAATGTGGTCGATTAAAGATCCGTATTGTCTAAAACGGCCCTGTTGCAATAAAATGTTTAATTCTGGTTTTTCTGTAAACAGCAAGATGAGGCATTACATGCAACAGTGTCGCTCTTCAGGGATAACTGGTTAGGAGCCTGGAATGGGCTACTCGAGGAGGACTTCTCCTCGTGTAGTTATTCAGTCGTTGCTTCGTGCTACAAAATTCTGTCATATCGATTATTTATCTGGATTCCCCGATCTCTACGTCTTTCCTGTGAACAAACCACAATACTGGAAACCAGAAATCCTTAAAAGTCATTCCAGCACTACCATAGATTTCATTTTGGCCTTTAAGCAGCCACATTACTTGCTTTTAAAAAGTCTTTCCCGGAAACACGACGTATGAATGAGGACTGGGAGCATGCTGCCAGTGAGAGGGAATAGTATAAGTTCTTTGTCGAATTTGACTCAGTAATATTACACTCTTTAACAAGTACTTCTCCGTGTGGTGGTGTAGTGTATTATATTGATGCTCCCCCTAGATGTAATACCAATCCATTCCACGTTGAATCCCACGTCAATACATACACTTGATCGGAGGGAAAACGCTGTGAGTTTAAAGAGTTTTGCCTAAAAAGGAAACACAGAGAAAATGGCCAAGCTTGGGATCAGAACTACCACATGACAAGTGTTCAAAGCCACTAGGCCTCTACCTTCCTATCGCTTTGAAATGATTCTTAGGAAAGGCACCCAATTACACCGCACAGTGGTAAGTTAAAAGATTAGTATTATAAAGCAATGGAATTTGATAGCAACCGGTTCTTACATTCAAAACTGGCATGATTCAAAAGATCCCTACGCTCGTAATTTGCTTCTTGTATTACACTGTAGTCCGGACTGGAGGTGAACATGTTTTATGTTTGACGAGTATATATCATCGATCTTAAATTCGTTCTGCGGGCAAACCACATTTTCATCATAAAACAATTCAGTACTGAGATTTCCTGATTAGGACTTGTCTGTCCCTTTTATGAGTTAAATCAACCTGTTACTAGTAGAGCGGTGTTCAGTTACGTGTTGAAAGTAATCTAGCAATTACTTTGGCTTTGGTTTTGGTTTTACTACGGTTCAAGATTGGCTGAGTAGTCTAATTGGTAAGTAACTGGTTTGGCTTTGGTTTTACGACACTCAATTGAAAACCGCTCCGATATACCTACGTCATAAATAAATTTATTCCACAACTTTTGAAAACACCCACTGCAAAAACAAATCCTCTAACAATAGAAAAAAAAATGGCAGTGGGTTTTCAGTTATCGTACAAGCATGGTCTAATCGTGCAATACTTGAACTCTTTTAGCAACAAACTGGCTGGACGTGGATAATAATACACTAGTAAAGGTTCATAGTGCCGAACTAACTGAGTCCAAATTTTTAAATAATTTATAAGAAGTACTGAAAATACCAAGAATTGTTGAGCGTTGTAATGACATAGAATTTTTTTGCTCTCAGCAAGCACACAGACTCGTAGAGGCTTCAAAAGTAAGTAAGTAAGTATGTAGGAATCAACCCAAGGAATCAAACATAGCATGTCAAATCTGCAATCTCTAGCTGAGAGAGAATGTTTAAAAACGGTATTGCGCTAATCGGTGGTTAACTGGTAGAAAATGACCGAACTTTGACTTGGTTGTCACTTCGCATTAGCATGATGGACATTTCCCTCACCACTATATCTATGGAAATAAATTTCAATGGTTATTCTGTCCGAATGCTTTGTTGACTCCTTTCTGACAGTCTGCTTTCAATTCTGTTTTCTACAAAGGCTTCATTCCTATATGATGTGACGTCTACATCATCTTCTACACGTGGTTGTGTATCGGGCGGTGTTGGCCTAATAATGTTCATTTTACACCGTGGTTTACAGGACCAGATTATGTTCTTTAAGCTCTTACTAAATGGAGTGCTGTGTAAGCTGTATACTATAGGATTGATGCACGAGTTAAAAGTCACAAGCAGAATTCCCAGCTGATCCGCTGTAGAATCCGGGGTCACGTAAGAGCTGAATTGGAGCAGAAGAAATATGACGCTGTTTGGAATCCATGTTAAGATGTAGATCATGCTAATGATTAGTGTCATCCGGGTTACTTTTCTTCTGTTGAAGGAAAAAAGAAACTTGTTATACCAAGGATATCAGATAAATTCCAATTATGTACGAGCAACGAAGCAAACAAAAATAGTCAGAACTCAGTAGTACACATGTATGCAGCTAAACATAGAAATTACACCTTGATAAAAAGCTAACCTTTCTCGAGTCAGATATAATTTAGACTCCCAGAAGAGCTATTCAGACATTAAGCCATTTTCTAAAGTGTACTTATACCGGCAAAGCTCCGCGTATGTGTTACACGTAAATTTAACCCTAGACTTTTAACGTGAAATTCTGTTCAGAATAAATTTCACTAAGTTTCAGTTTGGACCTTGTTTGAGAGGTGATTCCTAGTTACCTCAAGTGCACGCCCACCTCGTTTGAAAAGACTAGTAAGAAACTCTCTATTAAATCTTCTTTCAAAGCTCATTGATCCTCGTACTTTATTTGATCCAACGCTTTCCACCCCCCACTCCGCCCTCTTTACCTTGCTTTTCCATACGAAACAGATGCCGGTTGCTCTGTACTCCATAGTTTACGGATGATCTGAGTGTAGAGATAGCCCATAATAATCACAGGAACTACAGCGGTGGTGAAGACCCAGTAAACAGCTCTAGCCTGACCGAGGTAGGGAATGGGCCAGGGTAGAAAGCAGCCCCCAGTTTCCTCATTATAGCGCCGAAAGGAAAACGAGGGAATATTCCATAAAATGGCGTAAGTCCAACAAACTGCAATTATAACATTCAGTTTTTTAGTTACTAGTCCAGTCTTGTGTTGCAACGGGTGCAATACAGCGCAGTGTCTCTCTACAGCAATCAGCACGAGGAATAACATAGAGGCCAATATCCCCGTCCATATAAAACTTCCTCCAGTTAACATACTACAGATAACGTCAGCGCCTGTTGTGCCTTGGTAATTTTTGAAAGGGTCATCAAGAAACCTATGAAAAAGTACAAAATTTGTTGGTTAGTGCAGAGGAATTAGTCACGTATAACAAAGCTTTACTAGCTTTGTTGCTGTAACATTCGTACGTTAAGTTTCTCGCGGCCCACTGGGACAAATCATTTGCACCCCGCCCGCTTATAATTATAAATTTTGTATCAACAATTTCTTCGTTAAAATAATAGCTTGTAAATTCCATCAAGCAAATAGCCGTGCATCGCGTATTCAGGATCTGTTCTATTTCAACTTTATCATTCTGGTGGAATTTCTGTAAGTCGCGTTTCTGTTGGTTTTCCTTATTAGCCTAGCTTCCTTTTTTACTGACTGTTGTTCTCATTAATTTTCTATTTGGTTGTCATTTTATTCGTAGTCAAACTCGTGTTCGTGTAATCATACACAACATATACAGAATGGTGGCTCTTGGCTTGCGAGAGACAAATCATTGTTTTTTTCTCGGAAACGAGTACCGGGACCTAACGATTTTTTATATAGTTTGAATGCAGAGATCACCTTCTTTCTATACAGTGAATGTGGACCAATTTCTATTGCAGAGTAAAAAATTATCACGCAAAATGAGAGCATAGCTAGCACTCGTAAAAGATAAATGTGGCCCTAGAACACTGCGTGCTTGGAACGTATAGCATCCCTGTGAACTAACTATGAGTGTCCTTATCATGAAACGTATATCAAATTGCTCCTTAACATTTATGCAATACATCCATTGTTGTATTTCTCGCTTAACTTTCTCCCTATTTTTCTGCCCTCCTAAAGCGTAAGGTGAATGGTTCAAATATAACGGTTACTGAAATCAGATAATTTCAGGAGTTATGGGGTTTGTTGAAGGTCCTCCTGCTCCTAAACGAATATGGGGACCCCCCTTTTTATTTCAAATTTTAAGTTCTCTTGATATAAGCAGCCAACAGGCAAAGTTTGAAAGAAAATCTGTTGTGAGTTCTATTTCGATGGAATTACCTTAAACTCAATGGCGTTGATAACAATTGCAATATATATTTAGTGCTCGCTCTCCCGTGGGACAATGCGGAAAAAATTTTAATGATGATTATGCTGTTGATGATGATAATGACGATGATGATGATGATGATGCAGTTTTGACGCGTCACATTGTTTGAAGTTTATTCTTGAAAAATAGGTTTGATCTTTGCAGAAATGATTATGATATAGGATTTTGTTCGACTTTTTATAAAGTAAATAAGATACAATGCCCTCGCTGATGGGTCAATAGAATTGCTCTATTGTATCGGTAATCACCAGATGCCCGATAAGGTGTTTTGATGTTTCAACAACGTAGGTAGCGTCCAAACTACGCCGGAGGAATTTGAAAACGCAGCTTTATTTCTACGGTTAGGCCTACAGTCCACACTAATCCGTCACCAAAACAGAGTTTCGAAAACGCTCTTCAAACCGGAGGAATTTGAAAACGCAACTTAATTTCTACGGTTAGGCCTACCGTCCACACTAATCCGTCACCAAAACAGAGTTTCGAAAACGCTCTTCAAACCGGAGGAATTTGAAAACGTCGGATTTTCGTTTTCGTGTGGACGGAGAACATTTTGAAAAAGGAGCTTTTTGAAAACGATGACGTCACGAAAATCATGTGATTCCCTGACCGAGTTTTCCTCAAACACAAATCCAAAATGACCGGTGATTGTTGCGTTTTTAAATTCCCCCGGCCTAGTCTGGACGATGTCTTAGGTGTTCGTGTCTGTCGTGCGCTAAGCTGGCTCATCTGAGCTCACTAACCTGAATGTGGAGAAGATACCGACAATCATGTCGGATACTGCCAAATTTACCAGTAAGAAATTCATGGAAGTTCTCATAGCTTTATCTTTCAGTACCACAAGACAGACGAGCGAGTTACCAATCAAATTAATAGCAACCATGACCGAACACAGGGAGATAATAACATTAGACACCATGTTGATTCACAGTTGCATAGTCAGTGTTACGCTGTCCTATTGGAGAAAATAGTTTGGAATTAAACATTGGTCAGAAACGTAAGTTTTAATTATACTCAGTCGCATAATCGTAATGGACGGCTAGACACTTTTGACCCGGTGTGAACACGGTATTAGTTTGCAGTTTGCTTGAATTGTTGCTGTAGACAATATTACACACTTCTGTAATTTACTCACTTTTCAGTATTGTACCGTGATTACAAGCATGGAACTGAGGCAATGATGAGACAAAGGTAAGCCAGTTTTCGATTCCTACGACTAAAAAATAAAATCTATTCGACAGCCGTTTGATAAAACGTGAAATCCCATTGCCGTTATGACCTAGTGTAGGAGTTTTCATCGTCCAGAGTTCTCTTTTCTTTTTGTGATGTGGGGTATAAAATCGAGATACTTTCAATATTACAGCTGCTCTACACTAAAAACACTACATGCACACTCGGTGCAAATTACACAAAACAAATACTTCCCTCAAAGCTACATCAATTGCACTGACCGTAATGACATTTAGCCAAAACCGCCGATTACTGCGAAGTTTCTCAGCTCGCGTTAAGCGAAAGCCGCAATCCCACCAATCTGAAACGGTTTCGTTAATGTGCTTACATTCTGAACTTGTGGGCCTTGTCGGCACACGCAAACCCTATGTACTAAATCCAGGTTATTTTTAAAAACCAATTAGCGGAGTCCATTTGGATATTTGGATGAAGGTATTCGGCTCCGAAAGACCATATATCACATGCTCTTAAAAGCAACGTCATTTCGACCTGTGATCAAGGACTCAATTTCTGTCATAATTTGTCTAGCTTCATCAGTAGTGCAGAGTAATTCAATATACAAATTTGACTAAGGGACATGAAACTAATTGACTTTGAAATCTTTTGCACGCAACATATATCGCTTAAAGTTTGAAGTCACTCTGCAAGCCTATTTGCTACCAAAATCTCTTTTTGATTTTATGATTGCTTCACAACAGGATTTTTAGACTAAACTGAACTTAACGAAACTAATTAAACGAACTAGACAACAGGTAATTGCAAACGACAAAAAACTATTTTTTATAAATTATTCTTTGACAGGTTTACAGAGACAAAATCAATATTAACGGCAATCCATAT
>Ga0126338_10001105_pt1 | contig 16786 bp, 10 predicted proteins | sample OrbCmetagenome_2_FD_92529 | JGI IMG/M metagenome (GOLD analysis project Ga0126338, IMG submission 92529) | Coral microbial communities from Petempiche,Puerto Morelos, Mexico - Orbicella C C metagenome | ecosystem: Host-associated > Invertebrates > Cnidaria > Coral | place: Petempiche,Puerto... | reverse complement strand
CTCTCTCTCTCTCTCGTAAAAAAACACTGCCCGATACTTTATCCCCCGTAGACTTACGAATTTTGTCCTGAACTTTAACATATAGAAGTCTTTGAATAGCTCAAAGACAAACGGGGAATCCTTTATTAGTTGAAAGTCTTTACAAACTTTTTTAATTTCTCTTTTTGTTACAGGCTTTTTCCAAGTTGGGTCCTGTTCTTAATGCAACTATAGCGAAGAAAAAGGATCCCAAAAAGCCTGGTATGTGTTCCATAACACCAGCAGTCGGCGTCATTCCAGTGATTATATGTACAGTTATTGCCATCGTTGTTCGCGAAACCTCTTGTTCCTTGTTTGTTGACGTTTCACGTCGCGAGAAAATATCAAAGTTGTGGAAAGTTGTCTTCTTGGCACGACAATAAAGCCAGACTTGAATGTGGATATTGGTGTGGAGATGCCTAAGGAATGTTTCCAACCGAAGGACTATCTGAATCAAGCTTTCCCAATTAAAAGGGTGTCCTTAGAGCGGGATCCTGCCATATAACCATACAGCTGTTGTGAAATTTCTACCTAATATTCGTTTTAACGTATTGCGGTTACTTGATATTTTGATCTTTGTAAATACTGTTGAAATTGAGTTAAGATTTTCACGCCAAATGTAGTTTCATCCACACGTTTATGCTCACCCACAACTTTTCGAGTAAGTTTTACGCTTTGCTGCGATTCGCACCAATTCCGTCATTTGTTTTTGTTTTTGTTTTTGTTTTTGTTTTCAGGACATTTGCTTTCTATGGGTTACGGATTTGTAGAATACAAGAAAAGATCAGACGCTTTGAAGGCAATTAAAGAACTTCAGGTACTGCAAGGGAGGTGACTGTATCCGAAATACACCAAATCTCTTATGCGACCACTAAAAGGCGATAGCTGGGTGTCTGTATTGTGAAGGTGTCCGTATTATACAAGTTGAAATTATATCAATTCTGGGTTCTCTGAAACCAAGTGAACGTAATAAAGAATATGTAGAGAGGTGTCCCTACTATCAAGCTGTCCGTATTAGAGGAGTGCCCATGTCGTAAATGTTTATTAAAGATGCCTGACTGTAGTTTAAAGTCGTTTAAAAAAAAATTCGTCCCCACATCGTCGTTTTTTAACATAGTTTTCTTAATATGTCGTAAACAAATATTTTATCGCGGTTTTTATGATGAAATGTTTAAAAAATCGTTTTTTCTTCGGAATCCCTGTTGCATTCAAAATAAGTTAGAAGCGCATCAACAGTGTAATGAAGCGTTGAGCGAGATACGCTAACACAAAGCTCGAGGGCGAGCCGTGTTGCGTGGGAAAGTGCGCTCAGAGCCGCGCTTCACGCTTTTGTATTGCGCTTCGTGCTTGTCGCGCTAAACCTCTTGTTCTGCAGGCTAAGTACTGTCACAAGCCGAAAAGGATATCATGTCTTTCAGCTTTGAACAAAATGCACTGTCAATCCCTCATTTAATATGCGGATCACACTCGAAGTTTAGCGTTCGTGTATTACTGGGGGATCATAAAGTCTCAATCGGTGAAGAATGAAGAGAGATGGTTAAAAGTCTCAGTGTTGTTAACAGGTAGAGAATCGGTTACATTATTAAAGTAGTCTTCCCGTGCTTGCAAACGCAAAAGGAAAAAAAAAACATTTCCCATACCGGGAGTCGAACCCGGGCCGCCTGGGTGAAAACCAGGAATCCTAACCGCTAGACCATATGGGAATTTGCTGTTGGCGTTAGATTGTGGTTTCTTTCATAGTGTGAGTTTGTTTCTAGACCAGGAAATCTGCAGCTAGAATAGCGACTACGTAGCTATTCAAGTAGAAATTCACCGGGTTTGCTAAAGTTCGCAAACAATGTCTTCTGATTACTAACGTTAGGGACGCTAATTTTTCACTACACATCCCTACTGGCTGTAAAGTTATGACGGGAGTATGAGTACATTAACAATCATTATTATATGGCTTGTGTTTGTAGCCGATATGACGCGCGCTCTAATTGGCCAAGTGTAGGGCAGAAGTCTCCCGTAATTTTCACGTTTCCAGTACGGGCCCGCAAAACGAAAGCAAAAAGCCATATAATAAACAACGTATTAACCTCGAACGTTCGGTCTTTACGAAAAAATCTCAAACCTCGGTCTTGCCTATTGACCTCGCTATCGCTCGGTCAATACGGCATGGTCTCGGTTTGAGATTTTCCGGTAAGACTTCACTCTCGGTTAATAAGTAGCTATTAGCTCAATAATAAATATTGTAAGGAGTTATTTATGAGGCGTACTAAGCCGAAGCAATTTTTTTCTTCTTCGAGGCTTTCATTGTGTTAGTAACATTGAATTGTACAATGAAACAACAGCTAATTTCGTACGAAATTCCCATATGGTTTAGCGGTTAGGATTCCTGGTTTTCACCCTGGCGGCCCGGATTCGACTCCCGGTATGGGAAACTTAAATTTTTTTAAAATATATTTTTTTTTAATGGTGCGATAGCAAAGTTTGCAAAAACGCTTGAAGGATCAGTGTACCTCTTACTTTTTACATACACGTGGGTGTTAATTCCCCTCCAAGTTAAGACGTTTATTTGGACGGTGTATTAACAAGTCAGGTTAAAATTGATTCAAAAATACGTTGCGTTTACGCAGAATTCCACTCTTGAAGGCCACACTCTGGAACTCAAGATGTCGCATAGGAAAGCCAGGTTAGTCAAGGTTCTGTCAGTTGTTTCAATTCTTAACTTTCTTGTTTACGCGGTTCATTTTGTAATCAAGCTTTCTCGTCGAGGGATTTTCCAGGAACATTATGTGATGCGTTGTCTTTTTTGTTATAGTTGTCCAAAAGAAGTGCGTATTACACATCAGAGTGAATTCTCCGTCACCTCAAATTAGCAAAGTACCCTCAAGTTGTCTCTTTCGCAGCCTCTCACTCGTCCCCAATCCTCTCTTGAGAGTTCCACGTTCCCATCTCTCTCGCAAAATAAGAGACAAGTAAGAGGCGACTGGGGTCGAGTCAGTCGCTGCGGTTAACGTATTGTTTTCTTTACAAGTACTATAACATGTACTTGAAAGAAAAAATGTATAGATTAGTTAAGTCATAAGCATTAAAAATAAACGACTGTTCATTTGAATAAACTCTGTGGAGTAAAAACAGCTGCCAGTGAAGAGTCGACAAATGCACGACAAATGAACCAGTCAACGTTTGATATAGTTACGTCTCTCCTTCTTTCAATATTTTTTTTTCAGTGACATGGTTACACGACGCAAATCAGCCTCTATAAAGAAACAAAACAGTTCTAAAATCCTGGTGCGCAATGTGCCTTTTGAAGCGTCCAAGAAAGAACTCAAAGAACTATTTGGGTAAGCAATCGTGGTTTTAATCACATAGCAAAAGAAACTATATGCATGTGTTCTAACTCTGTGGGATTAAGCACACAGTCCAGTCGCACTAAACACGAGTCCTGGCGGGGTTAAGTCCTGTCATAACACCTCGTTTGTAAAATAACTGGGATACTACGCGCGCCCTCATTGGTCGATAGGTGTGTTAAAATGAGAGTTTGTAAACACGGTGCCGGTTGTGACGTTTAGATTCGCGTGTATTTTTGAGAAACATTTTATAAAAGCAATGGAGTAATCTTTTCTGTGTTTACATAGCCTCATCTAAAAACACGGGGGGTTAATGAAGCTATGTAAACACGAAAAAAGTCATCTATTGCTTAAATAGATGTCACATCTAAACAGTAATTATTTATGTGACAGAATTAACTACTGTTTAGAAATCTTGCCATGTCACGCATTTGAAAGAGAGTAGTGGGAAAAGGTATCTAAATTGCTGTGATTTAACGTTTCCAACAATTACAGTCATATCGCCGGGTTGTTGCTAAATTGATATGTTAGCCATAGCAAGACTTTTTTTGTGAGATAGTAACTTTGATACTAGCAGTCTCAAGTAACCCAGTAGGTTCAAAAGACTTATCACATTCTTAAATTGAGTAAGCACTTATTTCTTCTAATAATTTTAACACATTGTTAAGCAAACAAGTGTCAAGAACACAGCTCAAGTTTTTTCTTGATTTGTTGTTTATTATTAAATTTTCAAAAATGTACTTGCAATAAGTAAGAGGAATTCATATTTGAAACTTAACGTGGCCTGTATTGTGTTCTGCTTGCAGCACATTCGGAGAAATAAAAACACTGAGGCTTCCCCAGAAGTTGTCGGGGACTGGGACTCACAGAGGATTTGCATTTGTTGACTTTCTCACCAAACAAGACGCGAAAGTAAGCAACATCTAGTGCCTTATTCCGTAAATTATGTACATATGAAATAGACCATCGCATCGGGATTAGTGGCAGAGCTAGGTGTGCTAAGAAGAGGTTTAGGATGGGTGGAAAAAAGAGAATGGATGGTCTCGTTACTTACCCTTCCTTGGTACAGAAAGGGTCGTGGGAGGGGTCGTTGAGCCTACCCCCCAAATAGGCAAGATACTCCACTGGGTGTGAATTTACAGTCCTTATAGAGTTACATTAAATTTCTCCCGTTGTGACATAACGACTCTAAAGGGGACCACGAGAAAAGATCGCCCTTCGACTGATCAGCCGTGCGATTTCACCAGTAACACAAATCCATCAACGGCTGCTTAAATCTATGACGACATCTGTTCCTTCAGATGGCAAGAGCGATCAGCAAGCGGCATGTTTGTTTCATTTGCCACCTAGTTGCATCCTTTACGCCTGTGGGACATGTTCCAAGCGAATCGTGATTTCACTAGACTTTAAGACTCAAACAGTGCCATCGTCTCGTATTTATGAAACTAGTTTCAAAATGTCTTTGGGTTGGGGAGCAGTATTTATAAGTGATGGATCTGTTTTATAGCGCGCGTTCGAGTCCCTCTGTAGCAGCACTCATTTGTACGGGAGAAGACTGGTACTAGAATGGGCCGAGGACGAAGACAGTGTTGATGCTCTGAGAAAGAGAACCGCTGAACACTTCCATGGCAGTATCCTTTGTGAACAGATTTGTCTTTCTTTCATCTGTTTGTATATTAAAAATTACAGGCAGTTAGCTTTCAAAAGCGAGTGTTTAATGCCTTAACTTTAGTTCAGCTCCAAAGACCGCAAAGAAGAAGAAAGATATTCTGGATGACCTGCTTGACACAGAAATGCCGGAGTGATTATCATTTAGTGACACATTCAAGAAGCAAGCCAACAGTAGTGTTACTGCTTCAACAAACAAGGAAATAATCACCATGATTCACTTGATTATCAATATTGTTCAGTTCTGCCGACAGTATCAGAACATTGTCATGTGAACAGGTGATAGGAGAAAGACAATCGTCAACTCGAAGATATTTTCTTGATGAACCGTTACATTCTCAGAACTTTCATATGAAACATTGTGTGAGTCTGTAAGAGGAATTAGCATCGAATTTGAGCTTTGCACAATATAACTCTTGCGATAACATTTTAATGGGTGTACTTTTAAGTCGGTATTATTTTTCACAAGTACTCTTTTTATTTATGGTCTTTTTTTGTGCATAAACTTTCAGTGTGAAATAAAGTATGAATGAATCAAGGTATTGGGTTGTTGGTTTTTGAAGTTCATCCCTTTCACTGTTGATATTATCCTTGGGACGTCATTCGGTAAGGGAGAAACAACTTGAAAAAGACTGATCCTTTTCCTGGGACTTGGTGTTATTTTAAGCACGCTACAACGGAAAGGAATCTAGTAAAGCCAAATCCACTTTGCAAAGTAGTTGGAGAGAATTTGTCTTTCATTAATCTTCCACAAAAAAAAAGGGTTGGATGAAGAGTAGTCTGAATTGAGTTATAGCCCCTTTGCATGGCACTACCTCGCTAATTGAACTAACTTAGCTGGCCGTGAAACCTTTCCAACTGTGACGCAGCTACTGGCATCCTCCACCCTAACACAGAGTAGAGTCATCTGCCAAATGCAACTCGCCAAGCCTGTTTCTAGTGATCCACCCCTCTGATTCGGAGGACATCCATCTGGGATGTACTACAGCCTCTGTCTCAGACCTTCCCAGGGGCATATGCAGGAATGCAACTTCCTCGGTAGTAGCCCCTTAAGCGAGCATTTCACCCAACCCGGCATAACTAATGCTTTACCTCCTTATTTATATCTGTACAATTTGTCCACGGCTCAATTGTGGGATGCATTTCTTGATCCCACAGTCCGTTAATCTGAGTTTTTGTGGGAGTTACTGACTTTTGATTTTGACAATTGAACGTTATACTACTTCTATGCTAAGTGGCATCGATTGGTCCTAATTAAAGAACATTCTTTGTTCTACGCATGCGTAATAAAGACTGATTTTAGCGAACAAGAGGTAACTACAAAGGGAACAATGTTGCTATTACTCTGACTATTTTGTTTCTACAAAATTTTCTTCATTTACTAAAAAGTTCGCAGTTCTTTACGTTATTTTTTGTTGTAATAATTATTGTCGGAGTCTAAATAAAAACGTGTAACACAAGAGTAGAAAATTGTTAGTACTGTACTTTTTGATAAATGGAAGCCCGTTTTCTCAGCAGGCAAGTTAGCGTCGTGATCCTATAGACAGAAAGAAGTTTCTTAAAACAATGATAACTGTTAAGGTAGAGAAAGACGTTTGTACTAAAAAAAAAAAAGATTTACGTTTATACTTAGATGCAGGGCTGATGTTCATTACTCTAAATGCAAAATAAAAGCTGAACATTAATGATTTCTGAAAAGTTAACTTCAAATTTCCCCCATCAAGTTAATACAATATAAAGTCGATAGGTAATGAGAATATGGAAAATTATCAACTAAAGGAAATTTGTCTTGATTTATCACCAAATTCTCAGAACTTAAGTTGAATAAATTCATATAATATTAGTGTGGAGAATTTATATTTACAAAGTCTACTCTTTCCCCTCTGAGGTACTATAATGGTGTGAGAGGAGTTTGAAAAGTTACTACGTGTAGAATTATTGAAAGCCATTAATAAAAGCTTGTGCGCTCAACGAGAAACTGCTTGAGAGAGAACACAAAGAATTTCACTCAGGCGGTCTTGTCGTCTGATCTATTGTTGTGTTGTCTACGACACCTATAATTATCTTTATCTCCAAACCTCAGACCTGAACAAAATTAAGCATGTGGTTACTTATTGCTGCTCAGCAACTCTCGGGAGGTGTAAAACTGCTGGTGGAAGTGTTTTTTCTTTCTTTCTTTCTTCCACCTTGCTCAGGAAAGTGTCGAATTTTTCCATTATCGCTTCTATGATCTAGTTAAGTGAAAACTCGCTTTGATAACGGTTAAAGAGGCTTGACTAGATAAAGACGAATCTGTTTGAAAGTCAGCTAATGAACAACGCAACTTTACTTTTCTTGTCGCGTTTATACCTGGAAACGACAACATTCAAGAAAACATGAACAGAGGGCGTGTTTGTAGTAGTAGTTTGTTGCCATTGGTGATGGCCTTTGTTCGGCGTGAGTCAGTTGAGTTAACAAAATCAACAATCAATCCTTTCTTTCAGGCCCTTTTGTTTTTCGTCGGAATATTTATCATCTCTTATAAATGTTTGTTAAGCTAAAAGCTTTTTATGGATCCATCACTCAGCCCAACAGTATGGCTGTGTATATTCAGGCACAAGAGTAGACATATGGTGATGAATAATTCTCACGCAAGTGCGAAGTTCCACTTCCCTCACTTATCGTTAAGCTTCAGATCAAGCAACTTAACAAGTCATTGTTGTACATGGGCTTGTTAAATATGCTTGAAAGCTTTAATTAACTACTTCTTAATCCTTTATTTTACGTTTTCACTCAGCTAGGCACCTGTAACTGAGAAGAGGTGCAACGCAGTCGCTGCAACTTCTCTTCAACGTGTGGAGTTATAGTTTTGAAATCTTCTCTTTTCAAACGGACAGTTTTGGCGATCATTTTGTTAGCAAGGCGTCCTCTGAACTTAAGCCTTTCAGACAAAGAATAGAACAACGGTTTGCTATTGAATGGTGAAGTGCTTTCCCCTCTTGAGTTTGTTATTAAAACCGTCGAGTAAAACTTTAAGCTAATGATACTGGCCCAGGCACTTGGCGAACTGGGACTGAAACACGCGAGGGTTGATATCGATACAATCGATGAAGACGACTCGGAAAATAATATGCGGTGGCAAATTGTTGGTGCGGTGTTAGTTTCGGTACAATTCAATTGGTTCTATCCATATTCATTTCTTTCCAAGGTCACACTGACAATAAAATATAAATCTCTCGAAAACGAGAGTCTGTATATAGAGAATAACAGTGCTCATTTTGCTTGGTGATTCAGCCGATATGATGCTTGCCCTGGGGTCGATCGATCTTTTGCGAAAACTCGTGAGAATTGTGTTTTTCGCAACAGATCTTAGCCTGGAATACAAACAGATTAAACGCTACAGACTGTGGTTTTTAAACTTTCGATTTTTTTTCCGATGTTTTGCGACGATGAGGCGCGGCTAAAACTACATGGTACCGAATACATTTAAGTAAGAGTGATCTCTTTTAAGGCTTTTAACCATTAAAGCCGGTGCTAATAACGTCTCTTAAGAGCCTTTGATTAGAAAACACTTAAAGTTATCCGAGAGGACCAAACAAACCGCCTCACGCAAAGAACTTTAGTCTATTTACCCTGCTCTTTGGCAATTAAAGAGAGAAAGGCTGTTTACCAGAGTTAGTAATTGTCCGTCACTAAAAGAGAAGCTTTCTAACATCAACGGAAGCAAAATAAATTTTGCGGGTGTATTCAGCTTGAAAAGTTGCTTTCGCATACAGCTCCACCGGAGTCATTTGACATTTAAATTTGAAAGGTGTTGGCTAGTACTTAGCCTGGAAGTGCACTTAACGTCTCAAATTGAACATTAGTGGCTTTTTGTTGTTAAAATGTGGTCGAACTCTTAATATGCGTTCAAATACAGAAAAAGACCGGATGTTCGCGAAAAAGGTCAACTCTTGCCCCAGGCAGAATCACACTCAATTTGCGTACACGCGAGAAAACGAAAGAAAGAGCGATAACGCATGACCAATTTAAAACAATCTTGACATTAAAGTTCGCACCAGAATTTCTCTAAGATTTTCACCTGTAGCATGACAAAGATAAAAACATATGCTTCTTGACTAGCTTTAATTGAAATAAATGCATGGGTTCTCACATTGCGAAAACTGTCCATTTGCAAAGCTATACAGTAAGGAATCATGACTGGACGCCGCTTGGGGGGCTGCTAAATATGTACATAAATTTGTCCTTTCGTTTTTGAAAAATTACAATCAATTACAAGCGAATTATTGAATTTCCTGTTGATGAAATAGGGCCAAACCCACACCTTTCTACTGATTTGGGCCTTTTAAGACCAATTTTTTTTAACGAATTTGTGCAAGGGAAGTCTCGAATTGCGCGTTGTTTTTTTGCGCTGGCTTGTTTGAGGCGGGATTTTTGGCGTGTTGAAACAAAAGCTGGCTGAAACATGACTGTGCCTCGGAAATGTAGTAATCAGCCTCCCACTGGTGAGGCCCTATTCAAGTGTCTTGTTTTAAAAAGCCTCTCTTGTGGTCATACATAAAACATGAGCCAGTTTCGCCTTTTAAAAGGACGAAGCGGACAGTGTTTTGCAAAACATTGGGTGGTCTTTTTGCAAGTTCCATGTGTTTAGCGCGTTCTGCCGCCCGCCCGCTAGGTTCTTTTTAAAAGAAGTTCCGTCATGGAGCCTTGTTTTGGTTTTCTTGTTTTTGTAATCATCCGCGCCGGATAGTACACGGATTTCCATCCATACGAGTTTACGTACTGCAAGTTTTCGGCTCCTAAGGCACTCTTGAAGAAACCTTTTAAGAGAAGAGTATAATGACAATGATTCATTTCTTAATATGCCAACAAGAAGCTTAAAACAAAAGAAATTTAAAGACTGCTAAGTTTTCATGGGTGAACGAAAGTAGCGCTAACATGCGAAGGCCAAAAACCAGCTGCTTCAATGCACTCAAAATTCAAGCAAATGCAATGACAATAATTTTGTTTCTCGGACGCTTCTAGGAACAGAAACGTTTGGCAAGATCAACTGGCACTAAAACAGTTACATAGAACTCTTAGGTAAACACGTTCAACATATGATTTCTACACCTGCTGGAAGAAATTACTTTTTATTCCGTCTGAATAAAAATCACAAGCCTGTAGAACAAGCAGTATGTCGAATAATTCTTTCAGCTACACCAGTCACGAATGTGACCAAATTATATATTTTCAGTGGCATCACCATAGCTGTCGTTGTCAAGCTCGGTTCTCTCGAGTAACAATTACCAGCTGAACAACAGTTGGGTTTGCTCATACTAGAATTATAAAATATTCTTTTTAACATTTACAAATTCATACAGATGTTCGTCTAGCGAACCATTATTCATATGGGTTACATTTTCCTCTTTCAAAACGCTTTATATTAGAACGTATTTCGTCTGATTATGATGCCAAAATTTTTCATTTATATTTTTTCTGTTCTTTACAACTCTGTCAGTGAGCTCGAAAACGTGCCTCTTTATGCATGCCCCAAGGCAATAAGCTGTGTTATTTACTTAATCTTTCTAATGGTCAGGCGAGCGGCATTGTTTATTGATGAAACGATAACTAGGTTTTCTTCAGCCGTCTAAGCTTCGCCAAGCATTTGGTGTGCCGCTAAAACAAGATAATAGGAGAGTGTTTTCAGCGCACTTTGTCGTTATCAGTTCAGAGGTGGATTAACACAATATCAGGCCTTTTATTCTCTTTGACTTGGGGCAAACCGTTTGTTCGCCGACTTTGTTTCTATGCATTAAATATTTCTTTTTTTTGTTGTTGTTTAGATAGCGAATACTCAAGTACAGAACTGGGAAATCGCTTTCATGTTTTTCACCAAACCTCGGCGGAAGGAGGTATTGTGTTTGGTGGCCTCCCGGCTGCCGTGTCATAGGTTAGTCCGCCATTCTGGCTCTGCCCAACAACACAGTGGCTAATTTGTAATCCCGAGCTGTTATCGTTAACGGAATTCACAGCCATGATTCCTTGGTTGTTAAATCCCGTATTTTGAAGCATTTGAGAATTGTCCATAGCAGTGTTCACTTCGCTCGGCAAACCAGCATCAGTCTTCATGTAAAAGTCATCAAAAGCCGTCGCGGGGAAGTGTGAATTTTGTGGAGCTAAACGTGTGAAATAAGTAGATAAAAACAGTGAGAAAAAAACGGCTTATGCAATAAAGCCTAGTTTTCCAGCACGTCAACGCCTAATCTTTAGATTAAAATGTTGGACTGTCTCGCAAGCCCTCGGTGCTTTTACGAATTATATTTTATAAACAGAGTCATTGTGGTTTCAAAGAGATAGTGACAAACACAGTAAGCCCATAAGAATGATGTGATGCCATTAGACGGAAAGAAAAGGCATTTTATCGGATCACCTACAATATTGTACCTTCTTTAATGTAAGAGCTACTTTAATATTTGCAGAGATGTTTCGAACCATCGCGAATCGGCACTTAGCACACCCCTGCAGAAAATCTAGAACTAAATATATTCAGATCTTATAAATACAAACAGAGATAGCAAGTGACTTTTGCCGGCCTAAAGGCAAGCTTTACATCGTAACGCAACTATTTAATGTTCTTAGTTACACCTATGTATTGGCCACACAATGTGAAATAATGTAACTCTATATGCCACACCGATAAGTAACTCACGAAACACAGCTCATAGAAACATCGTCTACTCTTCATGTAAATTACTCTCCCTTGAATTTAACGCCCTTTAAATTTTTCAGTTTTAAACTGATGAAACGTTTCAGTAAGGTAATTTTAAAAATCCCCCTACGATTAAAATATTGAGCTCTTTAAGCTTAGGTAAGCTTTGCCGTTTTTGTAATACGTTACGATTTGAGACAAAAATTTTCGTTTTCATTTTATTATTATTATTTTTAAAAAAATTTAATAGCCTGGTCTTCCCTTAGGTCAAACTGAAAGAAACAAACTTCATCTCTCTGCCGTCTAAACTACTGTATTTTAAGCAAAAGATTTTAATTTGTAAAGGCATTTGTCCAAAATCAAGAGAAACCTATGAAAGATCCGGTGAAGCAAAACGAATTAAAATTGTCTCCCAAAGGTCTAGTTTGATTGGGACCACGGGGAATATTTCACTGCTAGCAGTTTTTGACTTCGAAAAGCTAAACGCCAAACCTGTTGAATTATTAAAGAATAGAAGGTTTTAAACAGTAGGCAGTTTGTTTTTTGAAGTAGCACGAAATCTGTATGCAATTTATCGCCCATAGCAAAAATCACGAAATGTAAAAGATCCATTTCCTTATTCAAATACGGCAGTAAGGCTTGCGAAAGTTTTCTGATTTAACCGAGTTGGCTTAGACGATATATCTCGAGGAAGTAAGGACGAATGAATTTCTCCCCGGTAAATCCCTTATCACTAAACAAAACTCGTGATAAGTAGCATTTCCATTTTGCCATTTCCTGCCAGCTCGTATTAGATGTCTTTCGATATTGCATGCCTTACTCTGTGGCCGTCTATTTTTAGCTGAACACTTTTTGTCAAAATTCGACTGTTTCCGCACGAAAACTGTTTCCACAGCTGTCTGTTCTCATAAATGTGCTAAAAATGTAAGGCAGGCAAAATGGTTGAATAATGCCTTCATAACACAATAGGAGGTTGATACGCGGCCCTCGAATTATTCAAATTCGTGATTTTTAGTATCTTCTGGTAACTTGCCAGTTTTGATAGAGCAGAAAAATTTCGATGTTCATACCCACTTAGCGGTGGGTTCTCACCGGAGTACTCTGTAGCTATGTCGTCAGGAAGTTTTGGGACTGTCTCACGGGTGTGTTTAAACGTTCTTTCTAAATTTCCCCCATCTCCAAGGGCAACTGAGCAAGATTTTACAGCTTTATTCAAGACGGAACATGTCATATGAGCTGTTGTGACTATCAAGTTGAAGAGCTTTTGAGTGCTCTCCAAATACACTCTCAAGTACTATCCATTAGAAATTGACTGCTATATTCTCTCATGGTGCAGAGTGCTCTTGCGCGGTTTCCAAGAGGCGGTTGACCTCGCGCTGTAGAGCAGGTCTTACTGAAAGAGTTTTTCTCGAATAAATTTGAATGCGGAAGAAAAGTAAACAGACTGTGTTCGTAGCCTACCTGTGTAATTTATATGTGATGTGTTGATTGACTGTTCGGCGGGGTTAGTAGATCCGTTTCCAAGGTTTTCAGCCTTTGCTCTCCTTGACCGTCTTCCTGATCTCACAGCGCGGCTTGCACTCGGCTGAGAGACTCCTTGCTGCTTCAGCCTTCTCTCTTTCGATCTTCGGTTTTGAAACCATACTTGAATCACTCGCATGTTTAAGCCGGTTTCTTGCGCTAATTTTTCGCGGATATTTCTGGAAGGTTTAGGAGTAGCTGCAAAGGTAGCCTTGAGGGCCTCTAACTGCTTAGCTTTTATGGTAGTCCGTGGTCCGCGGCGTTTCGTTCCGAGTGCTACGTCTAAATCCTCGTCTAAACCATAGCTTAGATCTTTCTCTTCGGAATCAGAGTCTGTAGAAGGATGTAACACACACACATAGGCAAGAATTAGATCTATTAACATTAAATAACCGTTTGTGTATTAATAAACAAACCAATTCCCCTTCCACTCACCAGAATGCTTGGATGGCAAGCGTGATTGGTAGTAGTCCTCTTTACAAACGAATTTGCTTTCTCCGACGTAATACAATTCATCACCGGTCAAAATTTGCCGGTTACAGCTGGAACAATTGAAACATTTGACGTGAAACACCAAGTGTTTGGCTCTTCGGACCATGTCATTCGGCGAGATCCCTAAGCAGCAACCAGCACACTTTGTTCCATAGCGCCTGAAAATTTCAAAATAAGAAAGCAACTTAGATTGTGTAATGCACTGCCATCGAATTCACTTAGTCTGGAGAAAGCTTGGCAGTTATTTAGATAAGCAGGCGTTTTTTTTGATTCGGCCGATTGTGCGTTACGTACCTGTAAAAGTCATTCTTGCAAAACAGCTTTCCCTCTCGAGAAAAACATTTGTTGGTGAGTGCGCATTTGCAGTCGTAGCAATGGACGCATTTGACGTGCCAAACGCGGTCCAGAACTTTCAACAGGAATTTATCCGAGATGGGGAGCTCGCATCCCGCGCACTGTTGAACCATGTTACAAATCTGGCCCTTCATCCAGCCGATCGTACGCGCTCTTCAGTTCAGTTTCCTCGTCCGCTTGCGACTGTATGTACGTTTATGTAAAGTACAGTGCTTTGCGCGTGAAATTTATGCGAGTAACTCTTCAACGTGCCCAGTGGGAGGTACCTCGCACTATGCCAGCTGCTGAACGGGACGGTAAAATGCGATTCAAGAGGAGGGATTGTGGATTTTCTAAAAACCGACGCTCGAGTTTATTCCGCGGTCAAAATTTGCATACAGTTTGGCGCACGGAATGCAAAGTGAAAGGATGAAAGCGCGCGGCATAGAAAGCACTTAGTCGGCCATGCTATACGTCAATTAGCTTGTTGAAAGACAACACATTTACGCGCTCCTCTTTTGATATAATTTGACTCCGCCTGTCATAAGGAATTGACAGTTCAAATTTGACAGCACTCTGACAAAAGCCAATGACATTGAGAGCCTTTGTGGGCGCGAGCCAAACTTTCAACACGCCATTGTTTGACCGGGATTATGTAAACTCGAAAAAATCGCGCAATTTGAACATCTTTTGTCTAGCTATTGTTCGCTTTGACTGCCATCATAAGGCTAAGAGCGCCTGTTTGTCTCGCAAGGCTTCAACCACGAATGCGTCTTCACCGAACTGCGGAATCCGCGATCGATGAGAAGGAAAGACCGGCATCGCGTAAAAGCCATCTCGCTTGTGTTGTGCGAATATTGGGTTACTGATATTTCCGACTGGTGAGAACATTTTTACGCAAAAAGTCGATCCATATCAGTAAGCGGGGCGGCTGGAAGGCTCGCCGATCGGAACGGAAAAGCTTTTGTGCTGAGATTTACTTTATCTCGTGATAAACCTTATGTTGTTGTCACTAAAACATGTCAAAACACTCCCATTTGCAAGTGTTTATTTACATACAGATTTTCAAAACAATGGACAACAGTTAGCGCATTTTAATGAACCGGGGGTATTCTCTCTGGCTTCGCGGCGTATTCGCGAGCGCCGAACCTGAACGTTTAGTCTTGATCGCAGCAAAACTGACGCAAAGCAAATTTCCTTGAAACAGCCCATCTGCTGTCAGGGGCCTCTTCAAGTGAGAAAATGGCCAACCACAGATTTTCATCAGTAGAATCTGGTAGTATTGGCTCCCGGGAGTCGCGCGAAAACCCGCATGGCACGGCGTTTTTACACAAAGTGTCGGATTCAGATTTTGGGCAAAAGACCCTTTCCGCGGCAATTTAATTTTTCAAAGTGAATTATTCAACAATACCGACGGCGTTTTCATTTCATGTCTGATATTTTGATGACAAACCATGATTTTTAATAAAAGCGCGTCTGGAGCCCTTCCTTCGCAAAAAGACGCGAAATGCTAAAATTTTGTTAACAAGCTTTAAGATAATCGCTCGATTTCTGCATCTGGGACACAGTTTTCGCCAGCTTGAATTCGTACGTCGATTAAATGAACAGCAAAACTACTATCAATAACATCGCTATCGTTGTGAACACATTTTTAAGAAACGAGACCAAGTTTCCGTACAATATCCTCCTTGTTTTCATGGCAGTTTGTATGTGGCGTTAAACCTCCCTGTCGCTGGTTCATGCAAATGCTAATTGGTCAAAACACCTGCTACTACACATCACCTGCCTTTTCTGATATAACCGCTGTCAGGGGAAAATGCGGGCGATGCAGTTTATCGCACATTACAGTCTGGACTCTGGAGACGGTTCTTCAACGCACACTTCAACGAACAGTCTATTTTAGTTTTTTTTTCTTTCTTTCTTTTTTAAAAAAAACTCTCAGTGATGTTTCCTGTGTAAATTTTCTGACCTTTTGTTTTAAAGGGGTTACGTCACAGTTTGTGCATCTTGAAAAGTTTAGCCGAAATTTTTCAAGTTCACGGTTTGTAATCCGTGTTAATTCTTTCCATTCTTAACCGTCCTTGTTCTTTTATGGTTTATTATTATGCCTTCTAATTCCAATTGGTGTTTTTCTATCTTAGTAAACTACTATTTTCAGGTACGTGGTCAAAATGAGCTCACTTTGCTGGATCAAGGTCACCATCACATAAAACATTCACTTAAGAACACTTTTATACAAGATCAATTACATAAAACCCTTTGTAACTTTGATCCCTAGATTAGCCTTAATCGGCTTTCCAACGACTGGGCCCAAGCCAACACTGTTTAATCAAATCAGCTCCATTCTCTGAGAGGAGGACGCTGATACTTTGGGAACTGATGCCAGGGCCAGGAGCCCATGATATATAGTCTAAGGCTCCTGGTAGGGCTGATACTCAAGAAAGGGACCCGGAGGTGCCTCAGTGTTTCTTAGAGTTCTAGAGGTAGCTTTTACATGAATTCTGGTCTGTCCAGCAACAAGTCAATTCAGTGTCCGTAATAATCGGCGAACAGGAGCGTATGACCCATGGGTCATGGGCTCCTGTCGGCAAAATGATATCTGAATACCGCAAAAAAATTCAGCAAATACCGCAGTATTGCAAAAAAAAAAAAAAAAAAAAAAAAAAAAAAAAAAAAAAAACACAATAATAAAAAAATAAATAAGATTTTTGCTTTGTTTTGAATTTTTTTTTTCTCTCCTTTTTCTTTT
>Ga0126338_10001104_pt1 | contig 16789 bp, 8 predicted proteins | sample OrbCmetagenome_2_FD_92529 | JGI IMG/M metagenome (GOLD analysis project Ga0126338, IMG submission 92529) | Coral microbial communities from Petempiche,Puerto Morelos, Mexico - Orbicella C C metagenome | ecosystem: Host-associated > Invertebrates > Cnidaria > Coral | place: Petempiche,Puerto... | reverse complement strand
TCGTACCAGCTCCTTTTTCTCCAACACAGCTTTTAGTTTTAAAGGCCTCTAATAAGTTTTATATTGACTGTTTCAGAAAGTTTAAGCCGTTCTCTTACAATCCACGTGCTGTATAAAACATAACAGGTATTGTTTTCATTGTTTGTCCCGTTCTTTATCAGTTTATCTTTCTTTGCACTTAAATCGCGCTTTGTAAGCACCATTTCAATAACAAAAGAAGGTGAAAATTTCCCACGGTAGAACGAGTCGCCAACTAAATGTGAAATAAACGACATTCCCTTGGTTGAGCACGCATTCAACACCGTGCCAGGTGGACGTCTGTTTGCTTTTCCTGTAATAAGGACATTGAGACAGATTTCTGTTTGACACTCGCGAACAAATGTCTAAGTTGTTGAACAAATCCAACCCCTTCTGTAATTATGACAGAAACAAAACCTTGGCTATTTGGCAAACGTAGTTTAAACTAAGTACATCTAGTTTCTGAGCTCTTAGCATAAACTATTGAATGGAAAAAGTAAGAAATTAATTTGTCTAGCCATTTAGCTCTGAATTAAGTGTTAAAACCAACCAGTCATTTCCGAAAACGACTCACGATGCAATTAAAAAAAAACAAAACAAAACAAAAAAAAACACAAAACTCGATATTTTCTTTACAAGGAGAATAATCCTTTCTCCACTGAAACTCTGACATATCAGTAATCTTTCCACAAATTTATTATCGGTTTAAAATAAATCAAACTTCATGATGCTAAATGAGTCAGCTCATGTAAAACTACTGGGGATGTAAAATCTTCTATGAGGTGCTTAAGTAATCGATAAAACTTTCTCTTGTATCAAGAAAAATCTTGATTTGCTTTTAACGTGTAGAACCACGATTTGTAAACTGTAACGACTATGAAGAAATTATCTCCATATATCAACATAATTTACAAAAGCAGAGTTCTGCTCTCAATTTGTTGAACCATTGTTCAGCTAAACAGCGGAACATTGTGTTGACATGTTGACATGTAGAGTGTTCAGGTCTACCGCTTGCACACAGAAAAAGTAACGTGAAACAACTTAAGAGACGTTTTCTGAAACAGGAATGCAAAGAGAAGCAGAAGAACTAAGGGATTTATCTCAATTTGGTAGCAAGCTTGCGGCATGTAAATTTGCCATACAAACGTCGAAAATTCGAGTACTAAATATACGATACCTTGTACAAGAAAATAAAACTAGTTCAGCGTCAAAACTAATCGATTGGGAGAAAACCATTTTCCATAAAACATGATCTAATGTTTCGTCTCCCCTCCTTTAATTTGTCAGGCGCCTTTTCGGTTTGCTGGAGTAGCGGACATTAAAAGAAGGGAAACTGCACTGTACAGTAAAATAAATTCGACACCCCCTCTTAAGTTAGGCAGGAAAATGATGATGACTCAGCGATATTATGTTGCTAGAAGACAGATTGGCGTGTATCGAGCTTTAGTCAAATAAGCAATGTTGTTTGCTCATGGAGGGTTCGCTGCCGTTAAACTCCGAGTTGTCATGTTTACCCCGGGAGTTTCTCATCCAACAACTGTCATACAGTCAGGAATTGAACCATCAGTCTGTCAGTTCTGTAAATTTTATAGCCGAATTTGCTTATATTAGAAAAGCGATTATAATTTGAGGCAAACATCAACAAATTTAATTACACTTTATGACTACACTGGAGCTCTAGGTAGTCCTAAATAGAAACTTTTGTCCTCTACGTAATGATGTAAGTTTTAAAATAATTTGTAGTCATATTTGGAGACTTCTCTGATCTATTTCATGTGACAGTGGAACTTCAGTCTAAATCGGCAGTTTTCTGTGTAGAATTGCAAACAGGCTACCACCAGGTTGGTAATTGTTCTACAAGTTTTGAAATATTTATATACTCGCGTTCAAAAATGTAGCATTACTCTTTACAAAATAAATGTAGATGTAAAATCGTATTGTTTGTTAATTTACACTTGTAATATTTTACAATACAACCGCACGCTTTTCGTATTTGACGAACTCATTGCGGACTGAAGTACATAGAAATAGATTCTTTTCTTTTATAACTGTTCCACCACTTCTTTTCTCGTAATTTTCCTAGCAAGACAAGCTGTTAGTGATAGTGAATAAAAACAGCTAGCATTCCTCACTTTCTTCTCGATAATTGATTATTTGCAAATGCACGAGTACTATTGCACCAAGGAATTATCCATTTTGTTCGTTCTTGAAAATTGGATACTTGAATCACATCTGGCACATGTGGAGATAATTCTCCCCTATTGCATTGTTCCAGTCACTCCCTGAATTGTTTTTCTTCTCAATGCTTTTTATTATTTTTGTTTGTTCTTGTTCTGTGTCAAATAATTAAAGCTTACGTGTTTTGTAGTCATGACGAGGAAATGTCGGATGTAGAAAAGGGAAATTGATACGTGGTGTTCTCGACTGGACTCTCCGCAGTTTCCGTAAACAAAAGGTTTTATTATCGAGGATAAACGTGAGGTTCATAAGCAGGTCGAATAATGGATTAATTCTCTTTCATCGGCAGTAGCTTCCCTTTAAAAACCTTTAATACTGTTCAAACCGATCAGGGCCTTAACCAGAAAAAAAAAAAATATGAACGAGGAAATGTCGGTGAAAAACGTATGACTGTCGTAGATCGTGGTAACCGTTCCATGGTGAAATTCTCTTCTCGGGTATTTAAGGGTGTTTATGATGAATAACAGCAACAAAACGAAAAATATGACTGAGGAAAGTAACTCGGTTTGGCTGTTACTAACTACGGCCTTGACAATGTGCATTTGACACAGATTGATGATACTAAGTACATTTGCATCCCAAAAATTAACGCACTCCTAAATCTTCCCTAGTATTCCCCAAATTAATACGGCATCCTTATTCTTGGTGGATTTTCATGCCTGTGATGTTAAGGCTAGACTATCAAAATTAATACTTTGAAGCTGGTTACCTTGTTTCAATAGAAGGCAGTCAAAACCGAAATCAATGACCCATACTGATGATCTTGTCGTAGAAAGTTTCATTTCATTTCATTTGTTTCCATGTATGTATTGAGGTGGAGTTTAATTGTATGAGTTCGATATTGTGATAACTCATGAGTAGCCTTCAACCATGTTAAACAGGATTACTTGATTTGAGTTGCGTTGAAGCATTAACAGGAAGACAATCTTTCTGTTTTGAATGTTGCCTTTATTCGATACAGTATAACATTTTGTTTGCACGAATGAATACAAACAAGGTTTGACTGTTCAGACTTGGCGGCAGACACCGCGCTTTAGGGGGATTTCCTTGTTCAATTAGGAAAAGGACTTAATAGTACTTAGTTCAACGGAAATGAATTCTAATTCAGTTATGGGACCACCCTTCTCAGACAAGATAACGGGAAACACATTCTCAAATTGGACACGCAACTTGTGATAATCCCTACAGACCTGCGAACCGATGAATGATCAGGATACCACAAACCATTTGTGACGGAAGGGACTATTAAGATGCATCATTTTAGTTGCAATAAGCCTCGATGGCAAATTCTTTTCGTGTAAAATTAGAAGGGATCTTCGAAGTTTGCTTTCGGAAATTTAGTAGCAGCTATCTCCAAAACCTCAAGCGGCTTGGATGCTGAATCAAAGCTGGAATAGAAAGTGTGATCCGTCTGTGGTCCGTGTCATGCAAGGGTACTTTCTCACAACCAGCAAAATATCAGTTTTTATGCGTCTAATTTTCGATGGAAAATCCATGAACAGCAGTCCCAAGGGGTTATTCATCTCCATTCCTATTGTAATCTAACGAAAGACTACCGGAGATATACAGAAGATCTCCAGTTTAAAGGAGAACTCGAACTCGTTAATATTGCCATGTAGTGTGGGAAAAGAAATCCCTGGAACTAACATATTTGTGTGCGGCCCACTGTAGGTATTGTTTTCAGGTTAGTCTTTCTTTTCACATTTACTGCAGTTATTATAAACAAGTAAAGAAATGAAGCCTATGCAGTCTTCACCGACAAGTATGAATGGCACCCTTTAAAATTAAACTCCGTTTGAAAAACAAACAAAATGAAAACAAACTGATCAAACAACCGAGACTTAAGCCTAGACTAAAGTCTTTGGCGACATTAGGCGATTTAAGCAAAATTTGCCGACTTAAGGGGACTTAAGTCAATTTAAGGCAACGATAACCTTTTTTAAGCAGCTTAAGGCAGCTAAAACTAAAATTGGAAAGGAACTTTTATTGAAATTGCCTGGGTTTTTGCGTAGTGTCCCGTGTACAAAGGCCGGGCAACAATCGCCCGATTGCCTGAACGTAACTGAAAAAATAACCGTCCCGTATCTACCTTTAGGTTATATATTTGCCGTAATGTTATGTTTTACTGTTATTTATTTTATTATGTGCGTTTTGCCTTTCCAAGTTGCTCTGTATACCTTCGGAACTGATCATGAATAAATCCGATAATTTAGTTGATTTCTGAACCACGGCAAGGGCTGATGCTTAGCTTCCATGTTTGTACTTATTATTGCTTTACTTATTGTACCAGGCCAGTCAGAGTTAAACAAATCATCGAGACTGCATTGGTAAACAAAAGAAAGTGATCTTCGAACTGACCGCCGAATCAGACCTCAACTGAACTATTTAGGTCAGAGAAGTTTACTCCTCCTTGAAAACTGAAAAATGCTACAGGTAGTTTCCTCACATCAGGACACACACAAAGAAGTCATATAATACAAAAAAAATGATATGATTTATGCCGAACGAAGTTCCAGCGGGACAAGCTCTTTCCCTGTTAAGTGCTGAGCAATCTTTCTCTTAGTACACTTTTAGTACAGCATTTTTTAGACCAAATCATTTCTTACAGACTAAATTTTACAGACTAAATCAAGTCAGTGAATTCAAATGGTTCTAACTTGTAAGTCTGATCACTTACAGTGAAATCCCGATTTTTTTTAATCTTCAAGGGAAACGAACATTGGTTTGAAAAATCGGATAGTTCGAGAAATCCAGGGTAAAATTACAGTGTTCGACTGAGGGGAGCAATTTAAGGACTTTTGGTTCGAGTTAACGGGAAGTTCGAAACATCGAGGGTTCGAACTCGGCTGTAAAGCACTACATGAATTCCACGAGATACAGTACAGTTATATACTGATCGTACTGTACAAGGTCTTTCAGTCCAGTTCTCAGTGAACGTCAAGCTCTGCCGTACTCTAATGTCACTGTAATGTGGTACTGCTAATACAGCTGTAGTCAGTTATCACGCTACATACGAGGTAATCCGTACTGTTTGACCTTTTGAATGAAAGCTGCTGAGCAAGAGTACTGTCTAATTTGAAGAGCTATTCGTTTTCTCATAATCAAGTTACAATCTCTCGCGGCGAAAACATGCCTTGCTACGTTTGAGTTTGGTCGCAGTTTTGTGGACTGGATTCGCATGCAGAAATAGGCTACAAATTTAATGTAAAATAAGAACAGGATATTAACTGCTGCAACTATTGTAGCTTTATGAAGGTTTGTTGCTAGGCATTTAGAACTCGGTTTATCATCAAGCATATTAAAGAACTTAAGTGTACGTGCGACTCAAAAGCTTACAAGAATAGAGACTAAAACAGCAAAGATATAGAAGCTGGCCCAGCTGCATGCTCGGTGAAACAGATACGAGATCTTATCAGGACTTTTGAGACTAAACCACGAAATATGAATAACTTCTTTGAAAGGTTTTGCAAGTGTTGTAATATCTTTCTTTATTCGATATTGTTCAATTAGAATGCGCAGATGTCTGAAAGAGGGTGGAATTTAATAAGGGCTGCGGAAGCAGTGTCAATACACTATTGATTCGCACAAATTGTTCAATGCAATACCTGCAGAACGTATGTCCACCGAGTGAATATACGCCAATATAAGAAAATACTGACCTGCAAGGTAATGTTCTAAATTGTGGGCGATAATTGTGAAAACAAATTGTAATAAATAAATTTATTCCCTTATTCGCTCAAATTGAAACTTGTAACAAAGAGATTTAAATATTACTTGTTGACTTAAACAATTGGTTTCACTTAGGTCGTGGTGTTTTAATAAACGCTTCAAGAACCTTCTCCCTCGGCTTACTTATGGGACAGTGTAACTGATCTTGCAGTCGCCAATTTTTTTTTTTATCACTTAACGAATTTTTACTCAGTGAATTCACATAACGATGTCCACCACCGAAGGAAAAATGGCGTCTTAGCCTAAACACGAAGACGTTATTCTCTACTCAATACTGAGTCAATCTCAATATCCTCTTTTCAAACTTCAATTTAATTTTGGCTTATCAAAGCTTCTTTGCCATTTTGCTATTAACTTTTCGAGGCTTACACTGTTTAAAAGTAAATTTTTACATAGCAGAAATGATTTCTTATATATGAACTAGGCGAGACTTGATCCACCAATCAATTTTGTTTTCCAGTATATCATTTTGCTAAGCTCAGTTTTCAGTCGACAGTAATACTTCTTTGGTGAATACTCTAACTACATGTAAATCCGGTTTTTAAAACTTCATTTTCCAACCGCGAAATGCAGACATAATTGCTGTCACTTATCGTCTCAGTTCTGCAACTGATTCGGTAGAACTTTTACACCAGCTTTTGTTCCATTTCTGGTTTTGATATACTGTCCCTTTTGTTTTGCTTTACTGCTAGCTATCGGTCAAATATTCATGAAGGAATAATTCTGTGTACCGGGTTATGATCTCTGACAAAGTGCCCATATGTTCCTTCTGTGAATTTACCAAGGCAACTGAACAAAACAACAGAACAGAACAGGTTCTCAATAAAGCTAGGTGCTGTATTGAAAGATACTTCAGTAGGTCGCCTAGCTGCTGCCTTGTGCAGACATCATGATCAAGGACAATACTCACAACCAATTGGACAAGGTGGCTTTGAACAATAATACAAAGCCGGCACCGGTTGAGGACTGCTACTTCAGCCACAGTGCCGAACAAATGGCAGCTCATAATCGAAATATAATGTTAAAAAGGAAGAAGAATATTTTTACACAACAGAACAAAGTGCTAAGGTCAATGTTGCTGTCAAACGTCTTTAGTGGAACTACCAGCTCAACACAAATGGAAGATCAATTATTATTTTTTGTTAGTCGATTTGATTTGTACGCAACAAAAAATACATTTTGTGACAGTCTTGTTAGGTTACTATCCAGCGCAAATGGCAGCCGATCACTAAACAATGTTCAAGCAAGCTGTCTTTCCTGAGGCATTTAATTTCTAAGAAACACTAAGCAGTAGCGATGGAATTGTGTAAGAATAACTGTATTATTTTAGTTTTTAACTTCGAAGCGTAACTCGCTCAAACTGCTCCACTAAAAGAAAATGTTTTTAAATTTTATTAAGTTTTTGAATTGTGATCAGCAGCGAATCTTGCAGTTTTTAAAGATATTTCAATATCATTTTAGATGCCTTTTTAAATTTTAAGTTGTACACGGCCCCTCAAGCTTTTAGCTTTAAATTTTTATCATATAAAAATAAAGTTTATATCATATTGTTTATATTTTATAACTATAAAAGAGGTCGCCAGCTTTGTATGGGTTTCCGCTTTCCTTGTTGTTGGAATGAGTTTCGAAATATTAATAACCCAATCATTTGCTGAACAGCCTATATCGATCATCGTTTTATCATACTGTGTAAAGTTCTGAGCAATGAAAGACTCTCGCGTTACATATTGTGGGATTTAGTAGCCTACCGAATCGGTTCTTTCGGATGGGCTCAACTATTTAGGGTTCTCTTTCTTCAGGTATATAAAACGTTTTCCTGATGGGAGTCCATCTATCTTTGAATACTAATGATAAAGATGATTTTAGAAAAAAATTCACGAAAATGTTCGAACTTTGTTTTACACAATATACTACAATAGATATTAAAGGATGAAAACTCACTTTTGAAAAGAAACGATTTTTTTACTCGATATCAGCACAGAATTATTAGAATATGAAATCCGCGCTTAAATACGTGCACAACTTGATGTATTTTTGTGTTGTTTTCATTGTTTATCTATAAGGGAAGTCAAGTTACGTTCAACTCGAGGTCGCTTACTTTTAGAGTGTGCCTTCTCTTCGGGATTTGCTACAATGGCTTCAGTGCAATATTGTTACTACTTTCCACCAGGGATTATTAGTTTCTGAACTTCACGGCATTCATTCATCAGTATCCTGATCAACAGTTTAGTTATCGGTGTTATAAGTAAAACTGTTTGAACAGTGAAGGAACTGAAAGCTAGGAAAAGAGGGTTGGAATAATTGCGGTTTGTTATTCCTGGCAATCTGTAAGGTATCTAAAAGTATTCTTGCAAAATATTCTGGCCAAATTACTTGTTTTTCTTTTAAAAAAAAGAAGCTACTCAAATCGTCAATAAATCAAATGACTTTATCTATTTTTCATAATCATGTATACACCCTAATTTTTTCACATATCTTTTCAGATAATTGTATTGTAGCATAAGTTAATTGGGCTGTAGTAGATAGCAGGTCCACAGGAACTTTCAGCTGCCATTTCTGTAACATCCTACTTATTAAATAAAGCATGTACGTATGTACGAGATCTTTCGTGAGTTTATTCTCATATTAGCGCCAACACTTGGCCATCTTATATATTAATTGGCTGGTTCTACTGAAATAGCACATATTAAGAAACACAAAATTCCAGCCTGCAGGAGTTGAGAATAAATAAGATTCCCGATTGTAATAGAGGCTCAAACACATCTACTCTGTAGGTATTCTGTGGTAATCCGGTCAGAGTTCGTTCTTATATCGGTTGAGCTGATACTCTAAGTTTAACTAATTACGGCTTAGTTGTTGACTATTTATGGAGTATGCTAAATCCAGGCAGAAAACGACATACAACAACTGACTTGTTATAGTTCTAGAAAATTCTTCGACTTACAGCACTTAATTCCATCACATATTCATTTGTATTTATGCCACCGAGTTAATTGTGCTAATTAGAAAAATAGTTCTGCCAACCGGGAACTCCCTTAAGTAGGCACAATCCGAATTTCCTGGGGTCGATAAGGGAGATTCACATCGGAGAACAATTATGACTGGTTAACAAAAATCAATCTGGTCTGGTATGCCATTTAAGTTGCTAGAAAGCTGTGTTATCCCTGATAGTGCTGAGTTCAACATTTAAGGCTCAACTGATGCTTTCCACAAAGTGACCTTGCATGTTAGTGAACAATGTCGAACTTGTTCCCAAGGGTATCTTTAACCACCATAATTTGAGAATACATATCCAAAAAAGGAGAGATCAGGCTGAAATCTGTACTTCTGCCAAGCTTTCGAAAGCAGAAGTACGGAATACGTCGAATATCGAAGATGAAATAGTAGCTTTTAAAGCGATAAACCACAGGCTGTGGATTATCCATCGATGATAACGGCTTAGCTTAACCGGCAATTAACCGTGGCTCATTCTATTCAAAGTTTACTTCACAACACTCCTCGTGCATGCATTCAACCTTGTGTGATGAGTACTTAAAAATTGTACTCAAACTTACGGGACCTGCTCTTTTCGTTTATGTAACTAGTTTTCATGTCGCCAGCCCGCTTGTTCGTTTGAGTGACAAATGTGACCCGGAGGGCATGTGTACAAACACCACTGAACGGATAATTAGCTAGGCTAACAACAAAACTTTGAATGGAAACTAATAGTGTTTTTGGTATTCTTATGCCTCGCCATTTAAAGTCCAATTAGTGAATTCAAAAGCGCAGGGAAACTATACACGCTCCATCACGTACGTCTTTTTGTATAGCATGCAGCTAGTGAGGGCTAAGTTTTCTCGACGCGGTTCAGTTCTAAGTTCGCATATTGACGCTAGGTCGGGTTTAGCCGGCGAAGTGGTGGATGAACTTGAAAATGGCTTCAAGTCTTTACCGAAAAAGGTGACACTCTCGGCTATCGTTTGAAAAGATTAAGAATCAACGAGGAGCAAAAACTGTAAATCGCGTTATGTATTAGTGTACGTAAAATAAAGTTAATCTGAACGTAGTTGGTCTGAAGTTTAACGATGATAACTTGGTCTCACTAATCCTCTGCGCTAGTCTTTGACGTTTTTCTGGCGCACAGTCTCGTGAGCTAGCACCATAGTTTGTAGAGGGAACCCTCTACTAACTTTGCTAGCACTCAGAGACTAATGCCTTTAGCCATAGTTACTACTGAATATGCTTTAGCCGACCGTTCATTGGCACCGGAATGCAGCGGAAGAAACAAACAAATTTGATGTGAAGGTTGATGTCTCATGCATTGGCTTGAAAAATGTTCCGAACATATAGTTCTTGAGATTGAAGAAAAAAAAAATTCATATAAACTTTTAATTATAGTTGCTGCGGTGTTTTAATTTCTACAGCCACATCAGTCAAAACAAACTGACATAGGAGTGATCTAACTGACAGGTAATACAATCTCACGAGTTGTCGCGAGACAAAACGAGAGAAAAATACAATTTCCCGCGGCCATAAACATTCTCCGACAGGTTTTTATTGCCCTTCCTTCCCCTCCTTTATTTTGGCTTTCTAGTAGCTCCGTGTCTGATACGTAAGAGCCGTTCCCGCTGCAAGATCAGCCTCACGGGCGAGTAATCACTTTTTGCTACTTACTTGCGAGAGTTTTGGTACACGCGCTTTGTCATCTAGGCGGGACAAACTTTCTTAGCTTATAATGCGCATACAAGCCGATAACTGGACAGATGCTTTGAAGAAGAAGAAGAAGAAGAAGAAGAAGAAGAAGAAGAAGAAGAAGAAGAAGAAGAAGAAGAAGAAGAGGAAGAAGAGGAAGAAGAAGAAGAGGAAGAAAAAAAAACAACAACAACAGTAAATAATTTGGACTTTACAACTTCCATGACGCATCGTGGAATCATCTTAGGCATTTCCTTTTCTTTTGGACTGTTTTCAATAGTACTCGCAGACAGATTGTTTTCAACAGTAAAAAAAAAAATTGAAGAAAGGAAAACATGTCGTCAAACGACGCGTAATTATCTCATTTGTTGTACCACCAGCGTCGAAGGCATCCTTGGAACTCATTTCACTTTCTCTAGTTTGAGATAAAATGCAAACACAGACGCATAGAAGCGAGCTTACCGTGGGAAAATAAAACGAGCCTTTGTTATTCAAATAATGTGTGTACCCCCGTGTGAAGCGCGTAACAAAAGACTGTCACTAGAATCACTACCAGAAAAGCAAATGCCCTTTTATAAACACACGTGGAGAGAGATGCGTCTAAGCGGACACAACTTCCGTGAGAAAATATCTGGTAATCAGCGCAACAAAGCACATAAAATAAAACTGCAGTGGAAAAGCGCGCTAAGAAGTGGAGTCTACTTCGCTGTGCACGCGTGGTCGGGGCGGATAAATTGCTTAATTTGCTTCGCGGCACTCGCGATGTTTTGCCGCTAATTAAACGAGCTGGAAGTTTGAAAACAACCAGCCAATCACACGAGCTTTCTCACACTCGTCACGCGCGGGTAGCTCCTTAGAGGTTTTGTTGCAGGCGGCCGGCATGTGCCTATTCAGTGCCGACCAATCAGATTCGGACGTTCCCACGGTAGATGTTATTGTTAAGTTAATATGATAGTCCTTAACTATTAAGGTTATTGTTTAACGTTATGTTTCCACTAAAGTGTTTACAAATATTTAACAATGAAGTCACTGCGAAAGCATTTTCTGCAAGGAGGAGTTGGTTTTGTTGACGTTAATTAGTGAACGTAGTTTAAAGACGCAAACTATTCGTCGCGGACGTCGCCAGTCTTGAACTCGCTCGTTTCACTCAGTTTGAATTGAGAATTATGGCGTATCAAGATCACAATAGCACGGATTTTGTCAGCAAAGTTCGAGTCGAACGCAGAAAGGTAAAAAATTTTTATCTTTTCATATATTTTTACAAGAAATGTTGAAATGTTAGTATGCTTATTCACAAGTCGAACCATTTTCGCTGAGCATGCTTGAATGTCTCAGAAGTGAGACACAAACAACTGTGCGATTCTGAATCATAAAATTATTTTTTTTTTTTACTTTTATAAATGGCATCAACAAATTCCGTCTAATGTTTCAGAACTTGCTCCTGCTTCATATAAATAGTTTCGTTACATAATGAAGTCCTGCCTCAGCAAAATTCACTACCAAACTTCAGTTGTTATTGTGAAAGTTATAAAACAAATGCTGAAGAAACCACCCGATCAGCATTTTTCCATATGCAGGTTGAAACACGCTCTTATACATTTTTTTAACAAGCTGCTGTTCGTCTTAAAAGATCTTTGCTTTGTAAATAATTTTTAACACACGATGAACTATTTAAAAATAATCTCTTCTCGATTTTTTTCAATTTCCAGGCTCAAAAACCAAGGATAGAGAAATTAAGGCGCGACAGAATTAATGGAAGCTTGGATGAAATCAAGCATTTGGTACTGGAGGCTCTGAATAAAGATGTAAGTACTCAAATAATGTCGGTGTAATTCTGGCAGATTGGATTTAAAGAAGAGAGATTAAACAATGTATACTTTAAATATTAAATGTGTTTTAAATGTAATCTGTATAGTAACCAGCATAGTAAAGTTTGGTTTTAATTACTTTATCTGTAGAGAAAATAGCCCTCTGCAGTGGCATTTCTAAACCGTTTTCGTGGAAACCGATCTCTCTATAGCAATGAGATGCGTTCTTCTTTCTTTAGTAAGAAATCAATACTTAAGTAAGATTTTACTCCGCTATTATTTAGATTTCAAGTTATTCAAAGATGGAAAAAGCTGACATTCTAGAGATGACAGTGCAGTTTTTGAAAGGAACACACGCAAGAAAAACAATGCAAGCAGGTTAGTAAAGTTTAAGTTTCGTCATCAAACATAGATTTGGTCAACAGAAACTTCATTAATTTTTTCAACAGTGAGATACATTGGTCACGCCGGGCGATCGCTTACCAGTTAAAAGAGAACAAAAAACGGAAACATTCGCATCAGAGACAAAAAATTGTCACAGCTGGAAAGCGAATATTTATTTAATGACGTTAGTAAAAATGTGACAAAATTGGAACGAGTTACGTTAATAAACGTCACTATCTCAGACAGGATGTTTGTTTTCAGAGATGTTGTTGTTTGTAAGCCAGACAGTCACTTATCCTACCCAACCACGAAAGTTTGTGTTGTCCGTTTATGTAAAATCCAAACTCCATATGAGATCTGATATATGCCTTGAGTGGTTGTTTTAACAACTTGAATGGTTGTTTTAAGTCAAAACCTCTCTGCTTTAAAACTTGTTTTATTTTTAAATGCTGAACACGAATTCCATCTGCTACAGCTCAGGTGAAAGACATTTTAAGATATAAGATTAAATCATCACAACAACAAATCACAAAAAGGGAATTTATCTGTTATATTATTTTAATAAAAAATTGTTCCTAAATGTATAGAAGCCAACAGCAAAAATTTGTGATAAGCGTTGCCTGGGCTTAGTACTAAAATATTTTGAATAATTTATATTTGAAACTAAAGCAATCAGTATCATTTTCTAGGGATAAGATCGAGAGTTGAACACACGACAGAGCACAAAGATTCTTCCACTCAAGAAAGGCATTTGCCTGCAGCTCCACAAATGCCTTGCCTGTCACAAGATACACTTCTCATGGGCATGACCGCTGATATGAAACCCATTCCACTACTGTCACATGCCATGTCACCTTTCGTCTCGGGCCCCATGGTTGCCATGACACCCCAACCAACCATTGTATGGCTTCCTTACCCTTCACCGCCTCCGTCACCCTCGGAGAAAACAAATGAAGTTGCTGACTCGACAATTCAACAGGACACGGCCACACAAACCGGAAATGAAAACGGCATTTTTTCAAAAACTTGCTTAAGTCCGCCAGTGACGTCACCTAGCAACGCAATGTTACCAGTTTGGAGGCCGTGGTGACCAGCTTGAGGAAAAGAACAATTGTAATAATTATTCCCGAGAAATGTTTAGCAAGATATAGGGTATTTTATGAATGAAACCCTTAAAGTTCAAAGAGCGGGAATCAAACTTTTCAATTCAATACATTCAGTGAACGTAAATTTCTCATCACTAATGCAATAAATTGTTATTTTATTCACATTGTTGTGTTTAACTTTGTATAGCAACATTCTTTAACCCTTCACATTTCTTTCCTTTTTGGACTGATTTCTTATGCTACAACTGTTTAATAATTCAGAGAATATATTTAGGGATAAATCAAGAAAATATCCAATTCTTGTTGATAATCTTTGTTCGTGACCCATGGGCTCAATAATCTATTGATATTGGAGAAATAAGAATTTGATCACTCTGGAACCAATTACTGAGAATTGGCCTAAATTCTAATCTTCAGCCGAGAAATAAAGCTAATTGTTGAAACTTGAGATTTGCAAAATTTACTCATGGCTGAGAAATGTGCTGGTAGCTGAGAAATCACCGGAAATTCAACTGGTGTCTGAGATCTCAGCACCTGTCAGAGTCCTAGAATTATAATTATTATTACACGGCAAATAAAAACTTTATCAAACCCCCGAGGGGGGGGGGGTAGGGGGGGGGGGGTGGAGTGTACTCCTTTATATGGGCTAAATAGGTATGAGCGGTCTGGTCTGAAAAAGGTGATAGATTTTGCCAGTTTTGGTCTGAAATAGGGTGTGCTCTTCACTCTGGCTTGACACTGGGTATTTTGCTTACAAGGAACTAATTTTTTCGAATCAATATTGATTTGTAGCTCTTCTCATCCTTGCATACAGCTGGCGCGCCTGAGATATGAATTGAGTAATCAAGATCCAGAAGGCTGGAAAACTGAACTGTCCTGACGTCAGTGTATGTTAAGAGAAAAGACATCGAGGTCGAGCAACATTTCTCACTAGAGACAGCATGGAATATTCCCGAAAAGGAACTTATAATTCCACAAATCATAACAGTAACTTTTGTTAATATCTAATAGGGTTACAAGTCTTAGTAGCTCGGAGCTAGCAGAGCTATTCTGGGCGAGCTGCTGTCACTTTAACCGAACTATCTTTACTTTAGTTAAAAGAGAGAATAGGAGAAAAAAGGAATTGAATGAATTTGAGAAGATAAACAAAATTAAACCAAAATATTTTACATAACACATAATTTAGTTATCAAGTAACGAAACACGGTTGACGTACAGCAAATATTAATTAACAATAATAATCGAGAACAAACTGGACTGAAGAGCTCCTTAAAGCGGTTTTCAATTGAGTGCCGTAAATCCAAAACCAAACCAATTACTTACTAATTAGACTACTCAGCCAATCTCAAACCATAGTAAAACCAAAACCAAAACCAAAGTAATTGTCTAATTACTTTCGACACTCAATTGAAAACTGCTCCAATTAAAGAGTGAGAGATACTTAGAGATTTCAATATGCGCATATTAGCATTTATCTCCTCATTTTCGAGATCAGATTGTAAAAAGTGAAAAAAAAAAAAAAGATACATTTTTCAAATGTTTTTTTTCAAAGTTTTTGCATTTCTCCAAACTTTTAATTTGGCGCTAAAACTGGGTCGTCCGGCCGCATCCGACAACTCGCTCGTCGCTCGGCGAATGTCGCCAGGTAGGAAAATAGCTGTGTTATTTTGAGCAAAATATGTTATTCCTCGTCAAATTAAACCCAGAATTCTCGTTTTAAGTATTAGAAGAGACCTAAGCAGCTTGGAAATTGTCTTTATTTCTGTTAGCCTGCGAAGAAAAAGACTAGTATCGCGTCGTTTCGGTAGGGCAGTTTGGTTTTGACTGCCGCTCGAAATATGCGGGTGCAGTCGCCGTATGCAAGGATGTTTACACAAATAGAAGCCATTTCTACATTTATAGTTACGTAGCTACAGACATATTTATAGCCTTTTACTAATTTTAGAGGTCTGAAATGGGTATCGTGTTTTCCTTCAGTTCTGAATAAAGGTATGGAAAGTCACAGATTTTGGTCTAGAATGGGGAACAGGTCTCAAGCTTGGTTTCAAGGTTCGGGCTGCACATCCCCTCCACAAACTTTGGGGAGTAAACCCCGGATCAAAAGCGGCAGTTTTCCTCAGTCTCAGTAGCGCGCCTGAATAGAACGATCCCGCTGTAATTGATGAGGCTGGAGAACGTGGAACTTAGCTCTAAGAATACCTTGGTGTCATGCTGCACCACAAAGACTATTTTGTATAGTCATGCATGGACGCGATTATCGTCTCCGTTCTCTTCTGTTTTTAGTTCGGTTTATTGTCTATCTGGTGGTTGTTCCTGGCGCCGACGCGATTGTCTCTGAAAGAAATTGGATAAAATTCAATTCCAAAGCTTGTTTTGGACCGGATATGAATTGTTCATGCCTTTTGACTCCCTCTCGTCAAGGAAGCTGCATAAGATCTTTTTTACATGACGTCACGGCAGCCATACTGGTTTTCTTAAGCAACGGAATTTCTCTCCTTTGTTGAAAGAGCTCTTTTCTGATATCTGCAAATATGTCGTACTGAAAGTTATTTTTCAGAATTTCGGCTCATCCTGACGGTTGCAGGAACCACTCAGCTGGTTTCTTAGATAATATTTTTTTTACGTGACACGAGAAAGTAAATAACGTCGAGGAAAAGGTTGTTGTTATTCATCGTGGTAGATGCAATAATAAAGTGTATTATCGTTTGTCTAACGATGTAGTCACTTGAGATGTAGATCGCGACGTTTCGACTGCTTACTGCTAGTCTTCTTCAGGCGATAAGGTCGACTGATTGCACGGTATCATTTATATCACAAAGGTCGGCTGTGATTGGT
>Ga0126338_10001102_pt1 | contig 16819 bp, 8 predicted proteins | sample OrbCmetagenome_2_FD_92529 | JGI IMG/M metagenome (GOLD analysis project Ga0126338, IMG submission 92529) | Coral microbial communities from Petempiche,Puerto Morelos, Mexico - Orbicella C C metagenome | ecosystem: Host-associated > Invertebrates > Cnidaria > Coral | place: Petempiche,Puerto... | reverse complement strand
TGTCCTTAATACTCAAGGTAAAATATTTTCGGCTGAAATAAATATCCACACCAGCCGGGTCTTGCAAAAGCTGGTTTTCCTCCAACATGAAATATACGGGGGTAGGCACTGAAGGTAAAGTCTCCATAAGTGGCTCATCAGGCCGGAGCTTATCCCGGTTTCTGTAGCATGAAGCGACTAGGAGTACTTCTACTCCCCCTGGATGGGATGCTAGTCCATCGCAGGGTTACCCCCAGCATTAAGTTCGCCGGTACCCATTTATACACCTGGGTCGAGAGAGGCACTGTGAGAGTAGTGTCTTGTCCAAGAACACAACACTATTTCGCGGCCAGGGCTCGAACCCGGACTGCTCGATACTGCTCGGAGACGAGCGCACTAACCATGAAGCCACCGCGCCTCCACGAAGAGACACTTTTAAGCTCCGGCGAGATTTTCCGAGTATAAAAACGCTCCAAAGCATGACTTAAAACTGGTAGACCGTATGAACTGGACCATATGCTCCCTTTCCGAAACATTTAGGCCACAATTATGAGGATAACTATTATGATAATATTATTGGTGCGCCATCGTGATTGCACTTCGGTTAACCCAGTTTCTCTCTTTAACGTTCGGTCACTCGGAAACTGGAACTTTTGCAAATTTAAGTCTAAATTTGCACTTCAAAAAGTTAGCGGGGTGGAAAACCTACCATTCTTTGTTATTCAACAACAGAGTATCCTAACTAGGAACACACACAAAAAATGCCTTAGATTAGGTAAGATATGGCAAACTCGACTCAAGCCTGTCAGGAGAGGGGGTGGGAAACTCCTTGAATTGCTGGCTCATCGCTGCGGGGAGAAGAGTGAGTAAACTAGTTAAAGCAATCGTGAACCAAAAAGACTGAATTAATTATTATGAAAAGTAGGTAGCCTTCCATAAGGAGTCCAGGCTACAGAGGCAAGTTAAAGTACCAAATAATGCAGTTCCAAGCAAGACTAAGAGAATTTTAGAGCGATTGGCTTAGTCAAATTTCCATTTGACTAGCATAACAACAACAACAAGCTTTCATTCCCTTGGTTTAACACAAATATTTTTACAAAATTGTATATCACTAGAGTTAGGGTCCTGGCTACCTGAAATAACTAAAGAGTTAAAAAGGGCAGGCAGCCAGGTCTACAGATGTATTAATACACATACACAGAACACATAGTGAGCAATAAATAAGTGCTATACTAGAACATTTGGTAATGCTATAGAATAGGGGGAATGTAGAGCAAATAAAAGCTAATAGAAAGAAATAGACCAGAACAGCCTTACAGATCCATAATGCAAGTGTTCCTAGTATTTTTCGAAATATTGATCTTTTATCATTTTCTTGAACATAGATAAGGATAATAAGTTTACATCATAATTCTAAATTGAGGGGCCTTGAAACCGAATGTTAAACTTACCATAGTTTTTGCATAAGGAAGATGGTAAGACTATTTAGCTGCAAGTCTAGTATTGAAATTATGGACATTGCTTACTCTTGTCAAAACTAACAACTTGTCATGCTTTAACAGATGATGGATGTCAGAACTCCAAAAGAGACGACGGCAATAGCGTAGAATCAGCAGAGGAGAACAGCAATGATGGTGGCCCTTTCTCTTTTCCAAAAGTATTTATGGTCATTCGTCAGATGCTGCCTGGTCTGATGTCGATTTTTATCGCATGGTTCTCAGAATATATGATCATTCAATCTGTCGTTACAACCCTAGCTTTTCCCCACGCTCCCTTCAAACCACGTGACCACTATCAGTATTACATCTTTGTTTTCATGGGGGGAGCGGTGGTTGGAAGGTCATATCTTGTGGCGTTGTCCTATGTCAAACCAGAATGGGCAGAAAAAGCTAAATTCCCGTATCTTTGGGTTCTTTCGATGATAGAAGCCATGCTTCTTTTGCTCCTCGTCCTGGCGGCCTGGTACCGATTTTTACCGAGTGTGTGGATCGTTTTGCTGCTGGTATTTGCCAGCGCTGCAGTGGTTGGTGTTACCTATGTTAATGCAATAACGTACTTTAGGGATAGCTTCAAGGACCGTGATAAGGAGTTCGCCATGGGATTCTTTCCTGTGGCCGTAACTGGGGGCATTTTTGCTTCTGCTTTGTTAGGCCTTTACGTTGAGCCTATCTTACGCGAGCATTGCACAATGTTTACAAATAACAGCGACTTTTGCTTTACAAGGTCAAAGTCCCTTAATCGTTTTACTTCAACATGTATTATAAAACCTGATTAAATGATTAAAAATCCGTTGATATGTACTACATACAATTATTGCTGTTATTGCTGTTATTTTTCTACTGAACTAGACTCGTCAGGACTGAGTATCACCAGAACTCCAGTCAAATCAAAACTATTTTCGTCTCGTGTTATCTCTCCCGGGTGAGGCAGGTCTTAAAAAGAAACGTTTTTGGTTACGGTCGGTTTGATCTTTTTCGTTATAATAATTATCATAATTTTCGTTACTCAGCGAATTGAGTCAATAAGTTTATCATTCACTCATTTATGAACTCTCACTAACAGGCCATTTTCCAAGTTCTGTTTCAAGACGAGTCATGACTCACTCGATCATTTTGAGACAGAGGCTTCTTGGAAACTGTTTATTGCACGGCTGGCGCTACTTGGAACTCGAAATTTATGTTCCACCCACCACACCACGCCGGAGGAATTTAAAAACTCAACAATCACTGGCCATTTTGGATTTGTGTTTGAGGAAACCTCGATCAGGGGAACATTATGATCATCGTGACGTCATCGTTTTCTAAAAGCTCCGCTTTCAAAATGTTTTCCGTCCACACGAAAACGAAAAACCGGCGTTTTCAAATTTCTCCATACCGTTTTCGAAAAGCTCTGTTTTTGTGACGGATTAGTGTAGACGGTAGACCTAACTGTAGAAATAAAGTTGCAATACTAGACTTGCAGCTTTATAGTCTTACCATCTTCCTTATGCAAGAACTATTGTAATTTCTCCGGCGTAGTGTGGACGCTTCCTTAGTTTGAGGCGAGCGGCTTTGCCGCTCGATCATCGCGCTCGCTATTTTCGCGTTCATCCTACACTGATCTTATGGGTTTTAGAGCAAAAGAGAGTCTAGCTGTTCGCAATCTAGCTAAATGCGAACTTCACTTTCACTCCCACGCGTGGTTAGTTTACCAGGTTAGAGCAATTTTAAAGCAAAAAGATGCCTTACTTGTCGGCAGCTTTTACTTTCACTTCTAAATACATGTGTACAACCGCCACCCCACCAGCCACCCCACCGCAACTGTTTGCACCTACAGGATTATACCAGTACCATCTCCCCTCGGGAGAATTTTTCTTCCATTCAGTCTCTCTGATCGTTTAAATTTCGCGCTCGTATGGTAATCGGAAATTTCAAAAACTCCCGCGGGCATTTAAAGCTTATACCGCCATTGTTTCAAAATGGCCATATAAGACCAATTTTAGGTCTTGTAGCAATGCCTATTGTTATCAATGTTGAGCCGGTTTTCTTGATACGTTCCACTTAAAGAGCCCATTTCCACGCTTGATGCATTGCGCGTCACTATCTCTTTATTGTGGTTTTCGTGTCACACGAAATTTACTGAAGTCGAGGCATAGGGAAGTTGCGGTTCCCACTCTGTTGAAGACCTTAACGGATAAAATGAACTGATTTGAAAGCTGGACAAGACTGAACTATTCACGCGCTACATGCCATGGAATTCGATTCCGATTAATGACGTAACAGGCGTGGTTGGAAAACAGTTCTTCGTCAAATAAAGAGCCAACAGGCTGTAAAATCCAAATTTATGTTCTTGACAGATGTGGATTGAACAGTTTGCAACTGCATACTGTCTTGGGATACATCATAGAATTATCACAGATTAAACAGAACTGAGAAACCTCTCGTACATCAAAGCCAAGGTTAGTTAAGGTTTAATGATTTTTTTCATCAGCCTAGCATTTCATTCTCGAATACACCTCGAATACACCAAAAACAAAACAGTTCTTAAACTAAGAATAAACGTCAGCCACTAAAGTAATGTTAAACATTGAACTGATTATTGTGATTGTTTTTCCCACTAGATAAAAGGTATCGGCTGTTTGGACAATCGTGTGAGGGCTGGGTTGTTCAAAGCCCAAATAAGCTAACCTAGGAATTAGTGGGAATTTTGATTTCAGTTTTGCATTTTTCCGTTGAGGTTTTTTGTTTATATTGTTTGTCCTTCAGTTTTTGAACATGAATAATCTCGAACTACACAACTTAAACAGTGAAAAACATTTTTATACCAGAGAAATTAATACCTCAGGTAGCTTTTAATCATTGGTTAGCGTTTACCGGCTTTCGAACAACCCGGCCCAGCTGATATCTAAGCCACTCAAAGCTGGGCCACAAGTCTCGCCAGCTTTGAATTCATCTTCATAACTTTATTTTAGTTAATTTTTTTTTAAAAAAAACTTCATTTCTATCTTCAGGTAAATCAAAAAGTTTGACTTTAAGCCATCAGTGAAAATTACGCTTTAATAAGAAAATTGAACCTTCAGTAAATGTTAATCCTGGATTAAAAATATTGTGACTGTGAACCTGCGCCTGTCGCAGGTACGTACGAGCACTGATGTCTGCCATCTCACAGCAACTCAGAATTTCTCCACATTAACGAGTAAAACTTCCAGAGGTGACTGTTTTTCTCGTGCAATTTGGCTGCTGGGTATTTCAAAAATTCAGTCATTCAAATTGTAGGTATAAGTATGTTTGAAGTCAACAATCCAATGCGAAAGTTTTTTTTGAAGCTAAGCAAATCAAATGTTTGTTTGGAGAGATTTGAGGTCGATGTTTTTTTACAGGGCCTAGCGGGAGCTATTTGAAAAATCCCTACAAAAATCGGCAGTAAAATCATACTCTCAGATGACTTTTTGCAGGTTGAACAAACTATATGAGCCGGTGAGAATCAACGTGCAAGAACTCACGCTGACTCTGGAAACAGCTAAGCAGGTGGTTTTAGTTTCTGTGAAGAATTAACAGGTGTTCGCCGATTGACTAAAAAATGATCAGACTTCTAAACCAAATGTAATTCCTCTCCATTTCCTTAAATAGTTGGGAGGTTTTTCGAACTAAAATAGGCTTATACTATTCAAAAACATAAACGAAAACTGACATTATCGTCGGGCGCGTTTTCTTTTTTCATTTCAGTGATTTGACCACCTTGATGGAAGTAAGATGTTATCAAGAAACAGTGGTTAGTTGTAATCGAAATGCGTGGTTTCTTTGAATATGAATCCGGCATTTTTCACTATGGGCAAATACCAAATGTAAATAAACCCAAATTGTTTTTGGTCTCTGTTGGCTAACCTAATTTGCATATGTGCGTTTTAACAGGAGTCAGATGTTTAATCTTGGCACAGTCAAGTCAAGCCGCCAAGCTACAGAAACGGCGTTGTTGCCGGTGAGATTTGTTTACAAGAAAGCGCCTCTTTAAACGATGCACTGGCCTAAACCTTAGAGATTTATTTTAGTGCCGGATAAAATCATTTCTTTGTTCCACGAAAGACGTCGGCGGAGTCAACCACAAGCAATAGCAAGGGATGGCAGACGAAACAACAGAACGTGAAACGACAGAGATGGAGTTATTCCCCGCTAAAGAGGAAAATCACCAAGCGAAAGAAAAACCAGTAACAATCCTTGCTTTCTACATTTTCGGCTTCTTGATTTATGCGATTTACTCACTGATAATATCGGGTGCTCAAGACATTCTTGCAGGAACATTTGTTCCCACATCAGCCGTGCTGGTTGCCAACGTCGGACCATATTTTGTCATCACTGTGGTGGCTCCGTATTTCATCCAAAAAATCGCGTATTTCCCCCGTGTGATGGCCATATTTTTTCTTGAGGCTACAGGACTTATCATGGTGGCCACAGCCAAGCGAGTTGGAGTGAGATTGTTGGGGGTTTCATTATCTTCGTTTGGATTTGGTTTAGGGGAGTTATCTTTCATAGCCATGACGTCTTTCTACCATGATACGGCAGTTAGCGCCTTCTCAGCCGGTACAGGGACTGGTATTTCACTAGCGCCCCTATATTACACAGGTATCTTGTTTATAAGACTAACTATTCTTACCATTATTTACTTTATGTGCATCATAGTTTTTACTAACTTCTAATGTGACTCAATTGAACTGTGGCCGATGCAAATATTGTATTTTATTGTTCCAGTGTATTGCCAGCCCGAAATTCGGTTAACTTATTATCCGTTCGGGCAGTCACAGGGTTTTTGAATGAGTTTAAAAAATGATTTATAAGTTAAGAAAATTAAAACTTTGAGTTGCGGACTCAAAATGCACTGTCACAAGTCAAAAAGTTGCAGGAGTAATATACGTGAGTTGAAAATAATAATACAGTGTTGTCGATCTATTATACACGGCATCTTACTCATAAAGGTGTTTCCAGCCTTTCAGTTCTGTCTATATTGTATTGCTAATCAATGGAAGATATCTAATAATTATAACAAGAAGCAATTGCCTAACGTTTCTTTTTTTGTGTTTGAAATGATCCCGAAAACAGTTTGCAGAAATCAGCTAAAATCAATTTTAAATTCCCTAAAATTCATGCAGGTGAAAAAGTTAATAGAATCATGAATTATAATGTTGGTCACGATCGCTTGTCATTCAATTTGGTTTAATTTCAAACAAGGCTTTGTCAGTAATATTTCGCACGAATTTCTCCAATATACCACCAGCCTTCTGATTGGTTAACTCGGAGGTGATAAGCAAAGTACTATTCACCTCCACTTCACTGAATAATTGCTAATTTACGCCAAGGAACTAAAACATGCCACAGATGTTCTTATTCAAACTTTGTTGATTAACGCCCCTTCCGAACTATGCCGGAGGAATTTGAAAACGGAGCTTTCACACTGAAAACGCATCAAATGTTTTCCGTCCACACTACGCCGGAGAAATTTGAAACGCAACAATAACTGGTCGTTTTGGATTTGTGTTTGAGGAAAACTCGGTCGGAATCACATGATTATCGCGATGCCATCGTTTCGAAAAGCTCCGTTTTCAAAATGTTTTCCGTCCACACCCCTACGAACAGCCTGCGTTTCCAAATTCTTCCGGTTTGAAGAGCATTTTTGAAAAGCTCCGTTTTCGTAACGGATTAGTGTGGACGGTAGGCCTAACCGTAGAAATAAAGCTGCGTTTCCAAATTCCTCCGGTTTAAAGAGCGTTTTCGTGACGACGGATTAGTGTGGACGGTAGGCCTAACCGTAGAACTAAAGCTGCGTTTTCAAATTTCTCCGGTTTAAAGAGCGTTTTCGTGACGACGGATTAGTGTGGACGGTAGGCCTAACCGTAGAACTAAAGCTGCGTTTTCAAATTCCTCCGACGTAGTGTGGACGCTGCCTCTATAACTCAGTGGTGCATTTTTATTTTTATTCTATGAAGGACTGAGCACGATTTCTCTCTATTCCACAGCCATGACAACATGGGCTTGTGTGTCTCCCCCCTTGACCATTTCTATCATGGCTGTCAGTTTGGTGTTGCTGTTGATATTCTACGGTCTGATGGAGCGAAAGCACTCTCAGTCTTGGCAGTCTACAGCAAACGGAATCACTCACAAGGACATTCAATATTCACCTATCGAGGAACAGGAAACAGACATCGGTGACGAGCATTTAACTTGGAAGGAAAAATGTTCAGCGATCAAAAGTGTTCTACCGATCATTGCTTCCATAATCAGTGCATGGATTGCAGAATATCTGATCATCCAATCCGTCATCACCACGATAGCGTTCCCGAGCGCTCCGTTTCCACCCCGCGACCACTATCAGTATTATATCTTTGTTTTCCTGTTCGGGGAACTGTTCGGTAGATCGTATTTGATCGTTTTGTCGTATCTCATGCCGAATGTAGCTCGAAAGCTAACCATACGCAGAATATGGTTTCTTGCTGTAGCAGAGATAGGAATTTTACTTTTCTTTTTGCTGGCGGCTTGGTACCGCTTTTTAAGTGACGTTTCTATAGTTTTGGTTCTTGCCTTCATCGGTGGTCTGGTAATTGGCGTTATGTACGTAAATATGTTAGCGATTTATTCCGAAATCGAGGAGCCGAAGTCCAGAGAGTTTGTTCTGGGGTACGCCTCTGCTGCGACTGGCGCTGGGGCGATTACCGCTGGCTTGTTAGGATTGCTGATCGAGCCGTGGTTGCGTCGTCACTGTTTAAGTGTGGCAGCAAATAGCAGCTTTTGTTTCACTCGTTTGCAGGGAGGTGGAGTTTGTAAATAGACAAAGCAAACAACGACAGCAAGAGAATTTTTTCAAGCATTAATTTTGACTGGGTTCACTTAGGATAGTACTGATTCAAACCAGAATGGATTCGAACGAAATAGATTTGTAATTGTTTCCCAACAGGGGACACAAAAATAACTTAACATAGCTATCCGCTTTGCTTAAATTTAAATTTGCAATTGCTGTTGTGTGGTCTGTTTGATTCAATGCTGTTATATGGTCTGTTTGCTCCAATCAATACAAGTGTAAAACAAACAAACAAACAAACAAAACAACTAACAAACAAACAAATAGGGCAAAATTCACCGATCGTTTTCAACAGTTACAGGTTGGTGCTACATATAAACAACCCGCAGGTGCAGGTAGTTTCACTCTAGGTTTAGGAATTGTCTCATGAAGACAACTGCGTCTCTAAAAGGCATTGACAATATCGTTATAATTAACTCAAACACCGATTGAAGCGCAGAGAAGCGTTTGTAAAAAAGAACTGTCTATGTTGCGGAATGCATTTTACGGTACCAAATAAGGTGTGGTAGTTCTTGGAACAAGGAAGCTGTCTGTTATGATAATGTAGGCAGAGTTCATATGGCGTTTAGTCTTCTCACTGGGGCAAAAGGGACTGTATCTAATGACGAGATGGTACAGTCCATTAGGGGTAGAGTTTATAAGAAGTAAATGTTGGCCTCCTGAAGGACCTGTAGCCGAAATATTTTTGCTCCACTGCGGAAAATTGTTCGAGAACATACTGACATTTGCCTGTAAAAAGAACTGAACATGATAATAATAATTATGCAGTCAATACAAATGTTGATATGCTTGAATCACCGCAGTTTGTAAATTAAATTAAACAGAGGCTATTGTTTTCGAGTATCATATTGCCCTGATTTGCTTGCTGGTAGAGTCAGCTTTCTTTCGACCCATGCCTCCTGAGAGTAAGCACCGAGCACAAGAAAGTCCTTGAAATACACCAGTTTAGTTCGTTTATTTTCCTCTAAGATGAACACCTCTTCAAGGCAAAGCTGGTTCCTGGCATGTTCACTACAGCGGGGAACTGGTAGGAGAGCTCAATTCAGTTCTTTTGCAATTTTTAGTCTTTTCTATAACAGAGCCAAATCACAGCGAAACTTTGTGCTTTGTCGATAGTTTAGGTAGGTCTTGTCCAAAATTGTCCGGAATTCGTCACGGTCGAAGCAAATTTACTTTAATCCCCCATAATTCATGTCGGCCATTGCAGTTTAGTCCGTTCAGCTGGTGGACTTTTGCCACCTGTTTAAACTGTCATTAGTTTGTTTTTTCTTGATCAAAACGTCAGCGATTATTAGAGAACCTTGGAGAGCTCAAGTATTTTAACATCTGGAGATTTACCACCATTTCCAAGTCCAAACCAGAAGGAAGACTCTCTTCACGGTTGGTGGGTTACTGTGTCGCAAAGAAACGGGATTATCTTGAATTACCAGCTAAAAATCTTCCATTCAAGTTTGATCAAGATCCAACCCTTGTTTCTTGTTTCTTTGTGGCCACCAGGTTGTATAACGTAAGCCAACGGAATGTGTCCTTGGACAATCAAAATTTTATTGACGAGTTGTGTACCATGACGTGAGAGTCAAACGTCTCTTGGCTTTGATCGCTCTCATCGTGAAAATCACGCTCCCACAAGTTTAATATTATATCGAAGCTTCCGATTTATCAGTTAAAGGGAAGGAAAGCAAACCAAGAGGAACCTAATTGCTAGTGGTCGACTTTGAAGAAGCTCAAAATGGAGAACACTGCTGAGAAAGGCGAAGAAAACCCGGAGGAAAACCCTACGAAAGACAAGGAAAACGAGGAAAACAACGGAAGCAAAGAAATAAAAGCTGCAAAGACAAAGAAAGAGCCGTTACGGAATCTTTTTGCTTTCTACGCTTTCGGGGCGCTCATTTACACAGTGTATTCTGTCATCATTTCAGGCGCGCAGGACATTTTGGCGGGTACTTTTATTCCGACGGCGGCCGTGTTAGTAACAAATGTTGGTCCGTATTTTCTTGTGACGATGATCGCGCCCTATTTCATTCACAAAGTACCTTATGTTGTTCGAATAGTGGCGATTTACGCTTTTTTTACAGCTGGTCTGTTTATAATTGTCTACGCTAAAGAGGTTTATCTCAAGTTAGTTGGAATCTGTACAACGTCCCTGGGGGCCGGCATTGGGGAAGTGTCATTTTTTACCTTGACTGCATATTACGAGAAAGTTACGGTAGCCGCGTATTCGGCGGGAACTGGTTCAGGATTTATCTTAGGACCTCTTTATTATACAGGTATGTTTAAAGCTCTTTTGTGCTTATTTGTAACGCACTACCGGGGTAAATTATTATTTTTCGAGCAGATGCTCGAAGAAATTGTGTCGATCTTATCTCACGCAATGTTAGACTTTGTTTCATTTACGTCGGAAACTGAATATAGCAAACGCACGCTTAGAAAAAGTGGATTTACTGACCCAAACTAATTGTACATCAAAAATCGTGGCTAACTTTGTTCACTTGACTCTGAAGATGACTTCAGCTCAGGTTGTCGAAACGTCAGTCACCAACAACGGTTCTTTTCAGAACTACCATCACCCGGACGATCACACTATACGAACTAACTTTGTTTTGTGATTGAAGGAAAATTGGCATATGTCTGAAAACTTCAATCCTCATTCTTGAGTTGTTTCCCGCCCTGGCACCTGGAAAGCAAAACAAAACATTCCAGCAAGCAGGGCAAATAATAACCTCCCACGAAAAATCTCCAATCCATTCAATAGTAGTTTACCTCTTATCCTTTCATCATTAGGTTTAAGAATAAGCTCTGTCATTTCAAAGACTTCGATACTTCCACTTAATTAAGGTATTACAGGATCTTTCTGTTCGGTTATTAGTTTTCTCTCTTATCATACTGAGACGTCTTTTTTATTTCTAAAATACCTGTGACAGATTACGAGAATGCTGTGCCATTTTGGCCCGTGTTTGGGTTGGTTTAGTTTCTTCCCAATAGAGTACACTCAAAGAGACAGTTAATGATTTTTTTCAAAAAATAATTAAAGCAGTAACTGTGCTTGATTGCCAGCAGCTCAAGTTTCGGCCTCTGTTTTCATTCGGAGGGGGAAATACAAATAGCAACGTCTCGCCTCCGAGCGTGTAGTTTACGTGGTCAAAGTCAAAGTTGTAAGCAACATGGCGTTGTCATTGGGCCGGGTACCATGCTGATGTGACTGTTGTCGGAGTGCAATGATCGTGCGAGCTCGCGTCAGGTTTTGATTGGGTAATAAAGATCGAAAACGTGCCGAGTACTTAAACGAATATTTTCTCAAAGCAGGACTTGTTTTCGGGACTGTTTTAGAAGAAACTCTCAAGAATAAGATATCGTCTTTGCCTTAAAATCTTCGTTCGTTATTTTTCGCAGGTCTAACAACATGGAGTTGTGTCTCGCCAAACAACGCTATGCTAATAATGGCGGGGTCGCCTCTTCTTTATCTGCTATGTTATGCCATCATGGAGAAAAAACACTCTAAAGCTGTAAAACTAGATTCTACGTCGGAAGATAGCAATGGAACGGAACCACACACAGTCACGTGGAAAGAGAAACTTTCTGCAGCTGGACATATTCTCCCATTGGTTATAGCTCTGTTTGTTGCCTACGTCAGCGAATACGTCATCATACAGTCTGTCATCACTACAATGGCATTTCCAAATGCTCCATTCCCACCAAGAGTTCATTACAGATACTATATTTTTATATTTTTGAGCGGTGAATTTATTGCCAGGTCGTATCTAGCTGTCATTGCGTCGCTAAAGCCCAGTCTCGTTAACGTATTTGCAATCAGACGGATATGGATTCTGTCGTTGATACTGATGGGTCAGTTAGTCTTTTTCACGCTGGCTGCGTGGTATCGATTCTTACATGACGTCTGGATCGTTTTTATTTTAATCTTTGGCGCTGGCCTAGGAGCGGGCGCGGCTTTCACAAATGCTTTTGTGGTGGTTTCAGAGACTGATGCTAAGTTCAAAGAATTTTCCATGGGATTCGCTACCATCGGGATGGGTGCGGGGACATTTTGTGCCGGGGTAGTGGGACTCCTCATGGAGCCTGTGATCCGTGATCATTGTTTAGCTGTATCAGATGTTGGCGATTATTGTTTTACGAGACCTTTTGGTGGATGGAATCAAACTATAGGCTGCTGACACAAGAAAATTAGTTAAATTAAGTATTAGCTAGTGTAGATGATTCAAACAGTACTATCTTGTGCCGAAATGTATCCGTTGAGGAGCAGCAGAAATAGCAGGTAAGCAACGTAACGCTTTCGAGTGCTATGCCATGGGAAATCCAACGAGTCACTTGTATTTTCTTGGTATACACACAAGCCTTTAGGCGAGTGCGTATACTAAGTAAACACAAGTGGCAAGTGTATGGGATATTGTCCCGGGGGGGTACTCCCCTATATGGGCTATATAGGTAGGTGCGGCCCCAGAGGGTATGGTTTTTCAGCCGTTTTGGTCATAAATAGGGTATCGATTTTAGCTGATTTTGGCCATTTTAATCATAAATAGAGTATGGTTTTTGCACTCTAGCCTTAATATGGGTGTGTTTTTAAGAAAAAGCCACTTTTTCGTCATTATCGAAAAATCAACAAAAGCCCTTCACAAATTATGCTTTCAGTAATTTAGCCTTGGTCTGAACTAGGGAACTAATTATAATGCAGGTCTGAAACAGGTTTTGATTTAGGGGTTAGGTCATAAATAGGGTATCGAATATTTGGTCAGGTCATAAATAGGGTAGGGAATACCGCAGTTTTTGGTCATAAATAGGGTAATGGTTTTGGGAAGTGGGCCGCACACCCCCACCCAATTTTTCTGGGAGTACCCCTCCCGGGGATATTGTATGGTATGCTACTAGACAGTGTTGCATAACCATTTTATACCATGCCATAGAAAATACAGTGGCCATGCAACACAGTCAATACCACATACCTGTGGGGCACGATGGGAAGGTTGGGTGTAAAACCGTCGAATATACAACGGCTTTCCTGTGTTCTGATTGGCTGTATTTTCTATGGCATGGTATAAATGAAGAGAGCAAACGGAGAGGAAGCTTAGTTTACGAGCATTAGTGTCAGAATTACCTTTTTTCTCAAATATAATCCAAATTTTTAGCTTATATTCCTCATTTCTGTTTCATACATAGCGCTATTAAGCTACCCCCACTCATCCTCTTGATTTCTCCCCCAGCTCCTTTATTCCCTGTTCGTTTTTCAACCTTCGTCCTAGTTTATTTAGAATTCGTTTTTTCACTGCAACATCGAAGCTAACGAAGCTCTAATATTTCTCTATCGAACGCGTCCTTTTCGGCCAGAATTATGCTTAGACTTTAAACTCCTTTCGTTTTAATTTTATTTGATGGGACTTGGAACCGTAGTCCTCTTGGTGTTTAAATCCAAAATAGCAGATTTTATAGCCGCCAAATCGGATTTGAATGAAAAGAGGAACTTGGCAATGTTAAAATAATTTTAAGCAGTAAGAAGAATTTTAACCTGACTATACACCCAAAGGGACATTAATTTCACAATTTGTCAAATATAAGTGACAGGAATTTTTGACTATCGTTTAGGGCAGTTTTTACTAGTTTATATACCCTTAATTAGCTTCTGTTTCCCGGCGGCCGAGTTATTGTATGTGTTAGGTTTTTGCCTCTTACACTCAATTCAGTTTTGTCTTTCTGTATCTCATCAGTGTTGCAGTAACGTTTGTCGCTGTATCTCATTGTCACTTATTTCATTGTTTGTCATTTTGTCTTACCATTAGTCCGTTGTTTAGTTGTGATAACTTGTTCAATAAAATTATCTGTTGAGCCGGCGGGTTTAAACTGACTATTTATTTGACTCCGTAGTACTGAAATAAATCATTCATGTTTATACAAGTGAACTGCGGTTGAGGGAATTATTAAATTAAGGTTGCAATAAAACAGTTGTCCATTGTCAGCTTTTAAAAAAACCCTGAAAAATGAACTTAATTGTTTTATGACAACCTGGGTAATTGCAAATCAAAAACTTGAAAAAAGAAATCGGGCTGCACAAGGATTTGAAATGGTGAGGTAAACGTTCTTCAACTTAAGGCTGGTTCTCTGTATTCGATCGGTGAAAAGTTGTTTCCAAATGGTCGTTGCGATTACTGACTACGAGTTGATCAATCATTAGAGGGGTCTACGAGGGAATACGGGCTTTCCTTGCTACGGGATCTGCTGACATTGTCAGATAAACTGCAAATATCAGTCATATATCTTTCAGTTTGAAAACTTGACATCAACAGCAGTTATGCACGAGGAAACATCCATGCTCACATCAGCTGACATAAGCTAACCAGGTTGGAAAAAATTGCTTCCGAAAGAAAATGGTCTTTTTTTTGTGATTGACCAAGCTTGGAAGCTCAAGATGGCTGGACATTGACCGAACTTGATTCTTTTGGGTCTCTACGAAACTTGACTGCGTCTCGGTCCGTCACACGCAGACAGTACTTGGCCAAATATCCAGCTATATTAGCATCACACTTCAGTGGTAACCCCCTCTCCCTGATTTATTAGGGTAGGAGCAAACTGATGAGCAAATGAAGACAACGCAAATCTTTGGCGTGCGCAGTAGCAGTAGACACACTCCTTAGGCATGCCCTTTACAGCTTACGCAAAATATTGACTCTGATGTCTGCCAATCCAGACTTGCATATTTAACAGCACAGCATCCTTCAATAATATGATATAGGATCTTGTACTAAGCATAGAGATTACTTTCATTGAACTTTATTTACCTGTGGTTCCACTTGACTGATGTTGTATTCTCAGTTTCATCCGTAGAACACCTGAGTATCTTAGAGATTCTTACTGTACTTAATTAAAAAGTATTACAGTTATTTACATATCCCTCACTTAACAACGGCTACTGTGAAAAGGCACTTAAATCCGCTTTATTTCTTATTTTTGCCAGAAAGCAACGCACCAATAGAAATGTAAGCAACTAATTAAGTTCTTAACTTGAGCGAAAAGCTATTGAATGAACTATTAGCATATCAAAGAAGTTGACGATAGTTTGTGAAGAGCATGGTTAATTATAAAGAACGAACGGGCTCGTGCTATTTCATTTCAAGTGGCCGCGAATCTACAATTTATCTTTCGTGAGAGGACTCTACTGATGCCAAGTACAGCAATTTAAGTTTGTTACCAAAGAAAATACCTTTTTTATTGTAGTGACAATACACAAGGCGCATTCAGAGTGAATTTAAAGAAGTTGGTTTGGTTTTTTATTCCGTACACTGTTGTCAGGTAAGTTGTTATGCAAACTTCAGAGTACAGTCTTTTCATACAAATGTTTGTTTTATTTTCAAGACTTTGCCGAAACAAAACATTTTTTGTAAAAGAAAAGTCCAGTGCAATGATTATAGGCTAAGGTTAGAATTAGTAAAAGATGACCGTGACTGTAAGCAGTATGATGTTGAGATGTGGTGTAAACAAAGGCTTGTAAAGTGAAGTTTAGAAAGTTACAAACTTACAGTGTTTTGGGTGGCCAATTTCTTGCGAATTTAGGGGAATGCGCATAGATCTCTGTAACGGACAGACTGATGAAGGTACTTTCTTGGTCATGTCAGTAATTAACTAAGTTTGTTTGCCAGACAAATATGTCTCGATAAAGAAATGACAATTCTCTTTGTGCCTGGCTGGTGCTAGCGATGAGATCAGTATTTGGACTTGTATTACGAGAAAATATTGCAATAACAAACAAATTAAGGGGAGCCTTACGCTATCAAGGGAAGAGATGATGGTAAAAGTACCAAGGAATATGTTTCACTGATCTACCATGCTGGTGCCACCGGCTCATAAACTATATTCTAATCTGCTAAGGACAATGTGAAGGGGAGACAAGTGTGAATGAATAATGGTAATAGGACTGAATGGAGTCCAATTCGGTCTGTAAGCATGCGAGTGATTAAGAAAATCGCCTGACATCCGCGAAGCGGGAGTCCGATTTGTTAATCACAAGTATGATTACAGACTGAATTAGACGACACGATGTCCTGTTACCAAATAATCATAACAATTACAATTTCCCACAAAAGTAAAAGTTTCATTTGAAGAAGAGCTTTTAATAGTCATTTTTACATATCACAATTGAAAATATGGAGAATAGCTTGCTAAATCGCTGTTAAGTTTCTTTCACAACAGTCACCGGAGATTAAACCTCCACAATTTTACAAAGCAAGTCTCTTGAATTGGTTACTAAAGTGATTGTAATCAATGTTGTGATTGGTGGATTTAGTGGAAAGGACTTTTCATTTTAAGAAAATGATTGGCTCCGATTACAGGTGTTCGATTACAACCAACTGTCCAATTACACTGTCCGATTACACTGTTTACAGCGTAAACATTGCAGATTAATTAGAGCAAAATACTGTAATCTATCCACCAGTCATATCTGAGGAAACTGTAATTGTTATGATTAAAAGATGTAATAATTCACCAACTCATAATATACAGAAGGAACGACTGA
>Ga0126338_10001101_pt1 | contig 16831 bp, 13 predicted proteins | sample OrbCmetagenome_2_FD_92529 | JGI IMG/M metagenome (GOLD analysis project Ga0126338, IMG submission 92529) | Coral microbial communities from Petempiche,Puerto Morelos, Mexico - Orbicella C C metagenome | ecosystem: Host-associated > Invertebrates > Cnidaria > Coral | place: Petempiche,Puerto... | reverse complement strand
GGTGATAATTAAATTGATTATACTGTTATGAAATTCATAAGAAAACAACCCTTTTCAGTAATTAAACAAATCTCAACATTTAATAAGTTACTATGAAAATGAAATGTCAAGTTTGCTTATTTTGCTAGGAACCAATTTTCAATTTTGAGATTTGCAGGTGAGCCAATTCAAATCGAGTGCTCGATTTCGAACGACATAAACTAAACGAAAGCTCTTGGCATAAATTTGATCTTTCCTGTGTTATGATTAGGTTGATTTCAATAGGCTCAACATTTTGCATACGAATTTTTAGAGTGTCTACTTGCATTTCGAGCTCTCTCTAACGTGGTAATGTTGGAGCCAACGACTTAAAGAGCCTCAACCAAAGATGATTGAACCCAAGTGTGGGTCTGATAAGGTAAATCAAACGCTCTATTCACCCAGAAGTAAATATGCTCTCAAACGGGAAAACGACTAGGTAAGAAACAGTTAATTTTAAGTGTTTTTAGGTCATTGTGATTTGCAAATCAAAACATGTCCGCAACAACAAGCTATACGATTTCGGGGCCTGTTTTCATGTATGCGACATGCAAAGGTTTTGTTTAATTTTTTTCTCTTCACTAAAATTTGCTTTTCATTTTTGACTTGACTTATCATAACTTTAGGTTAGCACTCAGGGCCGTTGGTTTAAGCACTTATACTTGCCCGTTACCCCGCGAGATCGAGATTCCTTTTCTATCTTTTCAGCGAGAGACAATAGGGAAAAGGCTTTGCTCGTAGCCGTCAAATCAGTTAACTCGACGCCTTCCACAGAAAGGAAAAAAGAAATTTAAAAAAAAAATGTTTTTTGAAAAGTTTTAACCGGCTTAAAAACTTGCGCATGACATATAACATTCAAAAGACTGTCCGACAAAGTACGTTTAGCAGACTGCGGACAGTATTCACTGCCTGTGATGGGCTAAAACATGTTATTATTTGGTCATTATAAAGGCGACACGTGAACGATAGAAGCTCTTGATTGAATTGTTTTCATTGACGTAAGCCGAAGTGTTTGAAGAGAGATTTGGTTAGTCCCAGACTTCCAGGGACATATTAATCGCCTGATATTTGAAGATAAAGGACGCACTTGTTCAAATCAGCCTTTCATAACTCTTTCTGAAGGTAAGTTTACTTTTTAGCACATGTACACACATATGGCGGGGATGTTAAAACATTCCGGCTAAAATCTCTCACGAGGAAATATTCAGTTTACCGTATATTTCATTGGCAAACAGCAGCCAAACCCTATTTCGGTGTGAGACTATTTATGATACAGCCTGCGTAGTACCTCACTACTTGGACATCTTCCGCACATTTATCCAGCTTGATTTCTTTTTTATTCGCACAGTATACTGAGCCCTCAAAGGTTTACGAAAATCATGTTCATTTAATTATTTATCTTCAGCGTGCACAGCGATAGGACAGCAACAGGCAGAAAACTATTTACTGTTGCTGTGTTAATCACCTGAATTTTTGTTGCTTCTTCTGTTTAATTCTCTAATAGAATAACTGTTTGTTCCATGACTATTACAAGATTTTGCGGTCTAGAATTGGTGTTTTTACGCCTCTTTGCAGTAAACTACGTGAAGCACCTCGTGGCCAGGACAATATTGGTAGTTGAAAATAGTTTATTAGTCTTGTACAGCGACCAACAAAATTCCAATAATTTTCCAACACTTTTGTTAGGGCTATTTTCTATCCGGTTTTATTTAGAGAAACTTACCGAATGTTACAGAGAAAAAAATATGTTACTGACTGGCCTTCGCAAACTGACAACCCAGACTACGCGGGATCTCTGTGACTAGTGACATGAAGGCTGTGGTGAAATGAAAACATTTGGTATAATCTGAGTAAAAAACGGGCATGGAGTTCGAAACTCAAAATAATGTACAACATGTTCCTTATGAAAACGCCGCGCTGGTGAGTTTATTAGTCGAGTGTATAAGGAGCGAGAGAGGTTTTAGGACATTTTTGCTTAAACCTCCGGTGTTATCAGGGAAACAATTACTGGGGGTAACCACGGACAAACTGGCCCCAATCTTAATTTGGTTGACAACAATCATTTATAAGATTTCTGTCCCTGCTTTTGTTTAACTGGAAGCCTTAACTTCTTCAACACCGTTCTCAAAAGTACGCTAATCGTAAAATCCACGTCGTTGGTTGACGCTTCGTAACGTAATTGGTAACGCTTGTGGAATACATTAGTGTGGGAAATACTTAGAAAATTCACTCACTCGTTACAGTTTTCCACCATCTTCGAGAATAACTCGGATACCTAGGCCTCTTTTAAATGCCTTTTCACAGGCTCAATCGGCGCATTTGAGATGAGCTATTTGTTTCTATCTTGTAGGATGCTGACCGTAGTGGTACATGCTCAGTTCATTATTTTCAAAGGCAAAACAAATGAAAATACAGTCGATCATCTCTGTGGCTGCCGTTTTGATCAATTTTTGTCCATCATAAGTTTGAAAAACGCGGAGAACACACGCAAGAAGAAGGAAGTCAAGGGAGAAATATCATTAGGATTTGCTTCATTTTTGGTCAAAACGGTACGAAAATTATTAATAGCTAGGCAATTTTGCTTATTCAAGAAATAAGCTTAAAAACACCACTGGAGATGGAAGAGAGAGCAAGTTGTATTAGAATTTACCGTTTTTTTTCCCCGACGCAAGGGTCAAATTTAGGAACAGTACTAGACTGCCCGATCTTTTAAGGTTGAAATAGCTTGAAAGGCTCGCGGACGCGCTTTGGCTTTTGACTTTTAAAAGTTATGCTTATGATACGGAAACCGAGAAAAACCGGGTTAACTCCGGCGGTATGGAGCACATGGCCCGGCCATACTTATCAAAGGAGTTGGATCGTTTGGTATGAGAAAAATGTACCTAAAGGTACCATAAATTAGATACATACATAACTACATAACTTTTATTTCAGTGTCTAAAAGATTTAGCCTTGAGGGCTAATTGTGGACACTAAATGAATAAGTACATCGATAATAAAGCGGATCGTTAAATATGTAAAACTGAATTATCTACAGCAGAGAAAATATATTCCGACGGCCACTTTTTATAACGTCATTTGTCTTATCCAAGACACTATTCTAAACGCGCGGTAAAAATGATAACTACCCTCCTTGTTTACTGCATTTTTTTGTTTTTTACTCAGGGCAATGAACGAAGAACGCGGATACGTCAACCGCATACATCCACAGAGCGAGGCCAACCTGATCTCTTTCCTCCTCTTCTGGTGGACAAACGATTTGTTCAAAACTGGAAACCAGCGTCCCTTGCAACAAGCCGACTTCTGGCCACTGCATGAAGAAGACCAAACGTCTCTACAGACAAAACGGCTGCAGTCACAGTGGAGTAAAGATTTGAACGAGGGTAGTCTTTCAGGAAAAGAACCAAGACTATGGAAAAGTGCAATGAAAGTTCTATCCCGCAAAGACCTGAGCATAATTTCTTTTGCCGGGCTGTTGGACTCAGTGGGTCGATTTCTTCAGCCATTTTTCGTGGGAGTTTTCATTTCTACACTTATGTCCGACACGCCGGGGCGAGGCTTGCTTTGTGGCTGTGCTGCATTGATGCTGTTGATTGTGTTGATGAAGAGTATTGCTGTACATCACAGCAGCTTTAAACTGTACGTGATTGGGATGCGAATGAAGGCCTCCCTTAAAGGTGTCATCTTCAAGAAGGTCAGTTTTACTTTCAAATGACACACTACCTTCTTTTGTCTAAGTAAGATTCATTTTAACGAATGATATCTTAACAATACAGAGGCACATTAGCAACATCTTATTTATTCGTACATTTAGAACAGAATGCCTGGTCACGTGACAATTCTCAACGTCATAAGTTTATGTTCTCCAACATTCCAGGCACCGCTACCACGCTTACTCACCGCTTTTTCAAAGATTCGACTGGTCAATACCAACGGTTGGGATTCTTAAAAGTTTTATGTCTTATTTGTAATATCCGTTTGTTTACTTGGTCCCCCATAGATGACATCACATTGTTTAACACAGACGCTAAAACATAGCTGATCTGTCAGATGGCACAGCAATGTTTTCTTGGATGAAATATTTCACTGCAACTTTTCTCCTGTAGATATTGGTCCTTGGTCAGAACACGCTCAACGAGTTTACAAAGGGACACGTGATTGATCTGGTATCCAATGATGTTCAAAGAATGGAACAAGCTGCCAGGCAGTTCTTTCGCCTCCTTGTCGCCATCTTTGATGTCTGTGTGGCTGTTCCGTTGTTATGGTACTTCATTGGTTGGCAGCCGCTCATTGGAATCATTTTTTTGTTTCTTCTCGTCCCATTTGGTGGCTTTCTGTCATACCTGTCTGGAAAGCTTCGACAGAAGACCGCTGTCATATCCGATCGGCGAATAAATCTCATGACCGAGATGGTGGCTGGAATACGTGAAGTAAAGACGCATGCGTGGGAGTGGTTCTTTAGAGATCAGATAAAGGAGACTAGAAGGTTAGTGGAAAAGGATTGTCTAGTTGTTGCTTAGTTAAACAGAAATGTTTAATCTCAAATAGATAGAATTCATTTAGTTAACTCTTGCAAAACCAAAAACCAAGGCAATCGCATCTCGCTCAGATCAGGCAGGCCCGAAGGCTAGTCAGCAAATCAAACCAAATCTCAGACAACTCAGTAATATGAAATATGCTTTACAATTATTTTTCAGGGTTGAGATGAGAATAATTCGCCGCAAGAGTATTCTTTTGTCATGTGCAATATCTCTGATGTATTCCTCAGGACTTGTTGCCACTTTTATTTCTATTTTGACGCTTGCCTTTAGTGGATATCCCTTAACGCCGTTCGTCGTCTTTACCCTGTTATCGCTTATTAATGTCCTCCGAAACAGCGCTTTGAGATCAATAGGAGAAGGATCACAGTTTATCTACGAAGCATACGTATCATTTGCTAGAATAGAGGAATTTTTGCTGCTGCCAAATGCCCATTGCACGACAGATAACAAACCTGCAACCAATGCTAGTGGCAATACATTGCTAGGCAAAAAGTGTTCTGAGACTGAAAGGATTGACAATGCTGATAAATTCTTACACTTCAGCGAAGCTCTGAAGGAATCTCACAGCGTGACCAAGGATACAGATATTCTAGGTAACAAAAACCAAGGATACGGGTCTTTCGGAATAACAAATCGGGGACTCAGCCAAGAAGACGAACAACTCGAAACAACAGCAGATGCCAAATGGCCATACAAAGGCAAAAGAATTACGTTAACCAACTTAACATACAAGCGAGATGGCCAATACGTTTCATTGAAGTCAATCAACTTTGAAGACGAGGATGACAATTTTGTTATTATAACTGGTCCAGTGGGAAGTGGAAAATCAACGTTTCTGTCAGTAATTGCGGGTCAGATACCAGTTACTGAAGGGAATATCCAATGCTGTGGTACCATCGCTTACGTGCCACAGACGCCTTGGGTTTTCTCTGGAACACTGAGAGAGAACATTCTTTTCGGTCGGCCATTTGATTTCGATAAGTACATCCGAACCATCAGAGCTTGCGCTTTAGAAGACGACGTTGAAGGATTTCCTGATAAGGACCAGGTTATTGTTGGAGAACGAGGCGAGACGTTGAGCGGCGGTCAGCAGGTTCGCATCAGTTTGGCACGCGCAGTGTATGCCGACTGTGATATTTACCTGTTGGACAATCCACTCGCCGCACTCGACATGAATGTCAGCAATCACATCCTTAAATATTGCATACTTGGCTTGTTGTCAAACAAAGTTCGTCTAATGGTTTCTCACCAAGAGTCACACATGAAACTTGCAGATCAAGTGATTGTCTTGCACAACGGCTCAATGATCGATAAAGGGACGTTTATGGAACTTAATGAAAAAGAGACACTAAAAGAAATTCTAGGGCCGTACAACAATGCAGTCCAAGAGAAAAAATTGTTCCAGGAACAAATGCCAACCAGTAAGGTACATTGTTCTGATAAAAAGACGATAAAAAGTATGGAGATTCCAGACGAGGATCGGGTTATCGGAGCAGTGTCCTTCAAGCTGTACTGGGAGTACCTAACTGCAGGGGTGCACCCCATCGCTTTAGCTGGCTTGCTTTTCATCTTCCTTCTTTGTCAAGGTAAGGCTATATATCAAAACACAACGGATTTTACTCTATAGGGCGTTCCTCTAACAAGCCTCTTTAGATTAGACCAACTCGTAAGATTTGTAATTATGGCGATTAGAAATTTAATGTTTTCCTTAGATTTTAGCAACGCTATGGGGAAAGTAGGTAACTAATTTCCTGTTTCTTTACCGATGCGCCAAGCTAAAAAAAAAGCTGCTGTCTTGCTTATAAGTGATTGTATCGCAAAACAGTACCCAGCCGACTTATTTCTCTAGTACTATGACACCTTTTGGAGCAGCGGTGATTTCTTGATGTGTACCTTTAGCCGAAGCCTATAACTACCTCTTTACTACATACTTTTGTTGTAGGAGTTATGGTTACACCCGATCTGTGGCTTTCCTTCCTAACAACACTCCCTCGCAACGACCAAACGGACATGACGAATGTTGGCATCTACGCCAGTTGTGTGGCGGCGGCTGTTCTTCTTACAACATTACGCGCCTATGCGTTCTTCCTGGTGGTATTGAAATCTTCAGAACACCTGCACAACGACATGGTGACAGCCATCCTAAAAGCATCGGTTCTGTTTTTTGATTCAAATCCAATTGGAAGAATCCTCAATCGATTCTCTAAAGACATTGGCTGTATGGACGAAGTTTTACCCAAGACGTTCCTCTTTGCAGTGCAAATAGTGTTGTTTGTGTTAAGTGCAGCACTTCTTCCCCTGGTTGCCAATGCGTGGCTTGCAGCAGTTGTTGTACCGCTTATCTTATTGTATGTGTACATTGCAAGATACTTCATGAGGACATCAAGAGAACTTAAGAGACTAGAGTGCGTGTGCCGCAGTCCTGTGCTGACACAGATCTCCGAAACCCTGGACGGATTAGACACCATTCGATCCCGTGGAAGACAGAAGGAATTTGCTGACCTCTTTTTCAGGTGAAGATGGTTTTAGGTAATCGTGAAAAACAAAAATTACAAAGAAGAAAGAGACATTAATTTTGTAGATGTTGGTCTCGATGAACAAGGTAAAACATTCCCTTTCAGTTGAGTACTCAGTACCAAACAGTACCAAAACAAATGAAACACGTACCAGATTGTATTATTACGTCTCATCGTATGATCCTCGCAGTCGAAATGCATAAGTTTCGTTCCATTATGTAGAGAACGATCTCCAATTTTGATGTACGTCTGATCACTGTTGAAGTTGTTTTGTCATGTTATAACGTTTAGAGAAACTTGGTTTATTTTGGGGACTGCCGTGCGGTGCCCTTATATGAAAGTAGAAAATTCCAAACTCGATCTTCAAAATGGCACGGAGAAAATAACGTGTAATTTTAAGAAAGCCCAGTTCATTGTGTCATCTTTTGTTGCAGATACCAAGACACTCATAGCCGTGTATACTACATGGTATTGGCTGGAACTCGATGGCTGGGGATAAGATTAGATCTCCTCTCTGCTCTGTTAGTTGGTGCAGTGGCTTTAGTCGCAGCACTGCATTCTCATAATAGTGGTAAGCAATATTTAATAGCACATGGCACCTCAACTGCTGACAAATTAGACAGGAATGCATATCGGACGTCTGCAGGCAGGCTGGGTTGTTAAAAACATTTCAACGTTTTTCAATTTGGGTAGGCATTTGGTAACACAATTTGATCACAAACATTTTTAGTTTATTCGTCCATTGTATGAACTTTTTTCAGATATCCTCATAAATCATTTTGGCATGGCATGAAATAACATAAAGTCCATGAAAAGCTGTCATTGAGTTGTTGCGAACGTAATTTTTTCTTAAGTTAAAAGCACAAGTTAAGGATATGACGGTCCCTGCAGATATCAATAGCAACAGTCGCAATTGCGCAAGCTGCCGTTCGTGGTTGTGTTTCTTTTGTAGTTTGCTGCAATGGACAAAATTGTGAACGTCGGTAATTTTGACTATCTCATAGCAAAAAGAAATGAAAAATACGTAACAGAAAATTAAACGCAGAGGGCAATAAAGTAACACTAGATAGTGTTTGGCAATGCGACCATGTGTGTAGACATCTGGGTTTGTGCATGGTCCTGTTCTTGTGTTGTCCCTTAGTAAGACATCTGAAGCCGCGATTTAATTGATCACTGAGGTCTGACGTGCCTGCTTTTTCTTTTCTACAGCACTGGTTGGCCTCGCTTTTGTCTACGTAATCGAAACTTCTCACTTTACCCAGGTGTCTGTTCAACAGTCCTCAGAGGTCGAGAATTTAATGACGTCAGTAGAACGAGTGATGGCAATTACTAAACTTGAATCTGAGCCAGGATACCAGAAAACAGCACAGCGGCCTGAACAGTGGCCAACGAATGGAAAAATAACCTTTACTGGAGTGTCGCTGAGATATTACCCAGAAGGACCAATAGTACTTAAAAATCTGAATTTGAATATCGATGGACAGTCCAAAATTGGAATTGTGGGTAGAACTGGAGCTGGAAAATCAAGTATCATAGCTGCTATTCTGCGCATGCCCGAAGCTAGTGGAAAAATCACAATAGATGGAGTGGAGGTAAGCGATTTGAACGTTCAAGAATCTCGGAAATGCACCTCTGTCCTTAACCAAAGCCCTGTTGTGTTCAGTGGGTCCCTGAGAAAGAATCTTGATCCACTGGGAACACACAGTGAAGTTGAATTGTGGGATGCACTAGAGACAGTACAACTGAAGCCATTGGTGGAAACCTTTCAGGGGAAACTAGATTACACATTGAACTATAAAGGAATGAATCTAAGTGCAGGCGAAAAACAGTTGATTTGTCTCGCTCGTGTTCTCTTGCAGGAGAGTAAAATAGTCATCTTGGATGAGCCGACTGCTCATGTAGATCCCAAAACCGAACAAATCATACACGAAACAATCCAAGAAAAACTGAAAAACTCAACAGTGATCACAATCGCACATCGACTCAAAACCATAGAAGACTGTGATAAGATTGTACAGCTTAGAGATGGCCAGTTGATAACTGAGTCGACTGGCGATTTCTTACTTAATGATGGGTTATAAAAAAGCCGTTTTCTAAGATATTTTATAGGAGAGTACCGAAAAAAGGAAAAGCTTCTTATTTAAAACTTTTATTCAATAGGTACTTTCTACGGTAAACTCTGTCAAGTCAAAAATTTATTATTTAAATAACCTTCGACAACTATTTATCTTCTGTAAAGCTAGTGTTAGTGTCCACGGATTGCATTTTAATGAAGGCTTTTAGGCCAAATAAACTGTATAATAATTGAACGATGATATTCCAGACTTTCTTAATATTCATAAAGTAGCTATAAAAGCTGCAAAGATCTCCCTGTCTTTAATTCCCTGCCGACCTCAGTTAACACATGTCCTTAAATTCCGCGTATCACACATCAGTTAAGTCACCGGGAGTTTCAGTCATAAACTCACGAGGATCACTCCTAAACCTGTTTACTCAGCAGGAAACAAAAGCACGAAAAGAGGGCTATTCTATCGAACAAAACCGGCATTACAACCCGCGAAAGCCCGGGTTAAGTAACTATGACCCACGCAACATAATATGCAAGCCAACTTAAGGCCCATTTATAGAGGTGATTTTCTCACGCAACCTAAAGCAGTTATTGTCACTCCGAAATTGCAAATCCAAAATCGCTGAAATCCATTCGCGATGAGTCGCAGCGACGAATCTCATCAAAATCGCACTGGTTTACACGCGCGATTTTTGAATTTGTAATTTCGGCGCCACAAAATAGACCGTTTTCTTATTCTCGGTATTGGACTGGAACTAGCTTGCAATGGAGGCTAACACGGGGAGTTTTTTCAAATGCAAATGACATTAATCTCTTTTTAATGATATTCCCCCGCATAAGCCTCCATTGCATGCTAGTTCCAGTCTAATACCGAGAATACGAAATTCGTCTATTACATCGTTTGTTGGGTGACAAAAATCGCCTGTGTAAATGGGCCTTTAGACATATGACTACGGGACAAAAACAATAATGAGAGTGTGTGCTAGATGCAACTAAACTAATACTTAGCGAAAGACCGCTGGCAGTGGCAGACGGAGAATATATTAATTATATATCATTTAGTTTCTGGGGAAGAATTAAGGTAGGTTTTTTTCCACATCATATTATATTACTCTACAAATACGGTAGTGAAAATAGTAAAACGATTTCGCAAATTTAAAAACCGAAAAAATGGGTGTTTCTTATAATTATCATCTAGCACTACAAAACATGCCAACAGAATGATTAAAACACAAAAACAAATTAACTATCACCAGCAGTATTATAAATCTATTTCTGAATCATGCGTTACTTATGTACCTCAATGTGAGTTCTTGATTATAACCAAACTTAACTTCCAATCTGCTTTGAGACACCGCTTACAGACAAAACAAAACTTGACTTTCCTAGAACACAGCAGTGGAACCATGTACCTTCTTAGTGCTGCGATATAAGCACTATAAAAGCAAAGGAACAAGACCGCTTTAAGGCCACAGAAACCGGTTTTTCCTTTAACCCATGCAGTTAAACTAAACAACTTTCAGTGGAGGCTTCTCCTGAAACCTTATTCAAATGGTAACGAAATAAGCCCGGTGACTACATTCCTCTTCTATGAGCCAAACGGAAATTCGACAGTTCCTTGCAATCTTGTTTCTGTTCGAAAGTTAGTCCTACTGCAAAACCTTTCACGCATAGCAAATCGATTTCTATAATTTCAGGTATCCATATAGTAGGCTTTGCACGAGGCCTCGAATTGAAACTGAGGCACGAGACAACTCGCAAATGTTCTTTACTAGAGATCGAGCTTTATATTCTAGCATGCGGAGAGCATATACTTTTACAGCCAAGAAACTGGCCTAACCATTCCCCAGCAATTAAACCTTGTCGAATATGTCGCTGACAAAAGACTATAAAAATCTATGGGGATATATCCGTAGGCAAATATTTTAAAATTTAAAAACAACCATTGACCCTTTTGAAACACTTATAGAAAAGTACCTTCAGTTAAATATTTTACAAAGCTAAGAAAATAGATTTAAAATTTAGATATTTTGAAAGTTTCATGAAGGGCTTTTCTACAGCTTACTTAGATGTTCAAATCTATCAAAAGTAAATGTCTATATACGAGTGCTACCATGAACAAAACCGAACTGACATTTTACACCAATTAAGGGCTTGAAGTCCAAGTATGCTCCTCCATGTGATTTTAAATAAACATCTAGCGGCGCCAAATTTAAGGTGAACTGGAGAAGTAGACGCCTTTGATTTTTTTAATGTACTTCTTCACAAGTCGGCAAACTCTGTCACGGTCCACACTGCTACTGGACTCTTTAATCTGCAGACGAGAACAGAAGGCTTTGAACATTCAGTGGCTTCCGATCTTTTTACGAACTTTTTATAACCTTCGAATCGTTTACTAAAGATGACACTGAATAAACTTAATATTCGTCACCTTTAAAGGAGACAAGTACCTTCACTTCGCAAACGAGGCATTGGAGAAGCTTTCAATTTTATTTTTTTGTTCTCCAGCTTCTCAGCAATACAACCGGAATCCTCAATTGAATCTGCTTAGCTCATTACGCGCGCTCCAGCGGTCCGGATTTTGTCATCCGGATCCCGAATTTCAAATGTCAAACGCACAGGTATGCCACATTTGAATTGAACGGCATTAATTAACTGATTCAACACAATGGTTGCTTTCAAAGCAATACCGTAGAGAGATAAATAAACACGGTATTTGCAGCCCCTGGACGGCCCGCATGGAGAAAAACTGTACGGACCACGGACCACGGTAAAGAACGTGTTTCGCTCGTTGCACAACGCTTCTCTGAAGAGTAGCGTCACCTGAGCTCGCAAGATACCTGATGTAGCTTCAACAGCGCAGGATTCAGTTCGTCTTGTCCCTTCAAGAGAAGCTTTACAGGAAGGGTGCAAAGAAAACCAGTTTTCAAGCTTACCCCTCGGGCAAGCTGTGACTATGATGTACTAACCCGAAAGTCATTCCCAAGAAACTTCTCTTGCCAGTCAGGCAAGTGAAGGACCACTAACTCCAGTCTATCGGACACGACTCTCTTTGCACACTGACAGCCAATTTCTTCTACAATCGTTATTTTTTTCTTAGAACGTCACAAGATTATGAAGTAGCCAGGAGAAAAGAATGAACAAAATTGCCGGCCTGGTCCCTTTTTCGATAGTCCCGGTAGTTACCGGTTCCGAAAAGCTGTTTTTTGTTTGTTGTGTCTACATTCACAATCAAGACATTCATAGTTTTGAAATTCAGACAATAAAAATATCCGGAAACAAAAAATGAATCCACTGATTTTTGAGCTGAAACACGCCCCACTATTCCTTACATTTAGATCTTAAAATATGGCTTCGGGTTCGTAAAGTTACCAGGACTTTTAAGAAAGGGGTCCCTGGTGGATACTGTTAATGTTTTGGTGTCCCACCTTCTAGAATGAGACCGAAGCAGGACATCATAGAGAGATCTTCCACAAACCTTTTCCACACTCTTTCGCATTATTAGTTTGTAGTCATCTTTGTTGATTTCTCCATGTTTAAAGAATGGCTTCAGTGCTAGCTTCACTTCATCAACTATTTGTTCATGTCGTTGGAGTCGCGCTATTCCCTGCAGAGATAAAAAAAACAAACAAAAAAAAAGCAATGCAAGTCATTTAGATAAGGCAGAAAAAAAGTTCAATCCACTAGTGGGAGTTAATAGGGCTTAAACTTAGAAATTTCGAGCTACAACAACAACACTCTAGACCAATCGGTGACACCTCCGCAAAGTCAAACGTGGTCCACTTGAGCAGCTGACGTTTTGAGGATGTCGGCCATTTGAAATAAACCTCCTAGAATCGTTCAGCGTCTACTCTAAGCCAATCAAAATGAAACTTAGTTCACACAGCCAATAAACTGTAGAATCAAACTAAGCTCACGCGACTTTTCCAGCGTGTATATGATAATAATTCACAATACTACTACTACTACTACTACTAATAATAATTAATAATAATAATAATAATGATAATAATAATTAAATTTATATAGCGCTAATTATGAATGATTCTTGTTTCCCTAAGGGCTCTGTGATTACCCTTGATGTTGACTTTTGGGCAGTCATGAATTAAGTATCCTTATAAATTCGTCTGTGCAAATGTGGTATAAAATCCTCACCTGAAAGCCATGCTCAGCTCCACTAGACATGGTGTGCCACCAAAATCAAAACTAACAATTTGACGGACTAAGCTTTTCTTTGCCCTCGCCCCTCCCTCCCCCCAAAAAGAATCCGTAATTAAAAGTCGCTCGTCAATCAGAGTTTTATTGTACAACACAAAATTATTCCCTACGATTGTTGATGCCCCTGCCTTTCTTCACCTAATGACGATAATTTATTAAGTTATTATCAAAGGTACCTAGCTGAAGTGACTGCTTCATAGACGCCATTATAGAGTCCAGTATCTCTACAGAGGCCACCCCGAGACAGCCATTGTCGAGAAAGACTAGGAAAGTTAATCCCCTATATAACCCTTACTCAAGAGGTAATCCCCCTCGAGTTATTTTACACATGGTACCCAGTTCTTCGCGGATGTTTCCACGCGTGTTACGTGGATGTTTTCGTGGTGAATGAAAATGTGTGTGAAGCTGCTTGGGGCCGTCCACGCGCGTGGATTGACTATTTAAGGGCCTTCCTGGGGTTTTCTGGAATCGGGATTGATCTAAAAATAACTTGAGTGGGATTACCTTTGGAATAAGGGCTGTAAAGTAAAGTCTGCGTCGAACGAGTGGTCCATATCGCTGGAGTTTATCTCGGTGTCTGTAACATTAGCTGACTAGGAGTATCTCTACTAGCTCCTGGATGGGATACTAGTCCATCGCAGGATCCTAACAGGCCTACAAGGGGATTAGCATCCTCTCTTACCGTTGTAGCTAGCTCTCTATAAGTAGAATGCGTGGATGGACGCGCACGCACTGTGGGACAAGAGTTAGCTGTTAGTAGGGAAGTTCACCCGCGGTTACAGCAAGTTTTCTGTTTGAGACAAATTGCTTTTTTGACCCCATACAGATGCATTGTGTGTAACATGGTCACCCGTTCCCTATTCTTACCAGTTTTCTTTGTTGCTCTCTGTCGCCATTAGTTCTTGTCGCCGTCCCGTCCTGTTTCCCTGCTGTCATTTCATGTCCACTGTAAGAACCGGATGCTGAACGCACTCGCTTGAATTCCCACGTGTTAGAGCTGTGGGCATCGATAATCCCACTTGCAATACTCTTTACCGGCGAGTTCTGCATACTGCTACCCGGAATTACACTTGACGCATTTACCGCCAGGCTTGGAACCTGAGGCGATGGCTTCACTATGGCAACTGGTAGCGAAACTCCGCGTGAACAAGTCGAAGATTTATCTGAAACGTGAATTCCTTTCCTCGGTAACGCGTTCGTGTCTACCTTGCCACTGTGTCCGGGGCGAGAGCTAGTTGAACCTTTACGATCACATGACAACTGCTGCCTCATGTTTTTCTGTTTCTCTTGCAGCATTTTTATGATCTCGATATTGCTGCGACGTTGTTCTTTTCCTTCTACCGGTTTTAAATGATCTATTAAAGGCGTTACTTTAGTCAAGCTGGATGAAGTTTTGCTGTGAGTGGGAAGGATATCGCTGGCTTTCGCTACGTGACATGCCGTCGCTGTACCCGAACTCGTTACTCTACGTGCGGTAGTACTCGCGGTAGACGTGTGACTTTGCGTGACATTCTTTGCTTGACATGTAGTCACGCTACTTGAATTGGTCACGCTGAGTCCAGCAGCAGCGCTACCACCACCACTAACAGGAGGGACACATGTTGTTGTTGAAATGGCAGCACCCGAGAGAGTCGTGTTGCTACTTATCGTCCTTATCATTGTTGCGTGACTTCTCATGACGCTACATGAATTGGTCACGCTAGGTTCAGTACTAGTTGTTGATGAATTAAAGGAATTTTTCCGCTGAACATTCTTTTGCACCATAGGTCTAACACTATTTGTATACGTAAGAGAACTTTTCGCAGTCTTTGACACCGTGACACAACTGGAATACGTAACGCTTTTGCTCGGAGAGGTAAAACGTAACGACGACACTTTTTGGTCAATCCTGCACGTTGAAGACGCTGGGAAAGTCTGTCCAACAGATTTTCTAACACCAGTATTTGAGCACTCTTTTTTTGAGCTATCATCGCAAGACATACTGTTGGCTCGTTTTGGTATCTTAAATTTCGAAATAAAGGAATTCGGGCTTGGGTCTTGTTTAATGAGAGGAGAACCAACATCAAAGCTTGGTGACGCTGGATTCGGCTCATCTTGCGATTTCGAACTCCGCTTTGGAATTCTAAAACTGGAAAGCGCAGACTTCGACGATGCAGGTATTGACGGCGAGGAAGATCTCCTTTCAGTTACAGGCGACGGAGAAAACGTTTTCTGAGGGCGACTTGTATCTGAGAGCACGCTACGCGAGTCAGCATGCATGCTAGCAGTCCTTGATAATGAAACCTTTTCAAATATATTTTCACGAAAACACATGTTATCAGAATGACGTTCGTCTTTTGAGGAGTGCATGGCGACATCAGGTTCTTTTGAGCTTTTGTCGGTTTCCTTTAAACGTTTTCCTTCAACGGCGGTTCTTTGTGTAATCTCCACATCAGAGCTAAGTTTCACTTCGTCTTCACGAGAAGCTAAGCTATCCTTGCTTGCCTTAGCATTTGAGCTTGAAGATCCTTTAGGGACCGACTGGCCAGCGCTTGTTAATAACTTACCATCACGTGCAACCTTGGTACTGGAACTGAGTAAAGAATCCAGGCCTTGAAATATGGATCCCAGGACATCTGGGTTGGCTGATTCCGAGCTGCAAACCAAGTAAACTGGGTCATGGTTTTGTCTTGCCATGTTTTGTTAGCGTACGGATACTGCTAAAAGGTGAATAAAACTGCGACGGCCACAGATGAAAAGCAATGTTGGGTTATTTTACGTATTTTCTGGGCAGTTTCAAATCACTTATCGACTGTCCCTCGAGGAAAGCAATCGACATTATTTTCCTCGGAGCCAGCCATGGAGTGTGATAGTTTCTTACCTCCAAGCTGTAGTCTTGTCTTCCACCTCTGATGCTTCTCGAGTGTCTTCCTCTTCATCAGCGAAATCATGTAAAGCATACGCGTTCCCAAATAACGAAAAGCTCGAGCTCGCTTCGACTCTGCTAGGGAACGGCACTCTCCCTAGGGACGCGGATCGCCCGGACTCCGCAGTAGGACCCGGTGAGTTCAAACTTTCTAGTAGTCGAGCATGAACTGTTCTGCCACGCCTTACAGGTTCATAAATAAACGGGGACACTTCATCTTCCTCGGCTATGCGTCTCCTCTTGATTGGCCTAAGAGTTTTCGTTTTGCAGGATTTTCTGCCTCGTTTTGTACGTGAAGAACCCGTCGTCTTTTTACTTCGACTTGATTTCTTTCTTCGTCTCTTTTTCCGTCCTGTTGTTGTTGAGCTTGGTCGACCTCTTGTACTTGACCGCCGTCCTCCTCGGCCGCGGCCTCGACTGCTACTCTTTCCCCGTCCTCTCCCCCGTCCCCGTCCGCGTTGAGTTCTGCCTCGTCCTCGTGTAGAGGCAACGGTTCGAGCCCTTCGAGTTGTGCCTACAAGGACAGAATTATACCATCAGGTTATGCTAAACTTACATGTACCTC
>Ga0126338_10001098_pt1 | contig 16855 bp, 7 predicted proteins | sample OrbCmetagenome_2_FD_92529 | JGI IMG/M metagenome (GOLD analysis project Ga0126338, IMG submission 92529) | Coral microbial communities from Petempiche,Puerto Morelos, Mexico - Orbicella C C metagenome | ecosystem: Host-associated > Invertebrates > Cnidaria > Coral | place: Petempiche,Puerto... | reverse complement strand
GGAGCACTCGAGTTTCATTCTATCATGGAATCTGATTGGCCAAAGAGAAACAAAAGTCATTACGTCACAGAAATCGTTTCCTGGCTCGGGTTCGCAGACGTTATTTTCGGCGGAGACAAGCGAGAGCCGGAAATACTTCCGTGTTCGCAGGCTATCCTGTGTTATGATGGACAGTAAAGATGCATGGAACTATTACCAATGATAAGGCGCGCGAACGAGTAGACCTTGCTATTGTGATGAAGACTGTGGAAAGTATTTGCAGCACACTGAGTTTTAAGCTTGGCGAGACATGGGAAGGCTGTCTGAATTAGCTGCCCAAGTTTCCTTGGACCACGATTTAGTTTTTAAGATAGATGCAATTGACGGTAAAAAGTGGCCCAAGTTTGTTGCTATGCAACACAACAGTGCAACCCAAATTTATGACTTCAACACATGAAAGGTACAGTGCAGATTTACCTTTAAAATATAGCACAGCCATTCAAAACAGTACGGTTCCAAGCCTGAAAAATCGCACCTAATTCTATAAGTCTCGAAAAAACAAAAAAACTGTTTTGAACTTCTTTAAGTGAAATCATAACCCAGTTTTGAAATAAATGATATAACCTACCTCTGTAGCTTGTTTTTCCCCAGGGACAGTTTGTAGTTGCTATTGCGCAGACAACCGTATACCATGAAGATAAAAGCAGGCACCTCGTTTAGGAAACATAAATAATATGATTTAGAGGACAAAATGTGGCGTAAACATCTCTCTGGGATAAAGTTCCAAGCTCTTCTTCTAAATTGCTGCATGATTCCACCCGTTCAGGTGAAATTTCCTAGTTGCAAAAAGGTAAGAAAATTAGGTTTAATAATGGTAATTGAACTGAGTGGAGTGCAACTTGGTCTGAAATCGTGCGCGTGATTTCAAAATCGAACGAAGTTTGATTTGAAATCACAAGTATGATTTCAGGCCAAAATTGCCCGACACAAAGTTCAATGGCCACTTTATTAGATTCATTTTGAAATCGCACAATGTATCACCCTCTATTTAGATTTTAGTATATTGTTCCAGTAGCCGGTTTGTGGAAAGTAGCGGAACCGGAAACGCCTTTATATCTCATTTGGTATGCAAAACGATGTCATGTGATGAAAACTCATTCGAGCATAACAACTGAAGTCAGAACGAAAACAGTCTACTTCATGCATAAAAGTTGCATTCTCGTCGCCTAAATCAATGACGAAATGCCTTCCTTTCTTCTGTGGTTGAGGTTAGACTTCTCGTTGTCTTTGCCGAAGGAATTTAAAGGTGCATCCTATGTAATACTGCGATGGACTTCTTTTGAGTTTTGAAACTCCCTCGAGTGCACGATGCCCAGTGGATAGTTTTCTCTTTTAAATACCGTTCAATGGCACTCTGCATGATTTTAAGGGATTCCAGCTCGTTATCATCTCCGTTTCTTTTTGTGACCTCGGCATAGAACTTTATACTCATGACCTTAACAAGTTCTTGCGGCACCACTTGTTTCAAGATATTTTCAAGATGGTGGGACTGTCACCAGCTTCGAAGACGTTCGTTCATTCACTGTATTGTGGAGCGGGGCGGATTTTGACTATGTGTATTCACAGCGACAGAGTTGAGCTCTTGTATCTCTTCGTTTGAAACTACCGGAGACCTGGAAAAAACTTCCTTCTTCAGATTGCTCTGAATTTGCTGTTGTGTGGTTTTGTTTGTTTAGATTTTGCTGGACTTCGTATCACAAGGATCTTGAGCAGATGAAGAAAAATATTCGTCGAAATGGACACTGAAAGTTGGAAACTTCCCTTGTAGTAGGTCTTCAGCCTGAAGGAGCTCATAATAGTCATTCAGAAACTGTAATTTATTAAATTAAATTTTGTCAATTGTTTTGAAACAACAACAACAACAACAACAAAGTTTTGGCGATAATAGTTGCAAAATTCGCCACAATGGCTTTTTGTCTTTCATTTTCCTAAAATTCTATTAGTTACTTTAAACTAACCTTGAAACCTAATTGGTTGTTTTGTTTTACTGTCCCATTCTCATTGGCTAAGAAAAAGATGGGATTTATAGCAAAAAATAGTGCGATTCGTGAATAAATCGCACCGCTGAGAGTCAATCAGATTGCAAGGGTAACCAGTGATTTCAAACTGGATTTAATAACACAAATAATGTCAACCGTAATCGGCATTGTAAATACGATACCGTAATAATTATTCACAAAACGAGACCAATAAGGGTTTAATCGCTCAATTAAACGTTGATCAACGTAGCATGAATATTGGGACTTTTTTCCTACATTGGAGCACCTAAACGACCTGGGGCCTGTTTCTCGAAAGCCCTGGAAACTTTTCGGGCCCGTAAAGCCATTTTTAGTTCATCTGTATCTAAAAACGGAGAAGTGTATACGCCTGAAACTTCTTGTATGAATTGAACCTCTGTTCATATTAAAAATATGTGTATAAAACAGCTTTGTAATCGTAAGGTTCGAGATTTTGCTATGGCTTTCAGGGCCCGAAAAGTTTTCGGGGCTTTCGAGAAACGGGCTTCAGGGCAGGTTATCATCAACACACAGCTTGCTAGCTAATATTCTTTTTTTTCTATTTGTTCTGTACTGTTGTTGGTACAGTTCGAAATTGTATAGCAGAATGTTTTCCCTTAATTGGAACACCCAAACTGGGCGGGTTTTTGATCAGTACACATCTAGTTGGCGAATGTTCTTTGTTTTCTTATTGTTCTGTACGTTGTTAGTTCAGTTCATATTTAAGTAAACCGTCGGACAAATCAAAAGACAAAGACCCCGTCGAAACTACACCAAACTTTTGTTGTTGGGCGTCGTAAAACAAAGTCGGTACTGTAAAACTAACCTCAACATCGTTAGCTACTTCCAAAAAGCGATCTTTGGATCCATTGCTTGGTGCCTGACAGTAAAAAAAAAACCTTTACCCCGAGAGATTGACTCCAGATAAAGTAAGCATTGTATTGCATTATTATACAAATGATTTGAAACTTATTTCTTCTACTTGGGGATATTTCTCCATCAATTCATCGAAAGCTCTGTTTGGTTCATTTTCTTACAACTAAGGGAGTCAATAAAATAAAAAAAGGGGTGAAATAAAGTTTGTCAAATTAGGATAACACTTAGAACATTTACACTAAATAATATACCATTGAACATGTATCGCTAGCCACCGCGTGATTGGTGGGGCAGCTGAAGGAAAAAATCAAAAGAAAGACGAGAAAATAGGCAAGAAAATGAAACGAACCTGTCTTCAAATGAATCAATTCCAAACTGTTTTTCGTTACTTCAAATTCAATATCTTGAAGACTTAGCTCCACAAATCTCGGGAAATATATTGGAAACAACTCCTCGGGGATTTGCAGGGGCCCTGTAAAATTTCCCACTCATCAACGGTAGAAAAACTCCACGAGGCTTTGTTAGTGAAAGCCATTTAAGGCGGGGGCACACATGAATTTGTGAAATTTTAGGAAGTTTAAAGAGGGATTGAAAGGAAAAAAAAACAGGGGTTTGGAACTATCCACAAAGTAAGATGTTACTCCTCACAAAACAACTCCTAGAGAGATTCTCTTTTCTGTAAAGAACAATTTTATAGCTGAATTAAAGGACCTCCAAGAAAAAGGTATCCTGGAAAAAATAACTGAGCTCACTCAATGGGTGAGTCCTCCCACTATTGTAAACCAGCCGTCTGCTAAGAATGGAATAAGGCTCTGCATAGATAGCAGGGCACTATAAAAACGGCACTCAAGAGCTCAGAGTACCCAATTCCAACTGTCGATCATCTGCTTACTGAAATAGGCAATGCTAAAGTGTTTACCTTAGTTGATTTCAGGTCTGCACTCTGGCAGTTGATTGGACGATGCGAGCTCACTGCTCACAACTTCCAATACCCCTCTCGAAAGAATGAGATGGAACAGAATGCCTTTTGTCATTTGTGTAGCACCCGAAGAATTTCAACGAAGAATTGATGAGAATTTAGAAGCTCTGGAGGATGTCAAATCTATAGCTGATGACATCCTTATCTGAGGTGATGCCGACACTACTGAAGAGGCAACAACATGCCATGACAAACGACTGCTGGCATTAATTTGCTAAAAGGATGCCAACAAAAGAATATCAAACTCGACATGGAAAAGTTCCAGGTAAGGAACACTGAGTGTGGTGCTGACAGAAAAAGGCGTCAAACCTGACCCAAAGAAACAATATTCTATCCAATCCATGTCAGCTCTGACCAATAAAGATGAAGTGAGACGCGTACTGGGTGTTGTAACCTACCTTTCACGCTTTTCGGAGGACTTTTCAACTACTCAGTACACTCCTGAACAAAGACACCGCGTTCATCTGGGAAACGAACGAACAGAACCCTTTTGATGAAACAAAGGCACTCATTTCAAATGCACCACTGCTGAGATGTTTTGACCCAAATGAGACAATGGAAGTACAAGTCGACGCCTCCTTGAGTAACACAGGAGCATACCTTACGCAAAATGGTCAACCCATTTAGTAGGCATCAAGAGCTCTAACAGGAACTAAAAAACGCTACTGCCAAATTGAGAAAGAGATGGTTAGTATTGCATTTGGCCTCACCAGGTTCCAGGTTCCAGGTTCCACGCGTATGGCAGAAAGGTTATAGTCTGCAATGACCACAAACAACTTGCTGCAATACTAGAGAAACCGGTCGCAGACAATCCTGTTCTTCTTCAGAGAATGCTCCGTAGAATCATGCGATATGACCTTGAATTTAACGGCGTTCGCGCTAATTTTTTCTGCGCATTCTTACTGCGCACGCAAATTCACACGCCACGTGCATCAATGCGCGCGCAAAGTAAAAAAATGAACAAAGATAGCGCAGATGGCCTTTTCCATAGCTTTGCCTGGATTTAACGATCTTGGGCGCTCGGTGACCCCTATCTTCCTTTTGATGGATCATTTTCCCTACCGATTTTCTACGTTTAGCAAAAAAATGGAGAAAATCTATCGATTAGAAGTTTGAATTTTTTGCAAAATGCACGATCGAATTCCGTTATTTTGATTTCTTCGTTTATCTGTGCGACGGTATCAAATGCCTCTTGAAAGGTTAAGTTTTTTGAAAACGTCGGCAAAATTTGGAATTATTTACACAACAGACCTACTTCTACAAAATACGACTAAGATTGTTAGCCTTGGTGGACTCACCTTCGATATTTTAAACTATAAACCCCTGTGGGCCATGCTGAATTACGTGCGCCAATTTTTTTAAAATCAGGGTAGTTATCCACACGCTTTATATCTGAAACGAAGTCGGTGACCCCCATTTTTTTTTCGCATTTCTGACACAAGTAACTCATTATCTGACTGCAGTAAAACTTTTGAAAAAATCTATCGACTGGAAAATTTTCCCGCGAACGTCCTTAAGTGTGTTAAAGACAAGGATCTCCTCATTGCTGACGCCCTTAGCAGATCCCAAACGACCAATCAGAATCGAAGCAAACGTGAACAAGAGGTTGAAATCGTCACTAACTGTGGCAATTTCACAATTCTGTCAACGGGAGAAGATAAAGCGCACGAGATCTTCACCTCATCACTCACAAAGCATTGGAAAATCTGAATCTGCAGTAAAGATTGTCAAAACAGCACTGAGAAAATCCGGAAAAACTGCGTTAAACTCTTATAAAACATTACTGGACCAGCGCAATACACCCACGGTAGGAATGACAACTTCTCCCTCAGAGCGATTCTTAAACTGTGAAACAAAAACTGAAATACCTATGAAAGCAACTCTCCTGAAACCGGAACTTACTGAACACGTTTTGGAGGAAAAAGCAAAGAAAACCAAGAAATCTCGTGTCTATTATGGTAGGAATGCTAAAGGTCTGAATGAATTATCGACTGGCGATACGGTAAGAATCAAGCCTGACGGATTAGCGAAAGGACAAGAGTGGAGGAGAGGTAGTGTCGTAAAGAGTTACGGACACCGGTCCTATGATGTAAAAGAAAAGATGGCAAAGTGCTCAGAAGAAATCGTGTTCACCTGAAGCCAGATAAGCAAATTAACGCCCCAAACATGCCATCTGATTCACAGAAGCCAAAGGAACAAACTGCAATTCCTGCTAAAAAAAAAAAATCACAAACCTCAGTTTCACACAACAGAGACTATGCAAATCAAGACAGCCAAACCTGCTAATAAGATGCCACTGATCACTGCCAAACCAACACGTTCGGGACGATTAGTAAACGTACCTGCACGATACTCTCTTTAGTCTAGTTTAACGTAAAATTGTAAATTTTACTGGGGGAAGGTGTTAGGAGATTGGACCCCAATATAGACTATTATGGGTTGTCTTCGAGAGAAGACTTGTGGAGTAAATGTTGTGTTGACTACGATGGACTGTTGTCCTGTTCTGTTTTACAATACTTTCAGGATATCCTTAAGGGTATTTAGATTCTTCGAATAGTTTTTTTCTCCTGCCATAATAATCACTTAACAATATTTCTTGCATTTCATTGGCAGATGTGGACGAATGTAGCGCTTTAATCCCCGTCTGTGACGTCAATGCCGATTGTAACAATACTCTCGGTTCTTATCGTTGTTCCTGTAAAGCTGGATTTACTGGAGACGGAAAAACGTGCACGGGTTAGAGAACAGTAGAGTACTGAATTGTCTAAAATATCATGCTTAAATGTAGCTTTTAGAAAATTTAAGGGGCTGGGAGGGCGTGGGGAAGGTTAAGTCTGCTTTCGAGCCCAATAGCCCATGATCATCAGGCCGGCTTATCTCCGATATCCATGGCATGAGGCGACAAGACTTTCTATTCCCACTGGATTGGATCGCGGCGAGTTTCTCGGGCAAACAAACAATTTCAAACTGCTCAGTTAACATAAATTATCAAGCTGACAACAAACGCAGTCGGTAAGTGCGTTTCTCATTTGGATCAGTTTTCCGAAGAATTGAAAACATACTGCTCATTGTTGAAGATTTTCGTGGTTGAGCTCTCTGTCCTTCACGGCCTCTTCGGCTAAAGAAAAGAACAATATGGAACCAGACATTTCTTAAAAGCGAAAGTGGATAAGAAAACGAACAAACATCCCCGGGTTTGAGCTGTTTGAGATGCTCTTATTCAAATAACAGGTTTGTGGATTTCGTTTTCCTTTCCACTCCGTTTTAAATTTGATGAGTTGCGATTCTAAGGCTAAACTTGAACACATGAATGGCTTTTAAAGATGACCTCTGTCGCTTTCGTTACTTGGTAAAATAAGCTTAAATGAACAGAAGACTGAGGCCTAAAGGAAAATGTCAGAAGTTGTAAGCTTATATTTGTGCACGATGCAGTCTTTCCTTCGAGCGGCTGTCTCTTCAACAAGATGCTGTTTAAGTTTAAAAAAGTAGTTTCTCCCTTATGCGATTTTTGTGAAAAGGAGTTGGAGACCATAGAACATCTATTTTTCCATTCTACAAAAGTGTGCATGTTTTGGGATGATTTAAAGGTTGTACTTATTTCTTTAAATTTAACTGTTAGGTTTGATCAAGAGAAAATGTGGGGACAGAGAGGGGCATTGAGGGCGTTGGCTGGGATATGTCGATTCCACTAAAGTTATTTTTAGTTTTAGACGGAAACGGAAGTCTATTTCCCCATCCGTCCGCATGATACCTTTCACCCGTTGAACAGGGAATTTTTAAAGGGCAGTCTGCGTGGAAATACGTTTTGTCAGTAGAAACGCCGAAAGAACCACAACCTATTTGAGAACCTAGAATCAAAGAAATCAGCGACGACAACAAGAAAGAATTTATTTACTTTCATTTGTATAACAACATGCAGAGAAGTATCGTATTGTTTGATATTGAAAATATGGGATACTGTTTCAAGCTGTAGCGATCCTGATACCTCTAAACGCATCGACGAAAGAAATCTTAGCCCACCGAAGAAAACTATTTTGGTTCCCAGCGACAAAATTATTCTCAAGCCAGCGACAGTAGAATATAATTCTGGCCGAGCTGCAAAACAATTCGGAGGGCAGCTAAAATATTTTGAATCCAGGAACCAAAACAACTCGAAGTGGGACGACGGTGACAGAAGTGATTTTGAATACAACAACAAATACCTTAGAGTAGCGCTCAGCGAGAGAAATAATTTTGAATGCCGGTACAGCGATTAAACAACTAGAAGCATGGCGATCATGGGAATGTAGCAACAGACATGACTAGTTGTGAATACTGATACAGCGACAAAACAACTCCTGTAGCTCGGAGCGAAGCGATAAGCGAAAGAAACCCGGGCAGAAATAATTTTGAATTCACAGAGAAACAGCAAAATAAACGACAAAATAAATCGCATTCAAGCGACAAATGATTTTCAACCAGCAACTAAAGTACGCTGAACTGAGCGAGAGGGATGACTTCTTCTAACTGCTTTTCCAACAGGGGAAACCAGAAAAAACGGAGGTGTCATCTTCGTTTGACCATGTTTATGCCACGTTTTCTTCACCTTCGGTTAATTTGCACTAATGGAAGCTTTCTCTCTTCAGTATGAAGAGAAAATCTCATTGTCATTGCCAACATCAATGTTGAAGTCCATTGGCTGGTAAACTCCGTTTGAAAAAGCCACAGTGCATAGTCCATAACAGCAGCCACGACCTTTATAACATCTGCCGCCGGAACGTTTCGTTGTTTTTGTTGACCACTCAGGACTGCATTTCCGCCCGTCTGCATGTGCCATTTTATTCCCAAGGAGATGTAAAAATATATCTCCCACTTTGATTTATCCAGCCAGAAATACCAACTGTCTCTAATGTACCCGTGAAAGGCGCACCTATCGACAAAGCGTATTTTCCCGTAGACCGCCGTTTCTTAATTGCCTAATCACCTAAAGAATAATGGTATCATGCGGACTAAAAGGAAATGCACTCCCGCTGTTTTCGGCAACCCTAAAATAACTTAAGCGGAAGTGACATATCCCAAGGCCTGGACTGGGAGCCTCCCTCTCTGTCCCTTATTTTCTCTTGGTTTGATATCAAGGATGTTCTTTTTGGGATTTTAGATACAGATAACATATGCATTCTAGTCAACTACAACCTTCTTGACATTAAGTATTTTATTTACCGCTGTAACTTAAATGAGGCTTTTTACGTATAAGACCGTTAGTCGATAAACAACAACAACAACAACAACTTTTCAAACCGAATGTTTTATCGCGAATAAAATAACAACAGCAAAATCCATTTCCACGATAAAAAATGGAAACATTTACTCCCATTATATTAACACAACAGTAGCTGTTATCCAAACCTCGTTTTTCTAAGATTCCCTTAATTACTCTTTATTTCAGATTTAAGTTGAATAAGTTATGTAATCCTTGTAGGGTAGTGCAGTGTAGGTCTTTTGTCTTTGTAGTTTGTAATTAAGGTAATTGTTGTAAATTTTGTAATGTTTATATGTATCAATCTGTATGTTCTTGTACTGTAACTTTGGAAGAAAGAAAGAAAGAAATGAAATACAACAACAAAAAACAAAAAGAGTTCAATTCACGATCGAGCGATGAGCGTTCGAGCAAAACTAAAACCCGTGAACTGAAATAATTCATCAGAGGCTACCAATATTTGATAAAACTTCCTCTATTAAAGCTCAGGAAAACTGTTACCTTTAACATCTTTGGAACAGAAGGAATTCGTATGTAAGACTTGTAAATGAAAGATTTGTTGACGCTTTCATGTTTTGTTCATCGAAAGCATTTAAATGGTTTTCGATGCCAGAAAAGTTTCACAGTGAAAGCTTGTGCTGAATTTTATTGTCGTCAAATCGCTAGAAAATTCTCCCTAAAATTTCCGCTATGCATTATTGATAATTCTGAGAGTGAAATTTAGATTAACGCAAATCTCGAGAAGGAAATGTGAATCGCGTGTCCTGATAGCAAGACGAATTTGATGAAGTAACCCAATAAATTACAGGTGCTTCATATACTACAGAAAGAAGACTTAATTCTCCCTCAGCTGTGTCAACATGGCGGCCATTTAGTTTTAGTACTTCATCTACTTCGCTGTATGTCTAACAACTCGAAATTAATACAAGTTTTTTGTGAGCTAGCCCAGATGTTGTGAAAGTGGTTTGTTTGTTGCCTGTTTTTTTTCGTTTGTTTTTAGTTACTGAGAACTCTCGAAAAGTTATCATTGCTCTAAGCATATCAAAAAGTACTCATTCCCATTGCATTGCTTAAACTCATTGCATCGGTAACTTCCCTTGTCTCAGATCTTTTCATCATTATATATATCACCGGAAACGATGAAAACTTACAGAGCATGTAAAGAACATGTCATTAACATTTGAAAACATTGAATGCAGCGTATTCATATAACAGATTTATTCACATGCACGTATACTGTGCAGTAACTTTTCCCAAGTACGAATAAGTTCAGTCAAAGCCATGTTAGAGCTAAGGATAGTAATTGTAAAGGAACATTGAACATGAACATGACTTATGCCACATAAATTTATGGTACGATCAAACTAACAATAAATCGTCCCACCCAAAAAATAAACAACAAAAAATTAGATAGCAAAAACCAGTCACGTGGGCTCAAGCTTGTGAACTGGAGATGTTAAGCATGCATTTTTTTCTCACTTAGACATTGGTATTCTGAACGTAAGAATATCCTTCTTAAGCGTAAATGTAAATCAAAAATTTAAAATCAGTACATAATCACTCTGAGATTCATTAATCTATTGGTTCCGGTTTGCTCTTCTTCTGTTCGTGTAGACATCAACGAGTGCAGTGGTAGTCTCATCTGTGACGTCAATGCCAACTGCCAGAATACCCCCAGGGTCTCACAGTTGCTCCTGTAAACAGGGATTTAATGGAGACGGTCAAACTTGTGTACTCAACAAAGGTATGTACAACTGTATAAGCTAATACCACTTACAATGATAAAATTACAATAACCTACACTTACACCAATTACAATACTATAACAGAAACCCTACTAAACAACACAAATAAGTTGAAAACTTGGCTCTACTTGCGACTCCGTTTCCCCAAGCACTGCATGCACATGCGTTGACTTGCGCTCACTTTGGTCGAGATCAAATTTGCACGCAAGTTGATGCAAGTTTTTAATGCTTGGCCACCCAGTCCAAATCAACAGAAGTTGAATGACGTCCACTTGTTGTTGTAGCAATCAATTAGCGAATGCCGAAATACAGGATATTGGGCGCGTGGGACTAAGCCCACAGAGGAAATATACTAGGAAACTTGCGTATCCGTTTGGCCGGCCAATGCAAGTCTCTACACAAATTCAACTTTCGTTTATTAACCTATCAATGGAACGCTAGATAACGTTACTGAGCTTTACTGGCGTAGCAAGGGCGTTACGTTATGCCATCAAACAAGCTTTGAAACGTTGCTATTGTTTTTGTCACGTTTAGACCTCTTCTCTGTTACTAGATTGTACGTATCAGTGGCCAAACGTATTGTTTCTTGTCTTTATCAGTACGGGAATTTCATATGAAAGCAAGCGGAAATGGTAACAAATTCCAACATTAGTCAGCTCCCACTTTTGCATGCGTAAAACGAAGTGTTCAATCGAGAGGCGAATCACTTTAATTTACTCGAGTTTAGACTCATTTGCGCAATTTTCCGGATCTCCTATAAATTATGTTGTGCTGCGTTGTCAGAAAAGTAAGACTAAGCCTATTTCTACTCGTAAATTTCACTGCCAATCTGAGTGAATTTAACACTGTTAGAAGAGCCGTTTTCAATTGATTGTCAAAAGAAGCCTGTTCTAGTTTATTGCGGATTTTGTTTACTATGTCCTCTGATGGGATAATGGAAAATCACTAAGCACTCATGATGACGGGTCCCAAGGGAAACAGTAAGTTTGGTTTCCTCGAGACACTCAATTTTCCTTGAGGCGAAGCCGAGAGGAACATTGAGGTCGAGGTTACACCTCTCAACCAAAAACTACCGTGTTATACCTTGTTATACCTCCCAACTCAAAAATTGAAAACAGAGAAAAACTGCGAAGAGAATATTTGCTTGACGCCAGCTGGCGCAACAAATTTGTCGCGGTTTAAAGGTGCAAGACTCGATAAGTGCGACTCAAAAGTTCAAGTTGCTGTTTTTTTCTCTAGGGAGCGAGTGCGTTTTGTTTGCTTTAGGGAGTTACTCGTCACGTGACACGTTCTCCTCCAATCGATGGGAGGTATTACAATATAAAGAAACAATAGCAACAACAATAGCAATATCGACTTGATCATTTGCGATTCTCCTCGCTTGTTCTTAGTTCCATGTATCATCTTCAAGCTTATAGTTGTTCAAACTGTTTTAAACTTTCTTTTGATTTGGTTCGAATGAAATGAAAAGGGTTTTTTTAGGTTTCACGTCCATACAGGCGATTATTTGTTGATTAAAAAAAAAACAGATCAGGCTGTTATGGGTGGTTTGTTGTTGGTCAAGATTCGCATAGACCTGGGTAACCCCATTGGTAATTGTTCAAAATCTGACAAAATCCTTTGGAGGGACTTGTGATGTACAGGTGTCCCAACCAGAGGAAGCAACGTTACTCCAGGTCGCTAAGATTTTCGTGAAACGAAGACAGGATTTAAGTCTGACTGGACTGAAGTCGCTAGGTTATACATATAGGTAAAATATGCATACAAGCCCATCAGGCTGGAGCTTATCCCTGTTTCTGTAATAAAGTCTTACTTAGTTACTTTACTTACTGTAGCATGAAGCGATTACGACTATTTCTACTCCCCCCTGGATGGGATGCTAGTCAATCGCAGAGCTACTCCCAACATTAAGTTCGCCGCTGCCCATTTGTACACCTGGTTGGAGAGAGGCACTGTGAGAGTGAAGTGTCTTGCACATGATCACAATACAATGTCCTCAGCCAGGGCTCGAGCCTGGACTGAACCACTCGATCCGATCCGGAGACGAGCGCACTAAACATGAGGCCACCGTGCCTCTAGTATACATAAACATATCACTTCTTGCTTTTGTCGTAGATACCTGTCAGGAAGTCTTGCAGAGCAATTCGGCTGCTAGTGACGGAACCTACCCACTTACGTCATCTTCAATTTTGGTAAGATCTATATATTAGTAATGATATAGTAATAATGTGTCAGTACAGATTTTTCTTCGTGGTTAAATGGAAATAGAAAGGAAACAAAACGACAACGGGATATCATGAGTATACGGAACTTGAGCCGCTCCCAAGTTAATGTGGCGTGGCTGTATTTTATATAATTCCCAGCCTCTTGAATAAAGTATTTCTGACATTTTACGCTGCATAAATGAACCGATGACGTCGATTTTAGTCCCTGAAAACTGGCAAATAATTTATTTCATTCGCACCATTAACAATTTTCTCAAATCTGATTACGCTCTTGTTAACATGTTTCATACACTCTTTATTTTATTTATTTATTTATTTTTTTATATAAAAATATACTTTATAAGAACATCGAGGCTGAAATTTGCCAAATTTTAGGAATGTTTTTAGGATAAACCCTCGGCTGAAATAGTGAAAAGCATATAATTTTCTGTGTTGAAAATTTGTAAATACAATACAATTATATGTTTTTAACTAAACCGTATAAAATTGTTCCGTTCTCTAAACGTCAAAAACTAGCCAAAAAACAAACAAAACAACATTCAGAGCCGTATATTCGGTGCTAAAAACATTTCCCTAAGGAGTTATGTGCGTCACATTAGGCTTTAATTGCTGCAGGCTTGCTCCACAATTACTTTAGCACCATCCAGACACCAAATACATTCGAAAACAGAAATGTCATACACTATAATCCAAGAATATTCACAAAAATATTTTCAGCTTAAAATCATCCTCGGCAGGAAAAACAATATTCTTGTAAAAAGTAAAGAGTGTATGAATAGTAATAGGAGCTTATGCAGTTGCATTTGTTCAGAAATATCTACAATATAACTCCGAGGAAAGAAAGAATTTTATATTTCCCATTTTTGGGGGGTCGGGGGAGGGGTTTGAAAGCGAAACAGTTTGTGATAAAATGTATCCGCTTTCTGTTACATATTGCTCTAGTTCATTTGATGAGGTTACCTCTGCCGGAAAGGGAGTTGAAAGGAGTTCATTTGTTGTCGAAGCCATCCAGAAACGTATATGAGCCTATTTGGTGAAATATCTATATTACAACGATTAGGAAATTGATTATTGCTGTAAAATTTAGACTGTGAACCTTTACAAATTTTGGCAAATTCTACAAAAGCTGCGCGCAGGTTTCCTGATTATGACATACACTGGCATGAAAACCTCATTAACATGGACACATCTTAAGAGTCACAAAAGTATCCGTAACGGTGAACATTCAATATTGATTTCGTCAATTTAAATTTGTAAGTAGAAAAAAAGTATGAGATAGTGACCTCTACAACCGACTGTTACCATGAGGCGATCTTCTCGGATGGTTGGACTAAAGAGCCGTATATTGAGAATTTTAAGTTACCTTTTTTTCTTCCCATGAAAAAAAAAATCCAAAATAATGAAAACCTTACGATAACAGTCAGTATAGGAGTAGAAAATAACATAAAGAATGAGCATGCACGGATTAAGCCCAAAGACATCCGACATTTCGCTTCTCTAATATATGTCCATAAAAAAATGCGGAGTTCGACTGTCTATTAAACTGGCTTCCTCATGCCGATTAATCTTTATTAAGCATATTGCGATATGACGTCAATTGGCCAAGGTTGGACACTGATCGCTCGGTTTTCAAACAATGATGACAAAAATTGGATGAAGGATACTGGACACTGGTGGTATGACAAGAACGACGCTTCTGGGGACACAAGCGATCCGTCGATCAACGTTGACTTGATATCGCCAGCATTCTGGGTGGTTGGCGGAAGCGAATTCAAGATCACTCGCAGTGACGACCCACAACATACACCTCTGCTGCGGACCACGGGTAACTGTCTCGGTGGACAGACGTTCCGCTCCAAAGTTACAAGCTATGGCGACTTCAGAAATGGCGTAGTTTGGGCCACAGACCAGTGCTTGGGGACTTGCACTGTACAATATGGCGGACAATATCGATCAACTGGCGGCTTTCAACAAGCCACATGTAGTGGAAGCATTCAAGGCTCCCATGCAATCGGTTTCTGGTGTCACTGGGGTTGGGACGGTGCAGTGCTTATGATTGGCGGAGGTGGAAAATGCTGCTTACGTGCCAACCACGGGATTGGGGTAACTGAAGCTAACGAAGCTTCCTTTGTACATAGTGGTGAATTTGATTTCGGTGATCATGGAGGAGGTACTCCAGTTCGAGACTACTCTTTGAACCTGTGGATCCGTTGATTGCCAATGATCGGCAGGTCCTCCATCACATCAGTTATATGACTTCCACAGAACGATACCTTTTTGTAAAGGCTGACTTTAATTTTGGCCATATGCTGCTTAGTTAACATTGCGTTTTAAGCTGTAGATATATTTTACCTTGAGAGGACTTACAAGAACCGTAGAGCGATTTGGTTGTCGTGAAGCGTGTAACCAACTTACATGTAGAACAAACACCTCCCAACAGATGTTAAAAACTGCCGATGCAGCCATAAATGGCTTCCCGACGACATAAAATGAACTGACGGACGGATCTCAAACAGAAAGATTTAAGACGGAATCCACCAGAAGTTCGAGTAACGAGTGGTAAAAAACCTAGTGCCAAGATTGTTTCTATCGTATTGCAAACTTCTATACGACTGTTTTAAATATCTTCTCAAAAAAAAAAATTCATTTCTAGCAGCAACAAACGTCGAAAAGGAATGTTGAACTTCGTATGAAACATTTGAAAGTACTGATGAAATGAAACTGATGATGAAATTTTGGCTGTTTGCACAAGTTCTCTGAACTTTGAAATTCATTTTCTCTTGTTCCCATGGGAAATTGTTTTCGGTGTTATTTCACTCAATTATTTATGCGTTTACCTTTAAGAAAATGTAAAATGACTGTAAAACACTTGAAAATTATTCTTGTACCAGATTTTTGCTCACTAAAGCCTGAAATTACTCGATTTTCTATCGGATTTCGTCTTAATTTACTAACAATACACGGATAGAGAGCAATGACGGTCAACGAATATTTGCAAGAGTCCTGCAACCAATACCATCACGGCTAAACTAACCAATCAGATTACAGGATAAATGTTATTGGGTTTTAAATTCAATAGGGTAAAATCGATGCTTAAAATAGAGCAGAAACACGTTTATTTAACTTGTATTCAGGGGCAGCGAATTAAAACTGCGATCTGGACATTTAGTAGCTCATCACCGTTAGCAGCATTTCCATGGTGACAAAATTATGGAAATTAAGTTCCTTCTGGGAAATTCATGTAAAATCATCCGCTGCCATACCGTAAGTCTGCCCAAATAGGTTCTTGCATTTTGGAGTAGTTATCGGCAATTTATGCTAAGTAGGTTTTCATCAGGTTCTTAATTTTTGTGAAGGAGATGTAGTTGTTGATTAGCAGAAAGATAAATAAACTTGGGTTTGGTCTTTAAATATGCAGTGTTATTCACAACTCTATTATGATAAGCCGAACACAACTATTTACAGAATGTATACGTAGTGACTTGTCTCTATAACAAGAGTTCATAATTAGCTGTAACTAGCATGTAAGAACCAGCTTGATCTTACTTGACTAAACAGGTTCTTATATTTTGCTGGGGGTTTAAAAATGACAAATTTCTGCCAGCAGGAGGTAGCAAGTTCTTAAGAGCCACTGCTGTAGTGTTTCTGTTGTGACGTGTCAGTCACATGATCACTGGTCTATTATGGGATGCGGTAAACCGAAGCTGTGGTCGGAGAAATGAGAGCAGAAATAAATCTTGTTGTTGTTATTGTATAAG
>Ga0126338_10001095_pt1 | contig 16879 bp, 6 predicted proteins | sample OrbCmetagenome_2_FD_92529 | JGI IMG/M metagenome (GOLD analysis project Ga0126338, IMG submission 92529) | Coral microbial communities from Petempiche,Puerto Morelos, Mexico - Orbicella C C metagenome | ecosystem: Host-associated > Invertebrates > Cnidaria > Coral | place: Petempiche,Puerto... | reverse complement strand
TTGTCATGTTTACTGACTGTACAAAACACGCATCGGCGGGCGCTCTCATTCATCGACAACAGAGAATTTACTGGATTTTTACACGAATAAAACTGAGCAGTATCTACGGACGTAAAGTTATTAGGCCTTGATGAAACATCAAGCGTTGCTTACAATTCAGGCGAAACTCAAACTGACCAAACTAGCAATTATTTTGTTTTACTTTTCAGTCACGATAGACTGGCAAATTCCTCGCAAGCGTGTGGCAAGAGGAGCTGGGAAACTATGAAGTCCTGAAGCTCTGCTATATCGAAATATATCCAGCTAGTTTTTTGCTGTGTAATGGAAAAGCTGTTAATCTTCAACATACGTGAAATTTAAAGTGGAGTAATGTACAGCTCATGTAAAAGAAGCATCCGTCGAAACACAACCTGGTCAGCGATATATATAAGCTTAAAGCGGAAGATACCTAAATTCGACACTGTCTTACTTCACTCAAACTGGAGCTGCTTACGACGAAACTACTTAAGAAAAATTCCAACAAACGTAAACGCGTTGAGTTGTGGGCCAAAAACATGAAAAATTTCGGGAATTTCGGACGCCACTTCTCCCGCGCAACATCCGCGTAAGGCGGTCTCGGCTACTTTTTCAGTCTTAAAATCACACTAAGGAAGTTGATATTTCGAGCAGATTGCTCCTAAGTAAGCGTTCAAAAATTTTTCCTGTGTCCATGTCACTGAAAACCAGAGTCTTCTGCAATTAGTTTAGTCTCTAGGTCTGGGAAATATCGCCCAAGTTTCTGGAAATCGGCCCAAAGTTGCTGAAGATTACGTTGCGCGTGGGCCGGTCTCGGCCACTTTCTAGTCATAGTCACTAAGGGAGTTAATATTTCTGGCAGATTGCTCCTAAGTAAGCGTTCTAAAATATTTTCTCTGTCCATTTCACTTAAAACCAAAGTCTTCTGCAATTAGTTTAGAGTCCCTAGGGCTGGGAAATATCGCCCAAGTTTCTGCAAATCGACTCAAAGTTGCTGAAAATCACGTTACGCGTAGGGCGGTCACGCCCACTTTCTCGTCGTAGTCAACTAAGGGAGTTAATATTTCTGGCAGATTGCTCCTAAGTAAGCGTTCAAAACTTTTTCCTCTGTCCTTTTCACTGAAAACCAAAGTCCTCTGGAATTAGTTTAGAGTCCGTAGGGCTGGGATATATCGCCCAAGTTCCTGGAAATCGGCCCAAAGCTGGTGAAAATCACGTTTTCCGTGGGCCCGTCGCGGCTACTTTCTAGTCGTAGTTGCTAAGGTAGTTAATATTTCGAGCAGATTGCTCCTAAGTAAGCGTTCAAAACTTTTTCCTCTGTCTTTTTCACTGAAAACCAAAGTCTTCTGGAATTAGTTTTGAATCCCTCGGGCTGGGGATATCGCCCAAGTTTCTGGAAATCGGTCCAAAGTTGGTGAAAATCACGTTGCGCGTGGGCCGGTCTCTGCCACTTTCTAGTTATAGTCACTAAAGGAGTTAATAATTATTTCGGGCAGATTGCTCCTAAGTAAGACAAGTAAGCGTTCAATAATTTTTCCTCTGTCAATTTCACTAAAAACCAAAGTCTTCTTGAATTAGTTCAGAGTCCCTAGGACTGGGAAATATCGCCTAAGTTCCTGAAAATCGGCCCAAAGTTGCTGAAAATCACGTTTCGCGTAGGCCGCTCTCGGCCACTTTCTAGTCATAGTCACGAAGGAAGTTAATATTTCGAGCAGATGGTCCTAAGTAAGCGTTCAAAAATATTTCCTCTCTCCATTTCACTGAAAACCAGTCTTTTGGAATTAGTTTACAGTCCCTAGGGCTGGGAAATATCACCCAAGTTCCTCGAAATCGGCACAAAAGTTAGTGAAAATCACGTTGGGTGTGGGCCGGTCTCGGCCACTTTCTAGTCATAGTTACTAAGGTGGTTAATATTTCGGGCAGATTGCTTCTAAGGCTGGTCTCGGCGACTTTCCAGTCATAGTCAATTAGTGAGTTAATATTTCGGCCAGATTGCTCCAAAATAAACGTTCAAAAATTTTTTCTCCCTCCATTTCACCGAAAACCAAAGTCTTCCCGAATTAGTTTAGAGTCCCCAGGGCTGGGAAATATCGCCTAAGTTCTTGGAAATCGACCCAAAGTTGGTCAAAATCACGCTGCGCGTAGGCCGATCTCGGCGACTTTCTAGTCATTAAGTGAGTTAAACAGAGGCTATATGTCTGCCAGACTGTTTATAAGTAAGCGTTCAAAAATTTTTCCTGTGTCCATTTCACTGAAAACCAAAGTCTTCTCGAATTAGTTTAGAGTCCCTGGGACTGGGAAACATCAACCAAGTTTCTTGAAATCGACCCAAAGTTGGTCAAAATCACGCTGCGCGTAGCCCGGTCTCGGTGACTTTCTAGTCAATAAGTAAGTTAAACAGGGGATATAGTTCGGCCACACTGCTTATAAGTGAGCGTTCAAACATTTGTCCTCTGTCCATTTCACTGAAAACCAAAGTCTTCTCGAATTAGTTTAGAGTCCCTAGGACTTGGGAATATCGCCCAAGTTTTTGGAAATCGACAGAAAGTTGGTCAAAATCCGGTCTCGGCGACTTTCTAGTCACTAAGTGAGTTAAAGAGGGGCTATATTTTGGCCAGACTGCTTATAACCAAGCGTTCAAAAATTTTCCTCTGTCCTTTTCATTTAAAACCAAAGTCTTCTTAAATTAATTTAGAGTCCCTGGGACTTGGAAATAACGCGCAAGGTTTTGGAAATCGACCCAAATTTGGTCAAAATCACGCTGAGCATTGCCCGGCCTCGGAGACTTTCTAGTCACTAAGTGGCTATATTTCGGCCAGACTACTTATAAACAAGCCTTTTAAAATTTTTCCTCTGTCCATTTCACTGAAAACCAAAGTCTTCTCTAATTAGTTTAGAGTCCCTGTCACCTAGAAATATCGCCCAAGACCCTAAAAATAGAAGCATGACGGGACGCACGGGGCTTTTATTGTAAGTACCGCAGAGAAATGGTAGGAAATTTCCCTAGCATTCCTTATACACTCTCACTAGGATTCTTCGTCTTGCGGCCAGGGAAGGCGTCATAATCTGTTTTAGTGACATGTCGATGATGCTAAATAAAAAATAAACCAGAAATGGCCGATGGAATATGAGACAAGCTTTAAAATGCAATCACGATACTATTAGTGCTTTAAAAGTAAACAGTGCGATTTAATTTTTTTTAATTCGGCCGATTTACTGATGTTAATTCGACTGATTTAAGAAAAAAATTACATGAGGCTATTTTGGAGTCATGAGTAACAGAAGGCGATTTTGATAATTTTACATCGTTATATTTATGTAAGGTCATTTGCCCACATGCTGATATTGATCCTCTTATTCCAGGAGGCGTCATGAAGCGCCCTGGTAAAAGAAACCTCGCAAAATTGTCATCAAGTAACAAGAAGGTACTAACAGGACCTTTTCTTCAAATTGAATTTCCTAAAAAACTTTGCATCATTTCTAACAAGAACGCTTAAAAAGAACGTTTAATCAACTCGACCACTGCAGTTAAATATTTATAAAGCAGACTAACGTAGCAATGCATCATGAACAGTAAAAATAGTTTAAGGTATCTTACATCACGGTCTACATATAAATTGTCCACCCATGTGCCAGCAGCATAAATTTGAACTGGAACGAAGAATTTCTAAACGATTTATAAGAACTCAGTGTTTTTACAAATTACACCCACAGCCCTAGAGGAATACAGCCCTGTTCCCATAGAATTAAAAAAAAACGGGAAGAAATACTTCCAGTAAAAGTCATTTGCGTCCCCTCATGGGGTAAAAGATTCTAGCCCATATCAACTTTCTTTTCTCTCGTAAGTTCTCGCGTGTTTGGAGATGTGCTACACTCCCGTTTTAGGTGCAGGGATCCCAACTAGTGCTTACCTAACTTTTTAAAGATGCAACTTTTAGCATTCCCCCAAATCTACGCACGTGTATTTAACATGTGCAGGTATATCGATTTGGACAGTGTTTGGGTTGGAGATTCTCGCCCATACCAACTTTTTTTCTCTCGTAAGTTCTTTGCGTTTAGAGATGCGCCACAGTCGCGCTTTAGGTGCGAGGATCCCAACCAGTCAGATTCTCGCCCAAATCAACTGTCCTTTCTCTCGTAAGTTCTCGCGCGTTTAGAGATGCGCCACACTCGCAGTTTACGTTTCGGGGTCTCAAACTATGCTTACTGGACTTTTTGAAGATGCTAGATTTAGCCCTTTCTCAAATCTACACACGTGTATTTCACTTGTGTAAGGGTATCGATTTGGATAGTGTTTGGATTGGACATTCTCGCTAATATCAACCTTCTTTTCTCTCGTAAGTTCTCGCGCGTTTACAGATGCACCACCCTCGCGTTTTAGGTGCGACGATCCCAACCAATGCTTACCTGACTTTTTAAAGATGCTACTTTTAGCATTTCCCCAAATCTGCACACGTGTATTTCACTTGTGGGAGTCTATCGATTTGGCCAGTGCTTGATTATGAGATTCTCGCCTACATCAATTTTCTTTTGTCTAGTCAGTTCTCGCGCGCTTAGAGATGCGTCAAACTCGCGGTTTTGGTCTCGGGATCTTAAACCGTGTTTACTGGAATATTTAAAGATGCTAGATTTGGCCCTTTCTCAAATCTCCACACGTGTATTTCACTTGTGGAAGTCTTTCGCTTTGGACAATGCCTGGGTTAAAGATTTTTGCCTATTAATATCTTTTTTTCACTCTCGTGTTTTCGCGCAATTAGCAATGCGGCAAACCCGCGTTTTTGGTGTGGGGATCCCAAACTATGCTTACATGGCTCTTTAAAAATGATACTTTTGGTCCTCTCCACAATCTACACAAAAGATTTTTTTGTGGAAGTCTATCGATTTGGACAGTGTTTAGGATGAAGATTCTCTCCCATATAAACTTTCTTTTCTCTCGTAAGTTTTCGCGCGTTTAGAGATGCGCCACACTCGCGTTTTAGAAGCGGGTATCCCAACTAATGCTTACCTAACTTTTTAAAGATGCTATTTTTAGCCCTTCCCCAAAAATACACACGTGTATTTCACTTGTGGAAGTTTATCGATTTGGACAGTGCCTGGGTGAGAGATTCTTGCCCATATCAACTTTCTTTTCTCTAGTAAGTTCTCGCCCGTTTACAGATGCGCCACACTCGCGGTTTTTGTGTCGGGATCTCAAACTATGCTTACTGGGCCTTTTAAAAATGCTAGATTTGGCCCTTTCTAAAATCTACACACGTTTATTTCACTTGTGGTAGTCTGTCGATTTGGACAATGCTTGGGTTTGAGATTCTTAAACTGACTGAAAAAGTCGCCGAGACCGGGCTACCCACCCTTAGGGTCGAATTGCTAGAAATTGTACGACATTGCGGAGTCCCAGGGACTCTAAACTAACTCAAGGAGACCTTGCTTTTCAGTGAAATTGACAGGCGCAAAATAATTGAACGCTCAGCTTGGCTGAAGTATAGACCCTCTTAAACTTACCTAAACTGACTGAAAAAGTCGCCGAGACCGGGCTACGCGCGCCTTGATTTTGACCTACTTAGGATCGATTTCCAAGAACTTGGACGACATTGCCCCGTCCCAGGGACTCTAAATTAACTCGAGGAAGCGTTGGTTTCCAGTGAAATCTCGGTTTCGAACAGTCTGGCCGAAATATAGCTCCGGTTAATCTCACTTAAACCGACTGTAAAAGTCGCCGAGACTGGGTTACGCGAATCTCGATTTTGATCTTCTTGGGGTCGATTTCAAAAAACTTGGACGAGAAGACCTTGGTTTCCAGTGAAATTGACAGGCGCAAAATAATTGAACGCTGGGTTTGGCCGAAATATAGCCCCTGTTAAACTCACCTAAACTGAATGAAAAAGTCGCCGAGACCGGGCTACGCGCGCCTTGATTTTGACCTACTTAGGATCGATTTCCAAGAATTGGACGACATTGCCCGGTCCCAGGGACTCTAAATTAACTCGAGGAGGCGTTGGTTTCCAGTGAAATCGACAGGGGAAAAATAATTGAACTCTCGGTTTCGAACAGTCTGGCCGAAATATAGCCCCTGTTAAACTCACCTAAACTGAATGAAAAAGTCGCCGAGACCGGGCTACGCGCACCTTGATTTTGACTTTCTAAGGGTCGATTTCCAAGAACTTGGACGATATTGTCGAGTCCCAGGGACTTTAAACTAACTCGAGAAGACCTTGGTTTCCAGTGAAATCCACAGGGAAAAGCAATTGAACGCTTCGTTCTGAGCAGTCTGGCCGAAATATAGCCCCTGTTAAACTTTGTTAGTGACTGGAAAGTCGCAGACCGGGCTTCGCGTACCTTGATTCTGACCTACTTACGGTCGATTTCCAAGAACTTGGACGATATTTCCCACTTTCAGAGACTCTAAGCTAACTCGAGAAGACCTTAGTTTAGAGTGAAATTGACAAAAAAAAATAATTGAACGCTTAGTTATGAGCAGTCTGGCTGAAAGATAGCCCCTGTTAAACTTACTTAAACCGACTGGAAAAGTCGCCGAGACCGGGTTACGCGCATCTTCATTTTGACCTACTTAGGCTTGATTTCCAAGAACTTGGACAATATTTCCGACTCCCAGGGACTCTAAACTAACTCGAGAAGACTTTGGTTTTCAGTCAAATCGACAGGGAAAAAGTAATTGAACACTTGGTGATGAGCATGCAGGTCGAAATATGTATAGTCCCTGTTAAGCTAACTTAAACACTGGAAAAGAGACCTTGTTCTTCAGTTTCTATATCTATATCAAGATATAAAACTATCAATATATATCAAGATATAAAACTTTTAAACCTTCGTCTCTCGATAGTAAAATCCCATCTTTTCAACTGGTGAAAAAGAGAATGTTGTGAAACATCGGCCATGTTAGTCTAATATGGCCACCATCTTCAAATGAAGTCCAGCATCTCGGGTCTTTTAACGTTTTTCCTAGTACGTTGCTAGTTTTTTTTACATCAAGGCAGCCTACTGTCGCCTGGAACTTCATCTCTCGATCTTAGAATCCCATCTCTCTCACAGGTTGAAAAGAGGATGAAGCCCAAACAACGGCCACGATACTTTAATATGGCCGCCATCTTGAAACGTTTTGGTCTAATAACTTCTTATGTAGTAGCTTGTTAGTTTTGGTGGGAATATCAAGAGACAAAATTGTAACGTAAAATTTCATCTCTCGATGATAGAATCCCATCTGTTCTTCAACTGGTGAAAAAAAGAATGATGCCAAACATCAGCAGTGTTAGTCTTATATGGCCCTCATCTTGGGACGAAGTCATACATTTCAGGTCTAATAGCGTTTTTCTCTAGTAACTCGCCAGACAGTCTAACATGGCCGCCATCTTGAAACGAAGTGTAAATTTTTTCTGGTCTAGTAACTTTTTATTTAGTAACTTGGTAGTTTTGATGAGAATATCAAGATATAAAATTGTAACGTAAAACTTCACCTCTCGATAGTAGACTGCCATCTCTTTAACGAGTGAAAAACAGAGTGATGTCAAACATCTGCAGTGTTAGTGTGATATGGCCCCCATCTTGAGACGAAGTCGAACAGTTTAGGTCTAACAGCGTTTTTCCTAGTACTTTGCTAGTTTTGTCTTTACATCACGGCAGTCTACTGTCGCCTGGAACTTCATCTCTCGATATTAGAATTCCATCTCTTTCACGGGCTGAAAAGAGGATGAAGTCCAAACAACGGCCACGATAGTCTAAGATTGCCGCCATCTTGAAGCGAAGTGTAAATTTTCTGGTCTAATAACTTTTTATCTAGTAGCTTGGTACTTTTGATGAGAATATCAAGATATAAAAGTGTAACGTAAAACTTCATCTCTCGAAGGTAGAATCCCATCCCTTTAACGGTTGAAAAACAGAGTGATGTCAAACATCGGCAGTGTTAGTCTGATATGGCCCGCATCTTGAGACGAAGTCATACATTTCAGGTCTAATAGCGTTTTTCCTAGCAATTTGCTTGTTTTTGTCTTTACATCAAGGCAGTCTACTGTCGCCTGGAATTTCATCTCTTGATACTAGAATCCAATCTCTTTGACGGGTTGAAAAGAGGATGAAGTCCAAACAACGGCCATGATAGTCTAATTTGCCGCCATCTTGTGAAGGTGAATTAATCAACATGACACGAACGTGGGACAAAGAAAAATTCTGAGTCCCCGACAGGAATCGAACCCATGACCTCTCGAACATCGGCCAGGCGCTGTATCCACTGAGCTACGAGAACTCATGGAGAGCAAGGCCATTTCACTGAGTTCATATATGACAGGTGTCATGCATACTGCTAGGATCAACGCTATCGAAGTCATCGCCAGTAGTGATAAGGTAATAAAGATGGTGAATTTTAAGCTCGGTAATGAAATGTGAAGGTGAATTAATCAACATGACAAGAGAGTGGGACAAAGAAAAATTGTGAGTCCCCGACAGGAATCGAACCCATGACCTCCCGAACACCGGGCGGGTGCTCTATCCACTGAGCTACGAAAACTCATAGAGAGCAAGGCCATTTAACTGAGTTCATAAAGGTCTCTTATTTCACAGAAGGAGAAGGTCTTCTCAAGTTAGTTTAAATTTCCTGGGACTCGGAAATATCGTCCAAGCCCTTGAAAATCAAGTCGAGGTACCATAAAATCAAAGTTTCCGCAGCCCTGTGTCTGCTTCTTTCCACCGTCTGAGTAGAGACAATAGAGATCGGGCTGCACCAACTTTGATTTCCACCTACTTAGGCTTTATTTCCAAGAGCTTCGACGATATTTCCGAGTCCCAGGGACTTTAAACTAACCCGCCAAGACCTCGTCCTTCAGTGAAATCGACAACCAAAAAATAAACGAAAGCTTGGTTATGTGCTTGGTGGCCGAAATATTGCCCCTATTGGACTTACTCAGACAGTGGAAAGAAGCAGACACCAGGCAGCGCAAACTTTGATTTTGACCTACTTAGGCTTGATTTCCAAGACCTTAGACGATATTTCCGAGTCCCAGGGCATTCAAACTAACTCACGAAGACCTGCTCCTTCAGTGAAATCGACAGAGGAAAACTAATAGAAAGCCTGGTTATAAGGATGGTGGCCCGAAATATAGCCCTTGTTGGACTTTCTCTGACAACGGATGGAAGAAGAAACTGAACTGGGCTACGAAAACTTAGATTTTGTCCCACTTAGACTTGATTTCCAAGAACTTGGACGATATTTCCGAGTCCCAGGGACTTAAAACTAACTCGTGAAGACTTTGTCCTTTAGTAAAATTGACAAGCGAAAACTAATCGAAAGCTTGGTTATGTGCATGGTGGCCAAAATTTAGGCCTTTTTAGATTTATTGAGGCACTGTAAAGAAGCCGAGACCGGGCTGATATGCCATATTTGCCATTATGGCAAATCTCTCCATATTGCATTCTAGTTATGTCGAATTGCAACAGGATCCACACACCTTTCTCCAGTACATCTCCACAGATTTTTAAATTAAATACACTATTTGAATGCTAAGTGCCACTGGTCGATGCGATTTTGAATTTGTGAAATTCAAAGTTGAAAAATTTTGGACTGAACTTTCCAAGAGGTTCCAAGTTCCGCCCGGCACATGTGCAATTTATGACATAATCCCTTTAACGTTTCTTACCATTTTAGCTACTAAGGCTTCTCGATGAGAGATGACCTTTATCTTAGTCAATGATTATTTTCTGCGAGAACACTGGAGCCGAGACCATAACAAGTGCACTGAACTATAATCGATTTAATATCCCGATGGGATAAAAATGCTATTACTATCATTCTGTTTTTTAACTAAAAGAAGAAGCGAGTCTTTTTCCTCTGCCTAGATTCGATGGCGCACATGAGATCAGTACTGCGATTTTGAAATATTACATGTACTTTATCACGATTTTGACTCTAGCGAACGATTTTACAGACAGCAGTGAACGACATGAATTAGTTATTGGCGCCAATGTTTGCAAACAGTGTATTTCTCGTCTTAAACAGCTGGCTACAGTTGCAGATCAATATTTTATTTTTCGACAACTCTCGGGCTATTTTAAGAAGATTAAAACTAAAAAAGAAATAAAAATAAAAATGAACAGAATTTTGAGGTGACTCACAGTAACATGAAAAACATAACTTAAATGCACGAGTGTTTAGTTACACTTGCAGTATCAAGACAACTGCTTACCTCGCGAAATAGTAAGAATTTTAATAAAATCGGCTTTATAAAATATTGTTTTTGCATAATAAACAGCAGTCATAGAGGTGTTAAACGGAAACAAGCCTATAAGGTAGATACCGAAGATTTAGTACGATAATTTTTATTACCTCCACAATTCCTTTTTCGGCAAATTTAGGTATATTTTGTCCCTGTTCTATTCCAGTTGATTCTTGAAGCTCGATAGACACAAACGTTTACTTTTACCACAAAATCGGATATATTGTTTTCCCATCCAAATTGTTTTTAACACCTTGAATCAGGCTTAGAAAAAGAAGCTGTGAATTTTAATTTGATTTCGTTTCATTCGCACAATAAGAAAGATTAGTTATGAAAGAAAGGAAAATAAGAACAAAAGAGCCAATTCGTGAACCACTGAAACGTGCCATCGTTGTTTTTACATATCTTGGATGGAAACAAGTGAAAAATAGAATTCCATGAATACAAATGGATTACAAAATTCATTCCTACGCTTTAGATTAGCTACAAATATTGTCCGTTAAACAACTTTTCCTTGAACTCCGATTCCTAACTTCTCAAGAAAATTGCATGGTTGTTTTGGAGAAAACCATTAAATTACGCCAACTATACTTTATTTGCTCCGGTTTGCTTAATTTCTTGACGTGCGTCACTTATCGATCAATCTATTCTTTTGTTAGACTTGAAATGGCTTTGTTGTAAATTGCCAAAAACAACTGTCCGCCGCCAGCGAGGCTTGGGATTGTTAAGATAAACCAAAGAGGGTTATTGATCTCGATCGGTAATTGTTTCAACCTTTACCGCTGCGTGGTAGGACGGAAAATGAAGATATTCTTGCAGTAAATTAGAGGAACTTCGCGACGAAAATATTGATTATCACCTTGTCTAGGACGTGTCAAACACTTTCTGGCTAAAATACAGCGATAATTAATCTAACAAGTTTACGGTGATAGACAAGGATCGAACCGATGGAGGGACAAGCAAATCCGCGTCGACGATTTAATTTCAAAACTCGAGTCTTGGTCTTTCTAGCGTACGGTAAGTGTGAAAGAGCCGTAATTGATTTGAATTACATCTAACAATTTTGAAATGTGAAGGGAAATTTCAGAAATACCAGACTTTGCTGGATATGAATGACAGATTTTTATACTCATAAAAGTTTGCTATATTATATTTTTTTCACTTTAGCTAAAATCGGATTCCGAACATTTTAACTGAGCATGATTGTCAATATTTTTTGAGTCCAGTTTTCGATATGGTCTCCATTTTCTATAGGGAAGAACGTTTAATTTTGAAAGCTTGCATTGCTCACTGGAGATATTGAATGTAGAATTAAGTGTTAAGTTAATTTGAAGTTGTCAATGTCGCTAGCTGCCTGATTAGTATGCAGAATTTATAACATTTTCCAGTTCTTTTTGCATCCAAATTTCAAAGAAAATTTTAAACATATACATTGGATAATTTTGAGGCCAGCTCCAAATATATCTCATGTAGGTACACATATTTGGTCTACAGAAAACTGCAAGCAAACTATTACAAGAAACTTTGTAATTTATTACATCGGTCAAACAGAGATCAATAAGTTTCGATACATCAGTCAAACCGAGATCAATAAGTCTCGATACAATTAATGTAACTTCCTCTTGATCTCACGAATAGCACCTCGAAATTTTGATCTAAATAGTATACTAATGTAAATGCTGTAATCTGATTGGTTGAGCCATTGCACACTATCAGCAATTAGTGGGAAAGATGAGTGGGCAATGGCTTGGTGTGGTCGACAAAATTGCAACGTTTACTCGTTTCTCCGAAGTTTTGAAATAACATTCATAAGCAAATCGATAATCAAATTCCTTAGAAGACTGAGAGGAGGGCATTTGCGGTTTCTTTAATCAAAAAAGCTCGAAATGTTTGAAAGAAATTGGTAAGCGCGCGTACACAACTGCAAATGTCAATCGACAATTCAGTCTGCGCGAATTTTCTAAAGCGTGAAGTCAAATGCTGAGACCAGATATAATTGAAATCGTTATTTCAAGGAAATTTCAGGTAGAATTCTAAAACAATTAGATTATTCGCTCTCGATTTCTATGAAATGATAGTTGATTCGGCCTTCGGCCTCATCAACTATCACCTCATAGAAATCTCGAGCTCGTAATCTAATTTTTAATTATTACCAAGTGAACCTCAATTCCAAACTGTGGCCCCTCAGAGATCTTGATCATCATAAAATACAAATATTACACTTGCCATGCTCGTGTAACATTCAACCCAACATTACCCCAATTTAGGAAATTAAAATAAAAATACAGAAAAAGAAGAGATAAAAGTCATATTTTCCCATCGTTTTTTCCTGGCTCTTAATTGAATTCTGGAAAGCGAGTGATGTTTATATAATAACACCAAAATCAGTGAAGGCCCGAGAAGCCTAAGATTTGGCTTCTATCATTTGCGCAACGTGTTAAAGAGAAGGTGAAATGCTGAAATATCTCATTCTTTAACTGGTTGCAGGTTTGGCGAAACTTGCTTTAAGTAACGCCCAGTTTACAGGTAGGCCAATTGACACACTGTTTTCTTTATCTCAAGAGGAATTTTAACGATACTTTAAGCAGTTTTCGCATGTATTCCTTAACTGCCAGCAACTTTTCCACTGATAACTAATTAATCCATAGCTGAAGTTTCGATTAGGGGAGGCGAGAGGTATGATCAAGGATACAAATAAGGGATATTCGGGCTATGCTATCATTAACTGCAGTATATGAAGAGCCAATGGCGTTTTCCGTTTTTATTCCAGTGACTTATGTTCTAAAAAGTATTTGGTGATTGTCTATAAACGATGGAAAATTCTTTTGAGTTAAGAAAGTTGGAGTATTTTTTTGGCTTATATAATTAGTTTGGGGGGAGGTTGAATCACGGCAATTTTGTGGCTCTTTAAGTTTTTTTTTTTGTTAAGGTATTCAACTCATCCCTTTCACACTCTCAAGTAGCCAATTTTCTTGTTTAAACGCTGAGTCTCAAATAAACGCCAGGTCTCCAATGTATAATTGTAAATAAACTTCTTAAGGTATACCAAGCTTTCGGCCGGTGTAATAACAAGGTATATGCCTGTCAAAAACAATGTCTAAGACCCATTGTGTAACATGCAAAGGCTTTAGGAGTCAAATAAACGCTGTATCCACCAGGCAAATTTAAACTTAACTAATGGGAGCGTATAATGGAACAAGGAAGTGACCTTGGTCCTACAGTTATCACGTACCGATAATGGAAATCTCTATGTCGAAACCCATAAAAGCTTAAAAACAAGAGACAAAATGGTACCAGAAGGTGTAAGATAGCCTTAAACTAAACCGCGAATGTAGTTTGCCTGTGAACACCATAGTCTCGTTTTGCTTTTCAAGTTGAAGTATTGCTTAGAGTACGACGAGAGAGCTCCCACATTAGAAATTGATCATCGTACTTTGCTTTTTTGGTCTAACAGCATGTACTACCCGTGGAAATCACATAGAAGATATTTATCGCGAAGTGCCAATCAAAAACTCAAGAACAAGTGTAACACTCAGCAGTCCAAACTTCCCCAAGCCTTACCCCCAGAACATACAATGGATAGTGGCTCCGATTGGTTACCAAGTCAAACTCTCTTTTCTGGAATTTGACCTGGAGAACAATTACTTGGAGTCTGGTTGCCACGACTATGTTAGTGTGCGGTGAGTACAGTGAAAAGAAAACCAGAAACAGGGACGCAACAAGAAACCGTTCTAAGCTATATTCTACACATTGCTTGAACAAAATTGAATGTTTTTGCTGTCAATTAAGTCAGTTCTCCTCTAAGAGACCCGTGCCTACACCTACAACATAGAAATGAGCCAGTGAAACACAATACTGCCGAAAAGCTGACTTTGGAAATCAAAAGAAATCGACAAAATACCATGATTACTTTGCTTCTTTAATGTCCTCCTTGATTTTAAGTAGGAAAGACGTGGGGGTGGGGGTGGGGGTGGGGGTGGGAGTGGTGTGGATGATTGAACATGGACCTTAGCGCATTTCTGATTCTTTCAGGTGCTGGAAGACGTTTTTAAATTATGTCCTTGTATACGTTTCGATGTTTAATTAGGTTTTAGGCTAATTAGGGTTTTTATTGATTTTTAATTGTTCTTTATTTAGAGGACCACAGGTTAATTAGTTGTACAAACTATTATGTGCCACCCTCTTTAAATCGATCAATCAATCGATCGATCGATCTCGATCTATCGATTGATTGATGTTCAAAAATTAGCAAAGCATTCCTGGTAGAGAAGTCCTTGGAACCATCCAGGCTATCTACGATGTGCTTAATTTGCCATATACTACATTCACGTTTTTAAAATGTCTGTGTGAAATGCTCGTCGTAACTCAATTTTGCGTCCATTATGAAACCTAAATCTCGAGCTGAGGGTCTCCACAGTTTTTTCTTGCCAAGAACAGTTACGCGAAAGTTCCCTGGCATACGTTTCAACATCTGTGTTTGGTGCTCCCAGCAGAAGAAGCTATTTATTATCAGGAACGCAAACTGTTAGAACCGAGCAGTAATCCTGCTGCTGTCAGCGCTAGCTCATCGTATTATATCAGGAAGCCGGGATCAAGAATCAGTGGGACACATCTCATTACTCCCAACCCGCGCTAAGAAACCTCCGATGGCATCCTCTTAAATCACGCATCGTTTTTAGATATTTTACTTTTAACCTATATTGTTAAATAAGAACAATTGCCAACCAGCCTAGCTATCTCCCATTATCTGCAAATATGAACCAGTTTGTGCCTCCGCTTTCTTGAAACCCTTAGTTACATTAATAGATGTAAGTTTTAAACGCGTCAATAAGAATGGCATATTATCACTATTATCTGAGCCGACGCGTTCTTTACCTCCTCTACTGGAGCCACAAGAAGCCTACGGCAACAACAATAGGGAGCAAGACTTCCAAAGAATCCGATCACCTGACCAGCTTCCTTCCTTTCTCTGCTTACAGAGACGGTGGTTTAGTGTTCAAGGAAGCCAAAGAAATAAGCAAGCGATGTGACAACAGCAAACCTCCGACTGTCAGTTCCAGTACTGCAGTTCTGTGGATAAGGTTTCTCACAGATAAGGAGGTGGAGAAAAATGGATTTTCTATCAAAGTTCTCCCTATTCGTGGTAAGAGATGTTTGCTGTAAACTCTGCGAGACTTAAATTGATTGCATGAGTCTGACCGTCGTATCAAACTTTGTAGCATTTGTGTTATTACTCTATTATGGGTCTATTACTCTGTATTGCCGCCACATGCATGAACAATACACAAGTGCAAAATTGTTGCAGGAGGTAAGTCTCTCAATGTCGTGCTCTACGAAAAGCCGCCGTGAACTATTTATAGTTATTTTTCCGTTTATCTTATTTAGTAATGACATTTTGAGGGTTTTTACAGCATTTATTTCGAGCAAAATATCTTCGGTTTCACAAACAAGTAAGAGAAACATCTGTTTCAAATATAAATCTCCTAGGCATTGTCCTTTATATTAATTAGAGTTAAAGAATTGATCAATATATAACTAGTTTGTCCTTGTAGGTTCAACATCAAAGCGGTACATTGCCATCGGAGTTCTCGTCAGCTTACTCCTTATCATCATAATAGCTATCATTCTTTGTCGAAAGCGCTTCAAACGCAATGACACAGAGGCTCCTAAGGTCCGCCAATACCAGGAGCTCCCTGTCCCAACGGATGTAGAACCGGAGCAGAGAGACCCTTCCCTGCGTGCACCTGAAATACCCGAAGAAGATCTTTGGAGCAGCGAGCGGAAAACGACGGAACTAGAAAAGGGATCGGGTGCTTTTTATGTGCCGCCTTTGAGAAATTCCGAGGCCTCGCGATATTGCTTTCTTTTAGAAGAAGGAGATGCCTTTGAATTCAAGAGTAATCGTCCTTTTAATAAAGCCACAATAAAGAAGCCCGTGACAAACGAACATGAAGAGCTGGAATACACAGAACTACTCACTGTAGTGTGATATAGCGTCAGTGAAATGATGAGCTGTGAAGAGCTTAAGAAGCGTCCGTTGACTCACAATATATGGTCTACGCTGAAGAGTTTAGAAATGGTCTGGATCACCGATCGACTTGTTAACAATAAACAAAGAATTGCAAAGTAATCAGAATTACCCACAATTGCCTGATGAAAGGACAATGATCAAACACTACTGACAGCTTCGATGTACGTATATCTCGCCATCGTGATCCAAAAGTAAAGTCAAGTCAAATAAAGTAAAACTTTATATTAACAGGAAGGTCCATTCAGCTCACGGGCTAGTATCCAGCGGAAATATCCCATTGCATCAGTGCAGTCTAATTTGTAGGCGCTGTAGTCTATATACTGGTCTTGTTGTAGCAGACCTGTTCCATGCAAAGCCACAATATTCATCAAGTAATTGAAGACTTATTGTGTTAAAACAAGTATCTTGATGCCTCTTTTGTCAAGAAACCTCTAACACGACCCAGAATACAAACTCTAGGGGACCGTTCATTTTTTATAAGGTAGGGGGGGCTGGTGGGATTTGGGGGGGGGTCATGCGAAAAAAAATGGCTTTCGAGGGGGGGCCATCCCAAAAAAATAAGGGAAAAAGGGGGGGTCACGTGAAATATTTTAGTAAAACTTTAAAATGGCATAAT
>Ga0126338_10001093_pt1 | contig 16888 bp, 17 predicted proteins | sample OrbCmetagenome_2_FD_92529 | JGI IMG/M metagenome (GOLD analysis project Ga0126338, IMG submission 92529) | Coral microbial communities from Petempiche,Puerto Morelos, Mexico - Orbicella C C metagenome | ecosystem: Host-associated > Invertebrates > Cnidaria > Coral | place: Petempiche,Puerto... | reverse complement strand
CTGGAACAGTCTACCTGTTTCTATCCGCTCATGTGACAATCTAAGTTCTTTTAAATCTAAACTCAAAACTCATCTTTTTAAGAAAACTTATTATTCTTAGCGATTTTTACTTTCTATTACTTTATTAAATGCACATTTTTAATTATTAAGATTAGTACAGATCATTTTGGCGAATTGTACAGCGCCTAGAGCAGGCATGGATAGGCGCTATATAAATATTTATTTATTATTATATTATTAAAACGTGACCGATCCATCTCCATCGTCTGACCTTCAAAGTTTCTGAGATGGGACCCTCTCTAGCTCTTTCATAGAGTTCACGGTTGGAGATGGTGTACGGTCAAAATAATGCAAGGATTCTTCTCAGGCATTTTCGATGGAAGACATCCAGGCGCTCCGTGTCAGTTGATGTAACCTTCCATATCTCAGCGCCATACAGGAGAATAGAGATCACACAGCTCTTGAAGATTCTCAGCTTGGTGTGCTTGCTGTTTGTCTTAGACCTCCAGACAGGATTTAGAGTGGCATATGCTCTTCTTGCGATTGACAGCCTGCGTGAGATGTCTTCATGTGACCCACCAGCTCCATGGACTGTGGCACCTAGGTAGATGAAGGAGTTGATGTCATCAACTTCTAAGCCATCAATAGAAATCGTGTCGGTGATCTTGGCGTTTGTTCGTAGCACCTTTGTCTTGGTGGTGTTGATACAGAGTCCAGTATACCTTGAGACCTGATGGAGGCGGCTGAACTTCTCTTGAAGATCTTTGTGCCGGCTGGAGAGAAGGGCTATGTCATCTGCATAGTCTAGGTCCTCTAAGACCGTGGTGAACCTCCCCCTCAGGCCTCTCATGCATTGGTGGTGTTCCTCATTACCCAGTCGATAATGATGTTGAGGAGAAGACCTGACATAACACAGCCCTGCTTGACTCCTGTCTGTACAGGAAACCAATCTGATGTTCGTCCGTTTTCAACAACGCAACAGGAGCCTACATCATAAAGCTCTTGTATGATGTCGACGAAGTTGTCAGGAATGTCATAATGCCTGAGAATGTTCCAGAGCTTGTCTCTTCTCACCCTATCGAAGGCCTTCGTGAAATCGATGAAAGCAATGTACAAGGATGTTTGCCATTCATCACTCTGTTCTAAGATATTCCTGAGGATGAAAGTCTGTTCAGTTGACCCTCTTCCTCCTCGTTAGGCAGCCTGTTCTTGCCGTAATTTCTTCTCAACTCCATCCTGCATCCTCATCAGGAGCATTCTGCAGAAGACGTTGTATGGTACTGAAAGTGAGGATAGCCCTCGGTAGTTGTCACAAATAGACGGATCACCTTTCTTGGATATTTTGGCCAAGAGAGCTCTCTTCCAGTCAGATGGTGCTTTACACTGATCAAGAGTCTGATCACAGATGTTCAGAAGCTGTTCCAGGGCAATTGGAGGGCTGGCTTTTAGCATTTCTGCACTAACGTTATCCACACCGGGTGCTTTACCGTTCTTCAGCCGAGACATGACTTGTCTCATTTCTTGGATTGTAAAGGAGCCAGTGTCCATCTCTATGGGATCTTCGCAGTCACCAAGCTGACACCCGTCAGGAAGATCAGTTTCTTCACAGGCCACATTCAAGATCTCATAGAAGTGCTCTTTCCACCTTTCAAGCACTTCTTCCTCTGTGGTGATGACTTTATCATCTTTCGTCCGTATTCCAGTGCTTGAAAATTAGGATAAATCTTCTAGCTTTCTATCATGAATGTTGCTCTCCGATTGGCTACGCTACTCACTATCAATTCTGTTACAGATCGTGAGTAGCGTAGCAGTGTGCGCTTGTTAACAAAATGACGGCCACTTCTTTGTGTTTTCGAGCTGTCGGGGAGGAGGAAAAAACAATTAGATTATTCGCTCTTGATTTCTAAGCGTAATTGGGCTGCTCCCTCGTCAACTATCCCGCGTTATAGTTCGCCATTAAATTTTCTCCGATTCTTATTGGTTTAAATTGATCACGTGACGTGATAGTCTTCGTCCGCGGAGAGACACTATCAGTCCATAGTGCCCGTCCGAAGAAAATACCCGGATGGATAGTACTCGTCCGTGAAAAGTTTTCTGTAAACAAGCGGGCTTATGAAATTGTATTAAGTAGGTTTTTGTCTGTTTTCTTTTTCAAATTTGACATTTTGGATTTCACGGCTTTCATCTAAAAAAGTTGAAAATAATTCAATGTGATTTTTGAATTGGCACGCGGAAGAAAATTTAGTGGTGAACAATAAAAACAATACAGTGTTTATGTCTCGGAACTACCGGTCTGGTAGTTGCCCCTTGGAAATTTGATGTTCTTAAAACTAACATATTTGCCCTCGAAGCTTCGCTTCTGGGCAAATGTTTGTTTTAAGAATATCAAATTTCCGCGGGGCAACTATCAACCGATAGTTCCTCGACAGTGCATGGGATATATAACAATTTGTCATCGATTGCTCCGAAAAAGCGTGATAATTGAAATCATACCTTCTTCGTCAGTTGTTCAGCCTCCATGTTTTCTGTGAACATGCAACTTGAACCCAGTCTTCTAAAAGAGGACGTGAACCACGAGTGAAATCCCCTTTAAACCCGTCCACCCCCTCCCTCGCATTTTATAGCGAAGCCGTGAAAAAAGGTGCATTCCCCGACTGCCGGGGAACCTAAATCGAGTGAAAACGTGGTGAAAACGCCCGGTTTGCCCCGGGTAGCCCCCAGTGGGGGTTGGGAGAGGTTTGAAATGAATGGACTCGCGTTATTTAATAGGCCTTATCACGGTTTTCGACGCCATCTTGAAGGGTAGGCAAAACGGTCAGAAATTTCAATGTTTGTGTAGGAATCCCATGGCAAATAACTTTTCCAAAAATTGAATTTTACACAATTTGTGAATCCCAACGTTAAAATGCTAGGTAAAAGATTGTATTCACCAAGTTTGAAGGATGTAGCTTGGCTAGAAGACACTCTGTTAATTATTCTAATTTTCCATACATTTGTCTGTAATTTTTTCTTCCCTGGACCGCGTCTACTGGGCCAAATTTACAGACAAATGTATGGAAAATTAGAAAAATTAACTGAACGTCGTTTAGCCAAGCTACATCAGCAACAACAACAACAACAACATCTTTCATTTAAACACGGTGGGTTTTGAAGCTAAAATAGGTTATGGGGCCGTGTAAAAAATTTAATAGGATAATAAAAAATTGAAAAATACAAAAAAGATATGAATAAAATCAATAAAAGACGACATCACTATTTTGCGGTGACTTCTCACTAAAGTTGAAGTTTCTGAGGACGGGAGACTTTTTTGCCCTTTTAGCATGATCTCTGGCGCTGACAGCCGACGGTTCTAAAAGATTCCAAACAATGGATCCTCTGTATGATACAGAGTTTTTCATATAGTAAGTTTCAAAACGTTGTACGCTAACACGATGTTGATGACGGAGGTCATACTTAGACTCTTTCCATTGGATTACATGTTCCAAGCACAATGGAGTTGTGTGATTATAAATGTTATAAATTAAGGTGGCTATTTTGACCTTATAAGTGTCGAATAAAGAGTCCCACTTAGATATTTTTCTTATATCTACAGAGTGCATGTCGCGTGGGAGGCTATATATAACTCTAGCAGCCCAACAATGTATGAATTCCAAAGCGTTAAATTCGTTCTTATTTGTGCAACACCCCTAAATTGGTAGCGCATATGTAAGCGTGGGTAAAATAACTTTAAAATACAGATCTAAAAGCGAATTTCTAGGTAAAAAGCGACTGCGTTTGATCAGATTTAGCTTGTTAATGAGCCCTCTCTTGAGCTCTGATATGTGCTTTGTCCACCTAGTAAGCTTGTTGTCGATGATTACACCTAACAGCTTAGAACTTTGAAGTCCATTTTATAAATTGCTTGTTAATTTTAATTCTTCGAACTTGGTGAATAAAATCTTCTACTTAGTATTTTAACGTTGCGATTCACAAACTGTATAAAATTCAATTTTGGAAAAGGTTATTTGCCAAGGGATTCCCACACAAACACGGTAATTTGCCTACCCGTCAAGATGGCGCGTCGAAAACCGTGATATAAGGCCACGACACAAAAACTCCATTCTCAGCCTTTCGTAAATCATTATCCGAGTTCACTGGCCAACAGCCACTTTGATTTATTGCAAAAGATCACCAAACTTTATTCGTACCACGCTTCGTTAGTCTCTGTTGCTGTTTACTATCTGTTTTACCTATATATTTTGGTTTTGTTACGTACAGTTTATATGCTAAAATAAACATTTTTTGAGAAAGGAAATGTTGCACGCTCCCCCTCCCCCCCAAAAAATTCAGGTGTCGTATTACTTCCCCATAACGGCCATCTCTCTATGATGGCCACTTTCCTCTGTCCCCAAGGTGGTCTTTGTTGAGAGGTTCGACTGTATTCGTCTTCAGCATCTTGGTGCTCTTGGGGGCGCTTTATTGTGTGCGAGCGAAGGTACTTAGTCATGCAACATTTTAATCTGTTTAGACCAAGATACTGAGCAAAATTGCGGTAAAAGCGTCACGCCCTTCGAATTCAGCGTTTTTCCCTAGTAGCAGATCCAGTATAGTGTGGGAAAGGCAATAACCTGTTGTGAAAAGGTGGAGAAAAATGGGATCGAGTTACACTGTGAAGTAGCACTTGACTGAAAAAGAATCTATTTCCTCCGCCTCACATTTTTACTTGAAAGGTAAGGTTGCGAGAGGTGGGGTTTTTGATTCTTCTAGATCTGCTGCCGGCTCTTGGAGACCCATGATCTTGGAAAGGGGATTTTGTTCTATTTTTTTTTTGTGACATTACGATTGCAAAGTTGTTTTAGTTTGCTGATTTTTTGGCAGATTTCAAAAAACAACGTCGTAGTTACAGATGAAAAAATAACTTCTAGTGCTTGAAGTTATCTAATGAAGAAATCTATCAGGAACAGGCAGGTTACAAGAAGAAATTCATGGGTCAAAGTCAAAAGTTTATTCATTTCCACATTCACAATGTGAATTTTTTATTTATTCATTCGACAATGACGACATGAAGTCGTCGAAACGTCATGTAACTTTACTTACGTTAATTTTCCTGCTTTTAGCAGGAAAATTAACGTAAGTAGAGTTACATGACGTTAAAAATAAAAATACACATTCTCAGTACCCAGTTTACAAGCACACAAAAATATTTAGGTTACAAATGTACGTTGCTTAAATCTCCCTATCATTGGCAGAATCAGGTTTACACACAAGTTAGAGGTTTGGAATAAAACGATGGGGCTAGGAGTAAACAATTGCCTTAAATGGAGAAAAAAGTTCCTCAGTTACTAACTCAGTTACTAACCTGTTCTGCATTACTTCACTATAATCTTAGCCTAAACTACTGTCACTTACATTGTTTACTGGTTGTTACTTAAACCACGTGAAAAAAAAAAAAGTGTAATGAAAAGTTCGAATAGTTATCTAAATTAAAAAAGAAATTGACGGGAAGCTTTATTAAATTGATCTTTTCCTTACTTAGGGTAAGTATCTACTGCCACCCATATCAGGTAACTTTACGTTTGAGAAACCTGGTCCCTGAGGTTTTCTCTGCTCTCTTTTTAGTGAGACGAAAAAGCCGACTTGTTACCGCTTCGCGGCTCAAATGCTCGGAATATCTAATCGAAGGTTTGGCAATCGAACCCAGTAACACACACCAATCGTTTGCTCGGGTTCTAAACAGTCGCGTGATAAAATTTGAATTGCGCGATAATGACACAAACTACTGTTCTTAACATCATGGGTGACAAATTGTTCCTTATAATAATCTTGGCACGAAGTTTCAGGGCTAATTTATAATTTCACATGTGAAATACAAAATTGCCATAGCAACGTTTGGCGCGAAATTTCAAACGAAATTTCCCACGATTGTAAGCGTGATTTGTCACCTATGATATTAAAAGGTAATCAAATGGTATTCTCCTGAAATCAGGAAATAATTTCATTTGCGCATGCGTGTGAAACTATTTCCTTATTTCACTCGTCACCACTTATGGGCCACGGAACAAATCTACACAAAATCAAAATCAAAATCAAAGTTAGACTAGTGCTGAAGAAGTGTAATAGGAGATGCTTAAAGAATACAAATAATTGGTGTAAACAAGGTCAAACAAACGGAACAAAGAATGGCTCAACGAGGCGAGGCCGGAGGACGAAGTGATAATACTTAATACGCACAGGTGGCATTTACAATTAAGATTGTGACAAAAAGAGAGATAAAAAGAGAGATACTATCTGCTCAATTGTTTTGTAAATGCATAAGAACAACTGTGTCTAGACGCCCGCTGTTTGTGGCCATAAGAGAAGACTTTGTCTTAAAGAACACTATAATTACGATCTCGTCAGTGCCGTTAGCTAGTGATCGTTCATCAGGTTCATGTACGTTCCTGATGGCCTCTGATGGCCTCTGATGCTCACTGAAACTTTGAGCTGCTTTTGGAAAAATTACGACAGATGGTGAAAATTATACCGAGCAAATAAAACCGTCCGAAAATTATGGGACATGTTAAAAGAAAGCAAATCAATTCCGGAAATTCTAGGGAAACTTTATTGTTTTCTGAAAAAATTCGAAAAGTCTAGAGCATCGCTCGGAAAAAAACATTTCGAAATTTTTTAGGCAACCTTCCATCCGAACAGATCTTTTACCGAAATATTCCGTTGGGTGCCCCTGTAGGAATCGAACTCGCAATAAAAATTTGTCAGTCCAACACAATCGGATCAGTATTTAACTGTCGTTTTGTTCACACGCTGCTTCCACGAAATACATTTTTGCAAATGAGGATATATTTTATAAGAATACCGAGGCTGAAATTTGTCAAATTTTAAGAATATCTTAAGAATAAACCCGAGGCTGCGATTTTGAAAAGAGTATAATTTTGTGTTGAAAATTTGTAAATACAATAGAATGTTTTGAACTAAACCGTATAAAATTATTCCTGTCTGTAAACGGCAAAACTAGCCAAAAAACAACAAAAACAGCACTAGCCTTATGTTCGATGCTGATAACATTTCTGCAAGAAATTATGCACGTTATGTATGCCATGGCAGCCTTTATTACCTGCAGTCTGGCTCCAAAATTACTTTAACACCACCAGACACCAAATACATTCGAGTTCAGAAATGTCATACGCTATAATCTAAGAATATTCACACGAATATTTTCAGCCTAAAATCGGCAGAAAAATAAGAATATTCAGCCTTGGCCGGAAAAACAATATTCTTATATATAAAAAGAGTGTATGTATAATCAAACATTGACATTCAGTTTGATATTTTTTGGGCGTTTTTACTCCTGAGTGTTTTACTTTGTTTTGGTTTGAGATACAGTCCGAACAAAGTCGAACTAGATTAGGTTCGATTGCGATTTTGTTCGACTTTTCCGATTGGTTCGATAATTGAACTCACAACAAATGGCATGTTCGACTTTGTTCGATTACCGAACGCAATCGAACACCATTATCTACCACTTGTTCAGTCGACTGAGTGCGATTGCTTTTTGATTCGACTTTGTTCGCTTAGATACTCCTGGTAAATGAGAGAAGAAAAATGACAAGTTGAGATTGCCTTTGGGACCAGTTACGGCAGAAAAAAAAAATGAGACTACTACTACTTGCAAACATACTGACAACAGAAAGTTCGATTTATCCGGTGTACAGTATGGCAGTAGTCAAAAGTAGGGCACTCTACTATGTTATAACATGTAGTCGTGTTCTTGCATACCACCTTCCATTGCTTCTTTTGAAAAACGACGCAATTTTGGAAGTCCAAGTTGGTAACTGTGCCCTTTTTTCCCGGGCACTTCCATTCCTCAAGGTCTACATAGCTAGGTCGAGGACGGTACACTTGTTGACGACGATTTCGACTTTTTCTGTCTGTGAAATAGAAAACAGTACGCAGGATTATTTTTGTTTTAGTCAGATGGACCATGGGGCATAAATCCCAGAATACATTTGTTAGAATCTTGTGGAAATGACCGTAGAAATATTGTTTTAGCACAGTAGGGCGATATGCATGGGTAAGTGACCAAGCGTGAGGTCAAGAGGGCTGCAATTTTTTTGTGTACGTGTTTATGGACAAGTAACGTGATACAGACACCAAACAGTTCTATTTGATAGCGGAGCTCCGGCGGCCGCAAGGGCCGCCAAGCGGAGCAGCATAACTCTAGGAACAGAACCACATGCATGCATAGAAATAGAAACCCATGCAACTCTTCTTTCCTGGTCAACATGGCTAGCGGAATGGATCGCGGGCGCGTGCGCCCAGCGATGACGTCGCACAACATGGCGGCCGTACTCCAGCTAATACCAAGTCCTGCTTTACAGCGTATTTGATATTTGACATCCATGTTAGTCAATTGACACCTGTCAAAATAAGGTATCCGCTGACCAGTATTACGTGATCATATCGCGGACTCAGGTTTATAGCTCATCGCGGTCATGTTTCTTTTAAAGTTGACCGCTGACCAAGTACTTGTTTTCGATTGGATCGCGGGCTGATATCAGGTTAATTTGTTGTAACTCCGGGCCGGGTTGTTCGGAAATTGGGTCAACGCTAACCCAGGATTAAAAGTGAACCGAGTTATTTATCCTCTATACAAATGTTGGTGTAGTTTGAGATTATTCAAAATCAAAACAGAAGGCCAAAACTAAAAACAGAAAACTTCACCCCAAAACTACAAAACTCAAATCAAAATTCTCAATTCTCCAATTCTCAAACTTCTTAATCAAAATTGGGTTAGTTTAATCAGGCTTTGAACAAAGCGACCCAGGAGCTCCTCTTTAACGCTTGGGTAAATCTATATATTAGTTCAATTCCCGGTCCCATCTTTTTTCTCAAGAGGGTATGATCTAGATCGCTCTCTCTTGGTTTTATTGAACTGTTTTTAAACATGTACTATACTCTGTGATCTAAGAATGTACATAAGAACATTTTCAGCGTGAAGCAGCTGAAAAATTAGAACATCCGGCCTGGGCATGAAAAGTATTTTTATTTACTAAATAAAAAATAAATATTATTTTTTTTATTTATTATTGATCTAATCTTAACCGCACAAACAAGATACGCTCAGTGATTTCTGTTTATGCGTCTGGTTTTTTTTTCTATCGATTTCTTGTTTCTCTTCGAGGGCAGGAAGGGAATAACTATATAACAAATAAAATAAATAAATAAATAAATAAATAACATTTTTTCTGTGTTTCTTCGTCCTTACTTTAGTAGATTTTATCCAACTAACTGGTCATTAAGGTAGTTCATAAGGTTAGAAAATGTCGTGAAAGTCAGTTTTAAAGTATTGAAGCTGTTGACCCCAACACTGAACTGAATTCCATTGCTTTGTTTGGCTTATTTATTTGTAACATCCCGGTTTTCTTATTTGATTATGTGCTCATACAGCAAACACAATTTACCCTGAGATTCAGATGAGAGAGCTCTTGTTTTCCCCCGTATTCGAAAGAAAATATGGCGGCCTTCGGAGCATGCCCATGCAAGTGATCCTGAATTCTGTCTTTTCCCGCCTGGGTTCAATTCCTATATTGTATTCCTAAAGAGTCTACGGCCTGGACCGATATAGGGAACTAATCCATCCCCGAAGCATAGCTACCGGTAGCTTTCTTAACGCATGTTCAAAGACTATTAAACTTAGACATATAAGTACGATCACACCGACAATAGTATTTTTGATTTTGTTAAAAACGCGAGGTCACCGCTGACAGAGTCTCTGGGAAAGAGATGGGGTTGTACTATATTTTAAAAGTTTTAATATGTCTCTCACCGCCTGTTTGTATCCTTGCGGTTTTCAGCGTGTCCTCCATCTTTTTGACGTTATAAATCGGGTATTTTGCACAAAAATTGGCCAGCTCATCACTGAGTACAGACCGATCAGTTACTTCACTGCCCACTGTCCACTTGTGCTCAATATTTCTAGTCTCGCTGACCTTTTTGTCTGACGTCTGCAAGATTAAATAACTCAGTCATTCAGTCCGTCATTCAGTCATTCATTCATTCATTCATTCAGTCAGTCAGTCAGTCATTCATTCATTCATTCAGTTATTCAGTCAGTCATTCAGTCAGTCATTCAGTCAGTCATTCAGTCAGTCATTCAGTCATTCAGTCAGTCATTCAATCATTCAGTTATTCAGTTATTCGGTCATTCATTCGTTCATTCATTCAGTCATTCATTCATTCATTCATTCATTCATTCATTCATTCAAGATTGAGCATAGACAACGTCAGAGCCTCCTGATAACATTTACACAGTCTAAAGATGAGTGATAGCGGTGGTACTTTGTTTTTTTGTTTACAGGCAATGGGTTTTTATGCAGAAAAGCTTCCTTAACAATCAATTAATAGGAAATTCTTAGTTTGCATTTTCTCACCTCTACTTTGTCAAGATCACTTAAGAGTTTTCTTCTATGATAATGAAAAATAAATCGTTTTCAATAAAACAGATGAGTTGACTGGTGAAGGGTTTCTGGTCCTGCCAGTACTGGAGCAATATCTTTAATCACAAAGAACAATATCGGCCAATGTCTTACAAGTTTTTTTCGAGGTGGTTTATCCACGTCTAGCCGCCCTGTGTGACAAACGTAGATAGACAAGGGAGAAAGGGAATTCGATATCGAAAGGTAGGTGTTTTGCACATTACAGCGTTAAATTTTATAGATGCTCAGTTAGGCGAACTTACAAGTTGCGAGTTGTCGGCTCGATTTTTAAGCTTTACAGTTAGACTCCGCAAATTCGACTCGACTATTTCGAACGGCTCGATATTTCGGACTCAGACCCCTCATCTAATTCATCTAAACAATGCCAATATTGCATGTTGGAAATCGCACAGGACGCTCTAAAATACATTCAAATTAGTAGAAGTGTTCTTGTATTATTAACAAATTGACGTCAGATTTTTATCTTCTTTACAAAATCCTTTCCCATCTCCCAATTTTAAACGCGGAATCTCGCTAAAACGCTTCAGGTATTAACTCGCGCCATTTCATTTCCGTGCGGAGATCGGGCGACTTCGGACGCGCAAGAAAAACTGCGAACCGGGGGAGGGGTTTTGTAAAGATTTGTCTTGTCAAAAAAGCTTGTGAGGGAGATGGAGGGGAGCTTGAGCGCGCGCTGGATGATGTCACTGGTACTGGTTCAACTGTACGATCATGTTGCGAAAGGCGATTTGGGAAAAAACTTTGCTAAAGACGCTAAAATTCTCCGACTGTCGTGAAAGTATTCGAAAACAAATTCGGCCAAGTGGTAGAAAATCTTTCGACTTCGTTTTGCGTTTGTTTGGTTTCGTGGAAGCAAAGAAATTTAGAGATTCGAGCGAATACTCGGATTGCGTTCAAAATGTTTTGGCAAAGAGTTGCCTCAATTGTCAATCTTATATGTAAGCCAAAAACATATTTGCAGAGCGCAAAAAGGCGTAAGTACGAGGACTTGCCCTCCACCCGTGAGGTGATAATTGACCACGTTCCCAGTCTCGGCCGAGCGGTGACGACAGCAAACCGATCAATTTAGCGTGGTCACGCATTAATTTCCGCTATTTTGGCCGTCATATTTCAACTTTTTGGCCAGCTAACACGGTGAAAACTGAATGTGTGATTCATTGGATTGTAGAGAGAGAAACTACAGGCCTTACTTTGCGAGTTCAGCGAGAAATATTGTGAGTAAATGCTCTTTTTGTGTGCAAATTTGACTCGTTTCCCAAGAGTGTTTTGCCGTCAAACTGGCCGAAGTTTCCTACCTTGTCTCTTAATAAAACACCGTAGGACAAATTTTTCAAAATTCGCTCAAATCTCGTTTAAACTCTCCAGGATGAGAAAAAATGACACCATGGAATGTTCAAGAGTCTTTGTTCGGAAAATTACCCATACATTGAACGAATTCAATGTAAAATCCTGATCTCCATACAAACTCTTATATTTTAGCCACAGTTCTCCATACAAACTCTTATATTACGCTTGGTTGACCTGTGGATTAAAGAGACAATATCACGACGATTTTGCAACGTCGGATAAAATTACCACTGACTACATTTCTTGTTCATCAAATGATCCTAGAGCACCAAGGCAACGATACTTAGTAAACTCTTAAAGGAGCACAAATACATCGACAAAATTTGAAAACTTCTGGCAGATTTTTTCGATTAGACATCATCACACAATCTGGTGCATGCATAACCCATTACATCACTCCCGTCTTTTGTTTACAGCTTCTGCGTACAGTATATTGCAATTTTAAACCGAAACTAGATCATTCTGTTCAGGTTTCAATCAATGAAAAAATGTGTCTGCGGTTTTTCACTTTTCATGCTCACGATAGAGCCCCTGGAGGGTTCTCTCCTCCTCCGCTCTCCCTTCACCCATCCCCTTAGGAAGGCCTGATACCCAGGCTACTTCACACCATAGTTAGTAGAGTGAACTAACTATGTTCAGACAATGGTTTAAATTTTTAAACGTTCAGATCCTCTGTGGTCTGAAAGTTCGTAAGTAATTAAAGGGATCTTTGGAAGCTGAAAAATAATGCTTTTATTTTGTAGAGCAGTACTCGGTTAACAATGGCGAGGATGGAAACGGCTTGCGATATGCATTTTTGAAAAAGCGTCAGAATGTCAGTTTTTCAAAGGTTCAAGTTTGGCTCGAAAATCGTTGAAATTTTGCAAAAATGTTACGGCAGTGTGGACTTTCTTCTTTAGGGATCATTTCGTGAATTCATAACAGTTTTAAGCAAATATATCATGACAGTGTCCCTTTAAGTGATTATGTGCGTTTGGCATTTGAGGGGGTCGCTTTTGAGGAAGAAGTTTGCGGAAAATATGTTTGAAGTGTGGTACAATCTACTCAGTATGTTATGGTTTTCAATATTACAATCTTTCCTCGTGAATTTTCAATGTAGTCTTCTGGGAGAAAAGTGGTCCATACTCAGCTCAGCTCAAACATACATGTGACGTCTTTGTGACGTTTTCACGCCTTAGGAATGCTGAGTTTAATTCCAGTTTCAGTGGCAATGACCGTGTGCAGGGCCACTATAGGAAACCGAGGTTAAACCGAGACTGACCTTGCTGAATAAGTTCTATGATTTTTATTAAGTTGTTGCATTAGTTGTTAGATTTGTTAGAAAGATTGAGAAAACTTGAGCAGAAAATAAAAAAATGTGCCTAGAATGTTTGTATATTCTGGGTCATTTTCAGACTTTTCAACCTCAAATTCTTAGGCTTATATCAAGGATCTTACAAAAAAAAGTAGTAAGTCTGGTTAAGAATCTCTTTAGGATTGGAATGAAGCCCCATGAACTACGCCTATGTTCATCAGAGATTCCTAATCGCACCCTTACAGGTCCTTAAAGACGAAGCTATTTATGCTTTCTTATGTAACAAGCTTACCATCTTGAAATCGTGCAAAATATTGCTCTGATCCACGTCCCTGTGTGCAGGAACTTTAAACAGTTCTGTTTGCTTCTCTGTGTCCACCTCGATCGTCTCGTTGTATTGTTCCCCAGACTCGCTGATTCCAACGTTATAATCCACCACCTAAGATATGCAGTAAATAAAGGCACAAGTTATGTTTTTGCTGTATATAAAAGAGGCTTAGGCTAGACTTTCTACAAATGCACGGAACGAATTTTTCACTCCATCGTCTAAGAAAATCCAAAGTTTTCTACTATAACGTTCTCTTGTCCCTTAACACGATCTTCACGCGACCTTTCCTCGCGCGTCTGACCGATGTGGTCTTTATTTGAACTGTCACGTAACAATGGCCGACCTCGAATCGGAAGCAGAGTAAACAGAGCGCGCTGAAATAGATTGTAGCTTGTAGGAGGACAGAGAGGAGCGTCAAAAACTAAAGTGACGGGTCATTTAAAATAACAATAACAACACTCACTTTCTTAGAGGGGGTGTTTACATCTCCGTTTCCGCATTTGCAAACAGAATTAGCAGATACCAGGTTCGTTGAGGCAAGATGCAAGACAAGCATGAATGCCAGCAGGCTTCTATGAAGAGTGGTTTACTACAAAGATGAAACAAGGTCATGACAGTGGAGTAAAATATGAACTATCAAGATCTGAGTTAATCAGGAGGTATTTCTGGGTCGATTCAAAAGGGTTATAAAAACATGAGTTTTGTTTCAAAACGACACCAAAGGTAGACAGCGACTCGGTGAAATATATCTGATCGGGAGGCCAGTGTTATGATAACTACCTTTCGAGCAGACCTGCTTTATCCAGGAAAGATCGAAGCGACTCTTCTTGCAGTGTATATTGTTACTTATTTTTGCGGGATGTTATTTTTCGCGATTTTCTAGATTGCAAAAATTCGCAGAATGAATGACCCGCAAAACACTTATCGCAAAAATTAAAAAAAGCCTGCTAGATAACTCCTTATTTATATTGACGTCAGCTTGCTCACTCCCTCTTACTCCGAATCATACAACAGAGAGAAGACATATCGTCATGCTGTCCTCCGCACTTGTACTTTGTCACTAATGAAGATGGAAACCTGTTTAAAGTTTCTGTTCATTATTAGTTTACTAAATGTGGTTTGTCTGTAGTGGCAGTTCTGAGAAAATAAGAATCAAAAGAAATGAAACGGTGTAGGTAATCAGAAACGAAATGTTTGGTTCGCCTACCTCTAGCATAGTTGAAGTTGTCTACAGTGCTTCTTCCTGGAATCTTCCTAGTTCAGCTCCGTCCGGTAAATTCAGCCTTCTTTGTCCTCTCTTGCTGGTCTTGCTGTTTAATCGTTATGCTGAATAGACTGTGCAGGGTCTATCCTTTTCTATCCTTTTTATATGCTAAGCACTGACACTGAGACGACGGTGGAATCTAATATCTAGTTATATAAGCGAGGAAGTAATTGAAGATTTGAGGATAATTTTCGCATTGTTGAATACTGTGCTTCCCTTTCAGCGAAAAGGGAAATTGGGACGTGAGAAGCTGAGTGTTACAATGTAGTTCCTTATGGAAAACGCTGGGTGCGGGTTGTTCAAAGCGGGGATAACGCCATCACCTGGCAACGGATAAATCACTATCCAGCGGATAGAAAACTTTGTTTTGTTAACTTATCAAATGGATGGTGATCTATCCGGTGAGTAGCGTTATCCACACTTTGAACAACCCGGACTTTTGCTTGTCGTGCTGTTGGACACAATATGACGACGTATAAGGACCGCAACGAAAAAGTACTCCCTGTAGGGGCGGGCGGGGAGAAAGATATGAACTCTATGGGGAGATGGTAAGGCAAGTGGCCCTTTAGAATTGGAAACAAACTAGTTTTATCCCCTATGGTGTTTATTTCTTTGTATGTTCTCAGGGGATGTAGAAAGCTCTATTTTTGCGCTAATAGCAACATCTCAAAACAAACATGGTGTCCGATCGTGGTATGTTGTAGAAACGAAACACACCTTTAAAGATTTCGAAATAAACATCAAGAAGTCTCGAGTGATGAGAAATTATGGAGGGTAAAATGACTTAAAAGCAATGGTATCTTCCTTCGGGTCGCAAGAAAGTATGAGATCGAAGAAAGTTTCCCCAAATAAAACAAAACCACACTAAGGGCGAGTGTCACTGAATGGACTTTCACGTCTACGATAAGGAATTATCATTGTTTCAACGGAATTCATCGCTTAGTAAATTAGTGACATATTTTTCTAGAGGAGTTGTTTTGGTGTTTTAAGCTTTGTCTTTCATATTCCCAGATAATTGGATAGAGAAGGCTTAATTATTATATAGAAGTCGCAATTTTTCATGAACACGATCTTTATACCGTTCACCTATTTGTTATTATTAGTCTCACTGCTGCAGTAGTTGATAACTTCGCACTTTCGTTCGTAAAGGTTAGTCGTGACTTCTTCTTGTGTCCATTTTCTGTGAAACTGTGCGCAATTTGCTTAGCACAGCTATCAGCCATATTCTACCTTAGGCTATTCAATCTAACCCAAACATAACATTCCAAAAAAAAAATCCTTTCATTGAATGAGTACTAAACATCCACTTGACCTGGCTTGGAACTTGCTATTTTTTTAGCAATTGTGCACGTGAGAGCGTTTTGCTGCACGTGGCCAAGTCGACCAAAAACTATTGTACATAATGATCACGGAAGTTAAAAAAAGTGTTCCTGTTTCAGCGATTGAAAAAACCTGCTTGCCACATCCGAGATCTACCCTCGTATTACAGTAAACTTCCGCCAAAAAGAACCTACTGATTAAGGTTACTGTATACCTTCAGGGGTGTCTCGCGTGCAAGCGATGCAGCGCGTGCAGTTTAAGCTTTAGATACCTAAACCCCTATATCAAATTAAAGCCTATAGAGCTGGCTATCAAACTATACCAAGAATTTTGAAATAAATGAATTTTCGATTTTTTTATGACCACTAAATGCGAGCACCCGAATCACATTTCGAAAGCTAAAAGTCAGAGCGAATTTTGTTTTTCGCCAATCTAATTTTTTCCTCCGTTTTAGGGCCCAAAGCGCTTAAAAAATGTGTCTGCGTTTTGACATATTCAATTGCAGTAAAAAGTTACAGAACATTTTCGAAATAGGATTAAAAAAAAATGGAGTGATCGTATAAAAATCGCTCTCGAAGAAAAAGTATTTCGAAATTGCAAATCGCAGACACCCTTTTGTAGTTTATATGTTAAACTAGCTACTATCCAAATTTGAGGGCAATTGAACAAATTCCCTTCATTGAGCTATAACTCTTTAAAGTGTCTGCTTCAAGCGAAAAGATTTGGGCTGTTCCGAAAATGCGGAGAGCGGAGAGCGGAGAGCGGAGAGCGGAGAGCGGAGAGCGGAGAGCGGAGAGCGGAGAGCGGAGAGCGGAGAGCGGAGAGCGGAGAGCGGAGAGCGGAGAGCGGAGAGCGGAGAGCGG
>Ga0126338_10001092_pt1 | contig 16890 bp, 9 predicted proteins | sample OrbCmetagenome_2_FD_92529 | JGI IMG/M metagenome (GOLD analysis project Ga0126338, IMG submission 92529) | Coral microbial communities from Petempiche,Puerto Morelos, Mexico - Orbicella C C metagenome | ecosystem: Host-associated > Invertebrates > Cnidaria > Coral | place: Petempiche,Puerto... | reverse complement strand
TTTTATAGGCTGGACGACACACTCTTCCATTAGAAGCTGATAGTCCATACAGTTGGCAAAGCGTTATGGGGCGTACTGAGGTACATGAATCTGCTCTTACTACAAACATTTTCCGTCTATGTATTGAATTTGTCTCACCAGCAGTTCAAGAGGCAGAACTCTCTCAGCATTCGCTTGGGCACCTCTGTCCAATGAATAACTAAACGGTGAACAGAATCCACAGCAACTTCACGACGAACGATCAAATTCTCTGCCGTGTTATGATCAGCGTGAGGATAAAATCTTGAACAGTCATTCAAAAGACGCATAACTGTTTCTAGAAGTTCAGTCACTGGAGAGCTGCAGTAACAAACACTAAATAGGAGATAGACCAGGACAAGGCATTTTACCTCTACTGCCATATTGACGATATCTGGTTGAAGTAATTTTCATTGCTATCATACACGAACAGCCATTCTCTTAAAAGGCACATTTCGTGCTAGCATATACGACTTAATTTACGAGCCCCGCATATACGCGCATTTTAGCACGCGTATATATGGGTCTTTGTAGGACACGTATATTTGGACATTTATTTCGCATATCCCCGCGCTTGAGTTTACGCAAATATGTGGCCCTTTAAAAATGCGTATATACGCGATCTAAACGATCATATATATATGAGCTTAAAGCCCATACGTAACGCATGTAAACAAGTGTACGCGGTAGAAAAACCCCCGTATACCTTGTTGTAATTTTGAAACAAATAGCCAACCATACAGGAGGAGCGGAAGGCAGTTCGTTCGCAGCCGACATGGTATAAAAAGCGTTAATTAATTTCTAATTCAAATTCCAGAGGCATGCGTTTGAAATTAAAGAGCTCGCCATGTTCATCTTTGACGCTGACAGTTCTGCTATTTACATAGGCTCTGTGGAGCAGTCACGCAACACCTGTTGCGGGGTAGAATCGTAGCTTACTTTGGCATAAGGCAAACCTTTTATATCAAATCTAGCCAAAACATCTGATCTCTTCCCGTTTAAAAAGTTTGTGGTTTTGTCGATCAGATCGCAATGAACAAAACATGTCGTTGGAGATGTAAGCCGTTTTACCTGTGTTATAGTTTCTAATTTACGCCCAATACCAAACAAATTAGCTAAATCACGATCAAGGGTAACTAGTGCTCCCCCAAAATTTCTGATTACAAGCTGGCCAACAGGTTGATTTCTTTCTGTTTCTATTTGGCGGTAATGAAATTTGTCGAACAGGACGTCTATTTTTTTTTTGCCAAGCTCTCTAAGGCGTAATGCCCTGGAGGAATTTTAGAAACCTGCTTAGCTTTAGCATCTTTGCCCCCCAACTCAGCTGAACCTTCGTTTTTCAGAGTGTGCCAGCTATTGTACAAACTGCATGAGAGGAGTCTGATGAAATGTACCTTCGGGATCGGCTCCTCAAAGTACACAGTTTCTCCGTTATTTTGCGCGACAATCGTAAGAACGACCATTTCTCTTCTTCGAAGAAGATGTATTGTACAAAGAAAACATATTCAAAACGGATAGCGTCGCGTTCAAAGAATTTCAAAAATGGGCGCAAAGGCCCGATACCAAAGCCAAAGAAGCCGCGGCCCAGACAAGCGCGTGGGCCGCATTCACACAACGGTTCCCGAATACTGATAAAAACCAATTCGTGGTACAAATAAATATTGATGAAAAGCGCAACATCACAGCCGAAATGTTTTTCAAAGCAGGGCCGGGGGCGCTTCAAAGCTTGTTCGGTTCAGATAGGCGCTTTTGGAGTCAGTCAATGAAAGCCGCTCTTGGTTTGGCAGGAGTGGCAGGCTTTCCATATCAATTGTCGCCCATGAAAACCAAAACGCCACTACCAATCCCAGCCGTAGATTTCACAAAAGCGGCGCCGAGCCTGAAAAAAATATTCAACCAAACCATAAACATCTACGTGACCCCAGACGCCTTCTTCGTGACAAATTTCAGAGAAATCTTTCGACAAACCAAGCTCATGCACAGCACGGCGGCCGAATCCAAGAAGTGGCTAGGCGGGCCCGACATGAAATATTGGCCCCAACAGCTCAACTTCGCCGTGTTTTGTGCGACACAAGGTTGTGGAATTTCTCGAGAAATCTTTGACAGCGGCTTGGCACTGCCGCCGCAAATAAGAGCGTTTTATAAATTCCACGTGCATTTCACGGTCAGGCGCATTTTGTACCAGCTTGGTGGTATTCAGAGCATCAACGCTTTGCCAGGCGATCCAACATTCAACAAATTCGACAGTCATTATGACGTGGCTTCATACAAAAGAATATGAGATGAGTTCGGCATAGATTCATCGAGCAATTTTCGCTTCACACAAAACACGGGCTTGGAATCATATACTTTTATGTGTCAGGCTGCCCAATGAAAACAAAAAACGCTTACCCAGGGTTCAATAAATTCAGTGATGAAGGCGGGAAAGCAATCAAAGGAAACCTGATTTACTACATAGAGCCTGATGCCGTGCCCCAGTTTGACTGGTTTGCCCCAAACACAGCCCCAGGGCTGACGCAGGCAGGTCTGGGGCGCATAAACTAGTCAATCGAAGCGTTCGTGTACTGCATCTTGGGCGCGCAGGTCAACGTGCGCAGCAGTATTCTTGGCCAAGGCGGCCGGGCGAAAGAAGCCCAGAGCGAGTTTCTGGTTCTGATGGAAGACGCGATCAGACAGCCCGGCCTGGCACAGAGCGTGCAAAGGTACCAGCTGGCGGTGGATGAAGCGAAGGTAAGGCTCAACCTAGCGGTTTGCCCTTGGGCGTGGCTGATGCCCGCGCGAATAATAATCAACACCAAAAGCACGATCGGCTACGACAACAAGCTGAAACAGGCCGTCGCCGGAATGAAACTCGGCATAAACAACGAGGTAAACCCAGGCACAAAAAGAGCCGCGCTTAAACTCATGGGAGGCGGTCCATCAAAAATCAACCCGTCAAACAGCCACCCTTCCAACCCGATGCACAAAGCAGTACAGGCTGCGACAAGGCCGCAACAATAGGCTGCGGCAAGGCCGCAACCACGGGCTGAATCAGCTTTTGCTTCCACAAGTGAAAGCACTCGTTCATTGCCCCTGGAAAAAGACAAAACGCCACAATACGAAATCAACAAAAGTGCCGTCATTATAGGTGTGGTAGGGCTGGCGGCGTTGCTATTCATGGCAGCGCGTTAACGCCGCTTTTTGATATATTTTTGGAATAAAAATGCCACCGCGGCAAGGATCAGCAGCCAGGTGTGCTCGGCGAGATAGCTGACCACCTGCCCCACGGTTCTGAAAAGAAACCTGGCCGATCAGCCCGGGCAGCATCGAACCAAGCTTCGTGCCTATTTCTTTGAGGCTGGCTCCCAAAGCTTTGCCGGTGGCTGCCAAAGCCTTAGTAACCGTGCCCACGACCGCCCGATCGTGACCCCGGCAGCGAGAAGGACGGCCGTTACCGTCACGTGGTATTTTTTGAAAATGTCTTTGATTCTTTCTGAGAGAGGCCGCCCCCTTTCTCGTGCCTCCATCTGAGCTGGCAAACGCGCGAGCTCTCTATTTCTTGCTGCCACTCGTTCTTCTGTAGCTTCTTTGGCGCAGGATGCGGCGTTGTCATCTTTGATGATCGCCTGATCTTTTTCATTTAGCCGTTGAATATGGCTTCTTGCTCTTTCAGGTCATTAACGGTTTTGTGCTGTTCAGCCTTTCTTCCAGCGCATTTCTTTTACTTTCGTTCTTCCGCAATACTTGATGCAAGGCGGTCGATCTTTTCTTGTTCCTTTTCTTGGTTTTTCACTTTTTTTTGAAGTTCTTTACTTTCTTTTTTCTTGTTTTTGAAATCGTTTTCTAAATTCTTGATCAGTTGTGTCTTCCTTTTAATTACTGATTCATATTCTGGCCCTTGATCTTTGATTTGATCGCTCTTTGCTTGCTCTTTACTTAACCGTTGGTTTAGGACCAGTATCTCTTCATTTTTTATCTTCTAAACTTGGTTTCTCTTGTAACTCTCGCTCTCGCTTTTCATTTAGTTCTTTTTGCCGTTTTCTAATTTCAGCGCTTTTTGTACTGATTATAGATTCGGCAGTAGGCCTCAGAACCTTTTTGACGAAAGTCTGGTTTAAAAAGCTTTTCTGTAAACCGCTGCCGTCGTCTAAAGCTATTCTGGTCTCTCTCCTCTTTGGCCCCACCACCACGACCTGTTTCAGTTTTTTTCTAGAAAATCTGATAATTAGTTTGTCGACTTCGGCATCGGGGTACCGGGTTTTGATCAGACTTTTGACTCGTAGAATTTCTTTTTGTTTATCTGCTTCGCTTAAAACGACCGTCTGAAGCTCGATTTTGGTCATGTCCAGCAGCCCCGTGTCCTTTTTTCTTAAAGCGTCCAGTCTTGCTTCAATCCCTTCTGTTGAGACGTCCCGTCTTCCACCAAAAGAGGTCTCGGTATAAAAAGTTTATGGCACCAGCTTGTTTTTCTTCATAATCTTCCTCATAGCTAGGGTTTTCAAAACCGCCTTCTGCCATTTGAGCCAGTATATCTCAAGCGCGCGTTTTTTAAATTAGAAAATAATCTTGGCTGGTTATACGGCGGCCGAGATGTATGACGATGAAGACAAAAAACCGGGCGAAATTCCAGACGTGCTGCTTCCGATATACATGGCGAAATCTTTGCGGGCCATGAAGGCGCCGCGCGCCGTCAAACGCATCACCTTCGGCCGCACCGAAGCCTTCCCCGGCGGCACCCTGTACGTTTCGGTGCCCAAGCTGAACGAATACGAGATGCTGGTGCCAGGCTCGCTGGCGCTGCGCTTTGACGTCGACCTGGAGGGCGGGCACGCCAACAACTTCCTCGTTCAGAACGCCACGCAAGACACGGTGGGGTTCGACATCTACAACACGTTCGAGGACCTGTTCCTCCCGGTCGAACGGCGCGACAACGTGGTGCCAGAGGGGATCCAGAGCGAAGACTTGTGCAAGATACGCTCCAAAGCCGGAGACGAGAAAACTTCGGGCGTCGCCGCTGAAAACAAGCTGAACGAGATCTTCGGAAGCAAGTACTGCATCAGGCTCGACCACCAGATCTTAACCGGCCACGGCGTTTTCTACCCCCAGGCCCTGTACAACGATCTCATGTTGGAAATGACGCTCGCCACCGTTTCACAGGTGGTCAGGGGCTCGGACCCCACCAAGCTGAAATACAAGCTGACTAACATCCAGTTCGAGTACGAAATGATACGCACGAAATTCCTCGGAGCCGAGGCGCTCAGCGTGTATGAGGTCGGCAAAGAGTTCGCTTATGACCACGTGATGCGCCACAAAGTCGTGACCTTCAAAAAAGAGACGACCTCGCGGCTGAACAGCAAAGTCGACGCCCAGAGACGGTCCATGAAAGGGATCCTCTTGCTTTTCGTGGAGCCCTATGCAGTAGGCGGCCAGGACTCGGAAAAATTCATCTTCCCTGACATCACGAAAGTCAGCGTCACAATCAACGGCTCGCCGAACATGCTGCACAACGAAGGCATCGAAAGCAAGGACATGTGGGCCGAAGCCAGCCTCTTCTTTGTGAAAGAAAAAAGCGAAACCGAACACATGACTCCACAAAAGGTCTACACCGGCAACCGGTTCGGGCTGCTGATCGATCTGCGCTCCATGGCCGACCAGACGATGCACGGCAGCGGCACGCAGCTTGTGAACACCACCGACGGCGTCCAGCTGGAAATCGAGCGGAAGACCCCCGGCTCGGAAAACGTGAACTGCCATATCTTCTTGATCTCTGACTCCCAGTTTAACATCATGGACAGACAGCCAGAATCGGTGCAGTTTTGAATTGTCCAAACATGGATCCCGGCAATATTCCCTTCAACGCGCTAATCATGGGGCCGACCAACTCAAGCAAAACGTAGTTTCTCGTGAACCAGCACTATGACCCTTTTTGCGGCCGGTTTGATTACGTCGTGCTCATCTGCCCAACGTTCGCTTATAACAAGACCCTCTACCGCTTCGCTGAGAGAGATCCGCGGCTGTTTGTCATCATCTGCGAGCAACAGGAAGTGGAGCTTTGGTTGAAAATAGCGAGTTTCGTTTTTGAAGGCGCCAACACCCTGATAGTGCTTGATGACTACGCGGCCTCCAAAGACGTGAAAGGGCGCACCAGTGAGCTCGTGAAACTCAGCTTTTCTGCCCACCTCGCGAACCTCAGCGCATGGGTGTTGACCCAGCAGCTCTCCAGCATCGCGAAGACGTTCCATGAAAATGTGGCGGCCATCGTGCTGTTTTACACCCCTTCGGCAAGACGCCCTCAAGCAGCTGATTGCAAGGCTGAAAGAGCGCCCGTTCTCCCACCTCATGTTTTCTCTGCGCCCGCCTTACGGGATCGAATTTTCGAATTAGAAAAACAGCGCACAGACGAGAGATGGACGCTGATGAAGCCAAAGCTTTTGTAGAAGTCATGGAGATGATGGAAACCGAGCCCTCAGGTGCTTCCACCGGCCCCGCTCTTGTCCAGCCAGACATCCCGGCCAGGCGGGAACAGTTAACGATTCTTGTTTCCACAGGCACAGCAAAAGAAGCCGTTGGCTTGCGCCTGAGCACACGAGCAGGTCAAGCGCCTTACTGACAAAGAGGTTGAAAAGCACTACAAAAGGTATGAGACGTACGTTGGCACCAAGACCACTGAAACTTTGATTGAAAGTTTCCTGATGTTGGCCACGAAAGCGGTCGGCTTGGTGGTGCGGGTCAAAGATGCCGACGCTTTGCAGAATGAGCTGAAAAATGATTACATAATAACTAAAGAGCTATTTGCCCTGGCAGGCGGCCCTGCCTTGAGATGTGGACGGCTGCTCGCGGTGGTCAATGCGGCGCTGATCACGACAAAACGTATCGATTTCAGTCCACCGAGCCACCCTTCTCGTGATGTAGACGGCTATCCGCTTGATGAAGTACCCGCGTCCAAACTTGTTGAGCAAACTGCTGATTGCTCAACAAGCCGTGCTGAATAATTAGTAAGCATTACCCAGCAATTCTCAATTAAATATTTTTGTTGACTAAAATATTGGCAGATTCAGAAAACACTCGAGTCGAGCCAACACCCGCTACGCAGCAAACATAGCCTCCAGTCGACACACGAGAGCAGGTGACTTCAAAAATGCCAACTACCGCACCTGTGAAAGAAAAAAACCCGAATCGGGTGACTGCAGGGCAAAGCCGTCGCTGCGAGAACCAAACAGGCGCGCGAAGCACAGAAAAAAGCTGCTGAAGCCGCGGGCTTTGTTCCAACCCAGCCAAACAAACCTCCCAGGGCGCTACCAAACAAAGAGCCGACTGAAGATACGAAAAACGTTATCAGCACGGCCCCATGGCTCAGTATAATCAGCATTACGGTTTCTGTCATTGGAATTTACTACAAACACGAAGAGTTAAAAATGGTTTCCACGCCACAGCAACCCGCCCCTGCTTCCACTAGTGGAAGCAATCCTGAGCCCCAAGCCTCTGCTTCCACTGCTGTGGATACGCAGCGGCCGAGCCAAGGAATACGAATCCGGCCAATGGATTGACATTTGAAAAGAAAAAAGACGCACCTTATACGATATCGGACAACAAGCTCGTTAAATCGATCATGGATGCGGCCGTTCTTACCGGCTTAACCGCCGGCATCGGCTAGATCGCGAAAAGGGTGGTGAAAGAGAACTTTACCGCTGACCCAAGCGGCAGCGCCATGAACTATGTAAAATTTACGGCTGTCTTGGCAGGTAGCATTGCACTCAAAGATTACCTTCAAGACAAAAAGATCCTCCCGACCTCGGTTTAGAAAGAAGATATGTAGATTTTAACAATGGTGAACATTGTGATGGTGATCGGGGGCGCTATTCTTAACGCAGCTGTTTTTACTGGCGGTAACAATCTTGCCAAATATTTGTCTGGCGATAGCGGGAAGGCGGCCTTGGAAGAAAAAAATGCGGCATGGCCGCCAGGCCGCCATGGTTAAATACACGCGCGACCGCACCAAGCTTCTTGATTGGATCGAAACCAAGAGAGAAATCAAAGAACAGGCGAAGCAGAACTTCATGAACACCGATTACGCGTTCAAACTCTATAACCAGGCCCACCCGGACAAGCAAATCGCCCCGCCCAAAGAGCCTCGCTTAGCTGACTTTTATCATCCCAGCTTTTCAGTCGATTTACAACCGCAGCCCTTTGACGTGGTCTCAGCTGCTGCAGGTCGACCCTGGGCGCGAGTTCATGGAAAGCGTGACCAAAGAAATGGAAAACCACAAAACAACCATTCGCCGTGGGCGCTCTGACATTCACAGAGACCAGGCTATCGTTGAACTTTTCAATCGCACGCTCGCCGAGCGCTTGCTTGGCATCAGTATGGCGTAGAAATGCTCTTGCCTGCGGGCCAGCGGTCGACCGCGTGGGTAAAAAGGCTCCCCGACGTTGTTGCCGCTCTTAACGGCGAAGTCACTAGTCTTATCGGAAAAGAGAGTCCGAAAGAGTCTGTTGTCTATTATTTGTCTGACGGGCCTAAGCGCGGCTTTGTTCGCGAAGAACTGTTGGTTGTGTTTCCAAATACACAGCCGTGCGTCCGTGCCTGATGATGTCTTTGTGCCCGTATGCCAGCGTGTGCACGCCGTCGTCTCCTATCCACCGCTTTGTGTCGAACTCCGACAGCGACACCTTGTTCACGCGCATGCCGTAGATCTCGTGGCCCTCGCTTCACATGATGTTCATCCCGTGCCAGAACTACTTTTTCTCGAACAGTGCCTCTTTGTATTGCTCATGCTGGATCTCTTTTTCTACCACGTTCTTTTTTACTCCCTTGGCTTTCTTGATATTTTTTTCTTTTTCTTCTATGATCGAATACATTTTTGGCCGTATAGCCACCGCTTCATCGATCACCCTTCCCGCGCACTCGTCTTTCATCTTCCCCAGCACCTTTTTGTTTTTGCTGCTGTAGAGCGGGTACTCTTTGGGATAATTGCTTGTATCATACAGGACCAGGTCTTCCGCCATGTCTCTGTAGACGTCGTCCGTCTCTATTTCCATGAGCAGGCTGTCGGTGTCTGTGTAGATCAGCTCGCACTTTTGCCCATATCGGGCTTTCATCTGGTTGTAGAAGAAGGCGTACATCAAAATCTTGCTGTTCTCTAAGATCGTCATGCCGGTGTAGATCGGCTTGTCCAAGAGCAGCCGCGTTTTGTACATGTGGATGCTCGCCAGGTCGTTTCCGCGTATCTCGTGCCTCGTATACGAGGGGCTAGGCACCAGGCGGCGGCTCTTGTCGGTCTCCCAGCTGCGGACAATCTTCACGTCGACGTAGTTTCTCAGGTTTTCCATCGTTTTGCCGAACACCGAGTTGTTCATCAGTTTGTAGAAGTTGGTCTCGAATTCGCTCATCGCTTCTTTCCTGAACTCCGTGTTCATCTGGATGTAGGGCTCCATCCACGGCTCCTGGTCGTGATAAAACTGCAGGTTCTTGTAATGGACGACGTAATTGCTTTTTTCCTCCAGCGTGAGCACCAGTTTCTCGCTTTTCGGGAAGTCCAGCCCCAGATCGTCCATCATTCTTTTTTGATACTCTGACATCTTCTCCACCCCTACTGCCTTTTTCTCTGGCGCAAGAGGATAGCTGTTGTGGGATTCGTGGAGCTCCTCCGGATACTCCAGGTCCACCTCCAAGACCACTTTCTTCAGGTTTTCTTTCAGTTTCATAATTTACTCTTGCGTGGGCATCACTCTCTTCCACTTGAAGCCTCCCTTGGGCAGCGGCAGGCTCATTGCCCAGCCGTACAGATTGTTCGCGTCCAGGTACGTGATGAATTTAGAAGGCTTGGCGAGGTCGTAGTCGGCCGCCCGCGGGTTGTGGGCCTTCGCGTACCGCTTGCTCGCCATTGAGATGCCGCCCCGCATGCCTTTTTCGATGAACAGGTGCATGTCCAGGTCGGTCAAAAGCTCTAGCTCTACGCTGGTCTTTTTCAGCAGCGCGTCCCAGCTCAAAACGGGGGCTGTGTAATAATGTGCTGGATCTAGCCCGTACCTCCTCATGCAGACTTTTCGGAAGTTTTCGAACACATCTGCCAGCAGCACGACGTCGGTTTTCACGTATAGATCGTGATAGTCGCGGACGGTTTTGCATCCGAACTCGGCCCAGACCTTCTTCGCGTGGGCGTACTCTTCGTCTGTTATCCCTTTTCAGGCTAGCTTCGAGAAGAACTCTACTTTGGCCGGGAGCTCTGTCTCGGCGAACCTTTCAAAGCTGTCCATGTATGCGCAAGGACAAATCCCTTTCTTCAGGAGCAGCTTCCTCTTTTCTGCACCCGCACCATGGCCTGCATCAGGAGATTTTTTTTAAAAGTAAAACCAGTGAGCAGCACGTCTGCGAACTACTTGAGTTGTAAAACTTTTTTATTTTCTCCTATGCGTTTCGTGTGACTAGCGCACACTTCTTCAGGGAGTTTAACAGTACAATCAAGTATACCTGTATACATACCTAGATACAATTCTGCATTTCGCAAAAAACGACACCTACGGATTTGCGTATACAAACCGCTCGGTAATGTGTCTAGGAACGTACACGAACGGGCCGTACGTCTGGCCGTCGCTTTTCACGATTATGTACAAAAAACCGCAGGGCTCGTGGACCTCTGTTTTGATCGTCGCCTGACCTTTTTTAGCGCAGCCATGTGTCTTCCTTATCAAAGACTCAAAGTTGGCGTAAACCATGAACGGCGCTTTCATCTGCTTGTGGTGGTTCCTGAACTTCACCTTGTTTTCGCCATCTTTGGGCAGCTCTGTCCTCGCCGGCCTTTTCAGCTGCCCCATGCATTCGGGTTTGTGCCTTTCCAGCAGCTCCGCTGTCGTGTAAACGTGCAGGCAGCTTTCGCAGAAATGTTTGCCGCTGTTATGCCTTCTTTGGTCATACAACAAAGGTTTCAACCTTCTCACGAAGGTATAATGGGATTTTTCGTTGTTCTGTATCAACATCAAGTTGATTCTCGGGAGGCTTCCCTCTTTTTCGCTGAGCCTATGCACGATCACGCGCTCTTTTTCCCAGCCAAACACGCTTCTAGCCAGATGCGGTTTTGTTTTTCTAGCTTATTTATCTGTGATGCGGGCGTTGGGAAGTCTATTCCTGTAAAATTCAGCCCGTCTTCTGTGGGGTATCTTGACGGTCTTGATACGTTGTTCCTATCGGTCGGTGGGAACAGCGGCGCACGCAGCGCCCATCTCAAGCACTTGTTGTCCCGGTTTTGGACGTTGATGATCGCTTTTTTGTTTTGTAGCTTTTTGGGCAGCGGCATGTAACTGCCTCCACGAAAGGGCTGGTATTGGGCGAAATTAACGAAGGCTTCCAAGACGCCTTCTACCGCCCAGCCTGAGCCTCTTTGAGACCAGGCTTCTATTTCACCTTTGACTTCATCAATGAATCGGCGAAATACGCTATTTACTGTTGCCGCGTTGTCTCTGTTAAAAACAGAAGGTCTGCTTTGAATTTATAGGCTTCTGGAACTGTTATTTTCCACACACGAAGCCATTCGTTGAAGTTGGTTCTTGCCAACTGAAAATCAAAATCCCTGGTGGGCCTTATAGGGGGCTGAAGTCTCGCGTTCTCTTCGCGCCAGATAGGACCGTAAAACATCTCTATCACATCAGATGAAGACCTTGACGCGGCCATAGCTTTTCTATGTCAAGACATTCCCCTTGTTCAATTGGAAAATAATCCTAGATCAACAATCGCGGGCAGTTAACACACATGTATAATGGGGGTTCTGGACTCAAACAACTTGGGCTCCAAGACGCCGAGCGTCTTATAAGGCCGAGATTTGTCTGATCCAGAACCCCCATTATACATGTGTGTCCTATGGTGCCGTGGCACAAGAACTAGATGTGATGTGTGCTTTTACCAAGAGGGGAAAAGCAAATAAAACATCTCGAGGAACGAAGACTCGCTCGCTCGCGATTTAGTGTTAACAAATCATGATGATATCAGACTGTTAGGCCTAACCTGTAATCTGCATATTTTCGAGTTAATTTTACAACTATACTTAGCTTTTGCTATTTGGTTGTGATATCTCTGACAAGGCCAAGTGAAAAAAATGTGTTTATACATTACCTTGAATAGGTTATTTATCATGAAAGTTGGTCTTCAGAGTATTAGGTGGACTTCTTTGCCTCCGGGATCGAAATGACTATCTACCATGTACCAAGCTGGCGAGTCAAAAGTCACACTGTGAATTGTGACTCAATCTACGGCTGTTATAGTTGTACTCTCGTAGATCTCGCGGTAGTAAGTAAACTGAGGCGAGTCAATGTTTTACAATCGATTTCAACAGTTCAAATAGATACACTTATCAATGTTATTACACATGAGCATATACACTGTAATACAGCACAGCCATTGGCTATTGCTGTCAAATAATGACAGTTCAGAACTTTTTCTTTACGTTCTGCAAATTTTGTCGATTAGTTGAGAATCCTATTCCGGCGTACACGTCACAGGGTGAAATTATGTATTAATAGCTGTTATGATATAAATAAATGCAGTTAAAAGTTTTTTTCTTTTATTGTTAGGAGTTTTGACGCTGATAACCTTTCGTTCCGGTCTCGTGTTTTAACTGAGGCCACCATAATGGTATTAAACAAATGCCCAGTCATACGAGTAAACATGCTATGGCCTTTATCGGAATCCAAACGGACACCAAAGTAACGGTATAACCTTTTTAGGCCTGAAGCAAGAAAAAAAAAACACACACACACACAGTCAAAAGGTCTAGTATTTGTGCGTTCCTCATAATGTAAGATATTTCTGGTTATCTGCAAGTTGGCTCCGTTCAACGTAAATGTGAACAGCAAAGAACATGAAACATATCATGGAGCTTAGCCAACGCATTTTGTAAATTTACGCGTATTCCTCCAAAGTGTAATTTTTGTTTACACGACGTACGCATTGCATTTTCAACAGTTTGACGTAGGAAAAAAATCCTATTATTTTTGTATATTAAAATGCTCATCACGTAAGAAGGAACAATCTAAAGAGAAACATGACTGGAAGAGCATTCGATATGTAATTTTGCTTTTTGAAACCTAAAAGCGCTCCCTCCATTTCACATCCCAAAATTTTCTATGTGAATATTCATTGCACAAACCATCACCTTAAACAACTAAACTCACACAAAGTTCGAAGGTAGTATCCATGCTATTTTTGTGCTAACGCTGCAGTTGAAAACTAGCTTTTAATGATAGCGTTAGCAAGAGCGCCCGGTTTTGATATGGGAGGTTTAACGCTTCACTCTGAAAACGCATTAAATGTTTTCCGTCCACACTACGCCGGAGGAATTTAAAAACGTAACAATTACCGATCATTTTGGATTTGCGTTTGAGGAAAATTCGATCAGCGAAATCACATGATTATCTTGGTGCCATGGTTTTCGAAAGGTTTTCAAAATGTTTTTCGTCGAAACGAAAACGAAGAGCCGGCATTTTCAAATTCCTTCGGTTTGAAGAGCGTTTTTGAAAAGCTCCGTTTCGCGATGGATTAGTGTGGATGGCTGGTCTAGCCGTAGAAATAAGGCTGCGTTATCAAATTTCTCCGGCGTAGTGTGGAGAGAAAACATTTCATGCGTTTTCATACTGAAACCTCCGTTTTCAAATTTCTCCGCAGGGGTAGTGCGGACGGGGTCTTTTCAATAGCTTTGCCACCAGAACCACACGATGAGCTAACAGGAGTCTTAATTTTGTGACAAGTCCTGGAAAACAAACTTGATAATACGAAGCGAATTCTAATTCTCAAAATAACTAGTAAAACATACGTTTTTAAGACGAAATGGTCAACACGTGACTGGTAGTGATAACGACAACTGAAGACAATCTAACGTTTTATCTGCTTGTCGGATCGTTATGAACCACATGAAAACAATTGTTATTTCGGCTTAGAATATTGTTGCATCTATCATTGTTGCTCTGCAAAAGATATCATTCCCCTACCCGATATCAAAACCTTTGCTGGGTTGTCTTCTGAGTCTGAAAGATCTCTGCATGTGTAGCTCTCATTACTGAGCTTATTTTTGTTAGCTGTGTAATGTCGTTAGAACACCCCAAACGTTGTCACTTCCGTCATAAAGCTCAAAAACCTTCAAAATATTATCTGTTTGTACTATCATTTATATTCGTTTTTTGTTTGAATCATATCTATTGAATGGCGTCATTATTTAAAATACTATAAAACGACAATCGAACGCCGTTTTTGTCGTCAACGTTCATTTAAATGCCCAGAATCGAAAGAGAATGAAGACGTCAAATTATGAACTATCAATTCTTCCTCTCAGTGTATAAACTTGTAACTTCACTGCCTTTGCACGATATAACGCAAAAAGTGATTTTAGATTTCTCCTCAATCATTTCTTTTTTTTGTTCTTTTCTTCATATTCGATGTAAGCGGATCTCCAAACCCATAGAAGTGTTTGTAACAGGTCAAGTAAGCAGTGTCCCCCTCTTTTAACTTCAATGCTGGAAGATCAACCGATATTTTGTTCAAGGTATTCTTTGGGAATTTATATTAAATGAAAATCTGATCAACTTACACTTTACGAGTAGCACAAGCTGAAAAGTAAGTAAGGCAAATGTTAGTAGCTGAACGGAAATATCAGTGGATGAAATTATGCTTCATTGAAGGCGCAAGCACCAGAAGCTTCGAATTGTGCAAACGTAAGTATTGCTAGACTCAACTGACATTATCCCGGCAAGGTTAACAGTTGCTATTGGAAAAAAATTGAACTGAAAGATCGATTAATAGTAGAGATTATCTTTTGGACTGCTTCCCACGTCAAGTTCTGGATTGAAGTCTACGCACAACCTAAGAGGCCCGCCAGGCCGGCGCTTAGTTTTGTTTCTGTAGCATGAGGCGACCAGGAGTATTAGCACTCCCCATGGGAATGGGAATGGGTTATTTATTCCCTAGCATTAAAAAGACAACAGATGGGTCCATACCAAAACTAGTAACATTTAAGCCAATGTCGTGAAAAGGGTAAAAGGCTCCCAAATTTACTGGGTTTCATCAAGCTCCAGGGTCGCATACGAATTCATTGTTTACGATTTCTAAGGGCATAAATCTTTTTCTCATTGTGTGTGAGTAGCAGCTGAAAAGTAACGATAAAGAACCATGGTAAGTGAATTCTGAAGAAAAATTCGAAAAACAGATTTATTTTGCTGCTTGAATTGAGAAGACAAATAATTTTTGAATTTCAGTTCAAATCAATGAAAGTTTGATTTGCAGTGCAAATACATGAAAGTTGAATCCTTGTATTTTTTTTAACGATAGCAAAAACCTGTCGATAATAATCATTCTCACTAATTCAGAGATAGACAGGCGTTAATATTTAGGCGTTAATATTCAGTTAATATTTATTATCGATTGCACCACACAAGTGATGTAAATTCCCCATCTGTGACTTGAAATATTGAGTTATATAGGGATCCTTTAGCCAAGAGTATTTGTGTTATCTCAGGTTTTAACTGCAAGTTGCTGTAAGGTTTTGCCTTTAGCCTTGACTTTGAAAACTCTCATAGTATAAATATGTTTATTCTAATGTAGTCATTTTTTTTTTTTTGTATGTCGTTAATCCTACTATCTTTTTAAATACCTTCGACTTTTTATGTATACGGTTGGGAGAGAAATAAAGCCAGATGTTAGATATTCAGTGGGTTTAGTTTTATATAATTTCAAGACCAGAAAACGTGGAAAGTTGAAATTTTCAGTGGTTGTTTTATGGTCACGCAACAGTGTTCACAAAAGAAATACAAGCCTGAAATCTAAATAATCTCGTCAACTTTGACAGTTTTGATCAAAGTCTTATGTCAATCAAATATTTCTTTCTCTTCTTACACATGATTGCCAATCCTAGAATGGATGGCTTCATCATCACTTATCAATGTCAAAACATCAGATAAGTTCATTTTCCTTAGTTGTCTGTGGTGAAAGCAGCATATTGGTCCTTGGTTCTGTGAAGCTTCAAGGTGAGTTCCTTTAGCTGTGGCTCTCCCTTTTTTTCTTGATGATTGCGATTCCAATGCATAGCTTTTTTTTTTTCAATTTCAATTTCAATATGCCTCCTTCAGTTTCCAATGTAAACGCAAATGTTAATGTCCGGTACTAGCTTTATACTGACTTTTATAGTTTTCGCGTATTTTACCGTTCAATATTGGTGGTTATTCTTCGTTTTCATTACCAAATTGAAGACTTTTTGGGCAGCCAAGAATCCACATGGAGGTTGCAGGAAAATTCAGGAGGCTTGGATTTATAAAATTGCAAACTAGAAACTGATTTCAATGAATCAATGACATTTCGTTGAAGGCTATAGACTGATAGCCGAAAACTTATGCTTTTTACTCTTTTTAACCAGAGAACGTTTCTACTTTTCTTCATAAGAGATTAATAGACTTTATATCTGTTGAACAAGAATACTGAGATATTGTTCATGACTCGCTGGACATTTACTTTATTGCCAGCTGTAGAATATATCCCGGATCACCCCTACATGTACTTCTAGCAAGGTTTTGTTATTACTGATTTATTTTCTTGCTGCACTAGCAGCAATCGTTGATGAAATCAGTTAATTACCAGAAGGCGCCCTGCTAAATTTGGCATTTTAATAAAGAAAACGAATTTAAATTAGGCCAAACATTATGTTCCTATGTTATTGCGAAACTGATAAGGTAACTTACTTCTTGTTATTAGTTGAATATTGTTCTAATGTACTTATATTGAACCTATATTATGGTCTTACTCTACAGCATCATAATTTAAATTATAGTCTTCTTTTCAGACCTGAAATATTTTGTTTACGAGTGACTCTTAGACGAATAAAATACAATTAAATGTGCTATTTATCTTGGCTTCAAACT